>Ga0214250_1000093_pt1 | contig 38047 bp, 40 predicted proteins | sample TroBogypolimnion_35_FD_153088 | JGI IMG/M metagenome (GOLD analysis project Ga0214250, IMG submission 153088) | Freshwater microbial communities from Trout Bog Lake, WI - 29JUN2009 hypolimnion | ecosystem: Environmental > Aquatic > Freshwater > Lake > Hypolimnion/Profundal zone | place: Trout...
AAAAATTAGAAGAGTCCGGGTAGCACCTCCGTCGAAACATCTGCAAAGCCCTTCTCGCGATCGGCGAGGTAGGTGTTCCATGCAGCGGAGTCCCAAATTTCTAATCGGGTATTGGCACCGATAACGACGCACTCTTTTTCTAGGCCGGCATAGCTACGCAGGCCGCTGGGGATCGTGACTCGCCCTTGCTTATCTGGAACCTCGTCATGGGCCCCAGCAAACATCACGCGCATGTAATCCCGAGCGCCTTTTTCGGTTACAGGTGCTTGGCGCATCCGCTCGGTAATGGAGGTAAATTCACTCATCGGAAAGACGTAGAGACAGCGCTCTTGACCCTTGGTTATGACAAGGCCCTTCGCCAGCTCATCTCGGAAGCGGGCGGGCAGGATAAGGCGACCCTTCTCATCGAGCTTAGGCTCGTGGGTCCCTAGAAACATTTTCTCCCCTTTTTCAAGCACTTTCCGTTCTCAATTCCCCCGAATTGTGAACATTCACCACTTTACTCCACTTTTCCCCTTTTTCAACCACCTTTGCCCACTTTCTTGCCTCGGCGCTCCACTCCTCCCCCTTGAAATTGAGCTCGCAGCGCGTGAGTGGCTATTAGGATCTGCACTCTTATGGCCATTCAAGAGGTACTCATAGAAGCGAAGCAGCTGGTCAAGCGTTACGGCGACTTCACGGCGGTAAATGGCATCGATTTTCAGGTGCGCAAAGGAGAATCCTTCGGATTTCTAGGTCCAAATGGCGCGGGAAAGTCCACGACGATGCGGATCATCGCTGCCACGCTGACTCGAACCAGCGGAGAGATCACCATTCTGGGGAAGGATCCTGAGAAATTTGGCCCAGAGATCAAAGCCCACCTAGGCGTCGTTCCTCAGACCGATAATTTGGATAACGCGCTCACCGTTGAAGAGAACTTGTACATCTACGGTCGCTACTTCGGTCTCTCCAAAAAATTCATTGCCCCAAAAATTGAAGAGCTTCTAGATTTTGCTCAACTTACTGAAAAACGCTCGGTCAAAGTCGAGACGTTGAGCGGTGGAATGAAACGGCGTCTGACAATTGCACGCGCGTTGGTGAGTGAACCTGAAATCTTGATGCTCGATGAACCTACCACCGGTCTTGATCCGCAAGCTCGTCATATCTTGTGGGATCGCCTCTTCCGTCTTAAAGAACAAGGCGTGACTCTTCTCATCACGACTCACTATATGGACGAGGCCGAACAGCTCTGCGATCGCTTGATGGTCATGGATAAAGGATCGATCATGGCCGAAGATTCCCCCGCCGGATTGATCAAGAATTTTTCAACGAAGGAAGTTTTGGAAGTTCGTTTCGGCTCTGATCGAAATGCAGACGTGGCACCTCAACTAAAAGAGATGTGCGAGCGTATCGAAGTTCTGCCAGATCGCATTCTGATGTATGCCGATGATGGCGAAGCTCTGCTCCACGATCTTGGTCAAAAAGGGCTCCACCCACTTACATCACTCGTGCGTCGAAGTTCGTTGGAAGATGTCTTCCTTCGACTTACAGGTCGCACTCTGGTCGACTAAAGGTGGTGAATTAAGCATGGCTGCTCGCCAAGGTTCCCTCGTGATAGTGGATGTAGATCGCATCAAGAGGCACGGCGCTCTCTCGGTTGTCGAAGGTCGTCTCCTGGTACTTCTAAAATATATCCCGGGGCTGACTTCAGCGGCCGTTGCCAATCCATTCCTGTATCTCATCGCTATCGGCGTAGGTGTCGGAAAATTGATAAATGCTCACTCCGGCGGTGTAGACGGAGTTAAATATCTCACCTTTCTCGCCCCTGCCCTTTTATCTACCGCTGCGATTCAAAATGCATTGGATGAAGTTGTGTTTCCCACCCTCGAGGGCTTCAAGTGGAATAAATCCTTCTTTGCCATCAACTCAACTCCAATATCTGGAAAGCAGATCGCAAACGGAATATTGATTGCTTCCCTTGTACGAGTCACCTTCTCCGTCACCATCTACGGCACCATCGTCTACCTCTTCGGCGGATTTACATCTATTCGCGGATGGCTGGCTATACCTACCTCCTTTGCTGCCGCTGCAGCATTTGGCGCCTTTATTATGGGAATTGCGGCGTGGGCTAAGAATGATGATTCATTCTTTATGGTGCTCGGTCGCTTTGTAATGATGCCTCTCTTTCTATTTTCTGGCACTTTCTATCAACTCTCTTCGATGCCAATTTATCTCCGTTGGATTGGTTGGTTATCGCCACTCTGGCATACAACTGAACTTGGTCGATACTTAACATATGGTCATCACATCAGCGGATTGATGTTCTGCGTGCATATCGGGTATTTAGTAGCAATGTTCAGTTTTGGTATGCGCTTCGCACATCGTCAGTTTGAGCAGAGGCTGGCGAAATGATTACCGATAACGCAGTCTTGATAGCGCAATCACGGCGCGGCCGTTTTGCCGAAAGTCGTTACTCGGGCCGAGCACATATTCTGCTCGAACGAAGCCTCATTGCATTTAGGAACTCTGCATGGCTTGCAGTGCTCTCGGGTTTCTTTGAGCCAGTGCTATATCTGCTCTCTTTTGGATACGGGCTAGGCCATCTGATCGGGAAGATCCCCCTACAAAATGGCCACGTAGTGAGTTATGCCATGTACATCGCACCCGGCCTGCTAGCTACAAGCGCAATGAACGGTGCGATCTATGACTCTACGTGGAATGTCTTCTTTAAATTGAAACATGACCGCATTTATCAGGGAATGTTACAAACATCTCTTGGGCCGCTAGATGTCGCTTTGGGTGAGATCGGTTGGTCCCTGCTTCGCGGGTTCTCATATGCAGTTGGCTTTATGTGCGTTGTGGTACCAGCAGGTCTTATCACGAGTTGGTGGGGAATTCTGGCTGTACCCGCTGCCGTGCTCATCGCCTTTGGTTTTGCCTCAGTGGGCATGGGAATCACATCGTGCTTTAGCACTTTCCAGCAGATGGACTACATCAATATCGCGATGTTGCCGATGTTCTTGTTCTCTGGATCTTTCTACCCATTAACGGTATATCCCGGTTACTTGCAGGGAATATTAAAATCGTTACCGCTCTGGCAGGCGATCGCAATGGTTAGAGACCTTACCTTGGGAATTGTTACCTGGGGAATTTTGTGGCATGTGCTCTACTTCGTAGTTATGGCTTCTGTTGGCGTAACGATTACAACGCAGAGACTTACTAAGCTCTTCTTGCGTTAATTAATTGTCGTAATTACGACGATCCCAACGTCCTTCAAGTCGATCACTCCACTTTGGCTTCTTCGCCTTGGGCATATTCCTTCCACCTTTGCTAAGCGAAAAATTAGTAAAGATAAAGAAGGCGCCCGCAAGAGCGACAACAAAGCCAAGCAATCCCACGGCAATCAGCTTGGCAATGAGGCCGCCAAAGAGAATTCCCATTCCAGCAAGTACGCCGAATATGCCATAAAAGACATAACTTCCCTGCTTAGTGCGTGCGCTACCCGTAAGGGTTGAGACGAGGCGGGGATCTTCTTGCTCGAAGGCAGCTTCCATCTCTGCAAGAAGTTTGCGTTCGTGATCAGATAGAGCCATGGCCAAAGAATAGAGCAGTCGTGCCTAACTTCGCTATCTAGAGCCGTGTTTGCTACCTCTCAGATTCCTCACTGCTTCGCTCAAATAATCGCGCCGGGCGGACAGAGGCATCTCCAAAGCGCGCCTTCGCTTGATCCATCGCGCGGGTCGCTTCGCGCCAGCCACTTTCGCGCTCCCCCAACTCCAGTTGCACTGGGGCGCCATCCGAATCCACCAGGTTTTCTAAGGCAATTCCAATTAAGCGGATTCGCGCGCGATCGAGTTTGAGAGCTATATATAACTTCTTCGCAACGTCGTAACACTCCTGCATTCCATCAATAGGGAGCGACACCGTCTTGGAGCGGGAGATTGTTTTGAAATCAGCGAAGCGCACTTTTATAGAAATAGTCTGCGCCGACATCTGGCGGGCGCGCAATCTGGCACTCGCTTTTTCGGTAAGGCGCAGCAGTTCGCGCAAGATTTCTTCTTGATCTTCTAAATCTCGCGCAAAGGTTTCGGCGGCGCTGATACTTTTATCGGGTTCGTCGGGAGTTACTGGTCGATAGTCACGACCCCATGCAAGTTCGTAGAGATGAACCCCGTTGGCTTCACCGAGCGCTCGTACCAGGGTCTGCCGCGGCGTATTGGCAATATCGCCCACAGTGCGCAGACCCAATCGCAACAACTCTTCATTTGTCTTGGGTCCAACTCCCCAGACCGCGCTAACGGGTAGCGGATGTAAGAAATCTAAGACTTTTGCTGGATCAACTTCGAGCATGCCATTCGGCTTGCAAGCCTGTGATGCTAGTTTTGCGATGAATTTTGTTGTCGCAATTCCCACCGAGCAGGTGATACCAGCTTGTGCATACACATCAGCGCGAATGCGCCGTCCAATCTCGGGACCATCGCCCATCAATTTGCGTGATCCCGTTACATCGAGAAAGGCTTCATCGAGTGAGATCGGTTCGACGAGCGGTGTGTAACTTTCGAAGATTTCCATAACCCCACGCGAAACTTCGCTGTAACGATGGTGGTTGGGCGCCACGAAAATTGCATGCGGCGCCATCCGTTGTGCGCGACCGACTGGCATGGCGGCGCGAATTCCAAATTTGCGTGCCTCGTAGTTGGCGGACAAGACAACTCCGCGAGCACCAGCTCCCACAACGACCGCTTTGCCGCGTAGCGATGGATCATCTTTCTCGGCGACCGATGCATAGAAAGCATCCATATCCACATGAAGGATCGTTGCGATCTCATCCATGTTCTGGCTCATAAACTCGCAGATTACGCCACTTCTCGTAAGAGTCGGTCAGTTCCCACGCCTGCGTGGCACGCAATGAAATTCCGCGCGGGCCAGTACGCCTGACTTCTCCCCGCACCAAGAAGAGCGAAGAGGTAAAGAGCAAGTTGCCACTGCTCTGCTGGATATCTTCGAAGAAGGTCACATCGTTGCAGCCATGCCCATCATCCAGGGTAAGGAAGATGACGCGCTTGCCGCTACGAATCGGTGGCATCTGCAGCGCCACCTTGACCCCGGCAACCAAGACCGATTCTCCAGAGCGTTTGTGAATCAGATCCGATGAACGCACAGCCCCCACATGGTTGAGAAATTCTCCATAAAACTCGAGCATATGGCGCGAGATATCCATGCCGGTTAAATCTAATTCGTGACGTACCTCTTCGGCGGATGACAAGCGCGGCAGACCGCTCGATTCGAGTGGCGGTGGAGTTAAGCCCAGAACCATCTGATTGGTCGCGGTCCCGCGCATACTGACGCTCGACAACTTATAAAGATCTTGTAAATGCAGTAGCAGGTCGCGGCGATTGAGATTGCCTTGATCTAGTTGATGCAGTTCATCAAATGCACCGACCATGATCAGCGCTTCGCAGATCGGTCTGCTGACCCCTGCACGTGCAACAAAATCAGCGAGATCAAGATAAGGGCGCGAGAGAATGATTCCCGCCAGCTCCCTATCGTTGATTCCCGCAATATCGCACAGCGCCATTCGAATCGCATATCCCCGCGCATCGGGCAGTACCAAACTCTTGCCGGTGCTCAACAGATCTGGGGCAAGGTAGGGAGCACGCGCTGAACCATCAAGGTCCACTCGTTCCACCCTGTAATCGCGATCAGATTTATTGACATCGATCGGCAAGATAGCGATTCCCCACTGCCGCGCTTCATCCAAGATCAAACGCTTGGGATACATGCCAGGATCATGGGTCAGCAACCCCGCGATAAAAGGCGCCATGTAATGGGTTTTAAGCCATGCCGATTGGTAGGTCGGCAGCGCAAATGCAGCAGCATGCGCCTTACAGAAACCAAAAGATGCAAAAGATCGCAATATCTCCCAGACCTCATCGATGACAGCGTTGGTATATCCACGTGCCAGCGCTGCGGGATAGAACCAATCGCGTACTTCTATCTGTCCTTCGGGGCTACCCATCTGGCGCCTGCGTTCATCGCCCGCCGCCAAAGTACAACCCGACATGATCGAGATAACTCGAATCACCTGTTCGTGAAAGACAACAACGCCTTCGGTCTCGTGCAGCACGTCATAGAGATCAGGATGAATCAGATCACGTGGCCTAAGCCCTTGCCTGCCATTTAAGAAGGGCACGATCATGTCGCTCTTAACTGGCCCGGGCCGGAAGAGTGAAATATCAATGATCAGATCGGTAAAGGTATCGGGTGCAAACTTTCCGACGAGTTCGCGCTGCCCTGGACTTTCAATTTGAAAGATACCCAGGGTGCGCGCAGATTTAATTAAATCGAATGTAGGCGCATCGTCGAGCGCAATCCCATCGATATCAAGATCAACGCCATCAACGCGTTTGATCTCACCCAGCGCATAAGAAATCGCCGATTGCATCCGCACTCCGAGAATATCGAGCTTGAGCAGGCCGATTGCTTCGACATCATCCTTATCAAATTGCAACATCGGATACCCGCTGGCATTGATCTCGATCGGCGCATAATCGAGCAGACCTGGATCGGATAAGACAACAGCACAGGGATGCATAGCCAGATGGCGCGGCAGGCCATCGAGTCTGGCGGCCAGGTTGATCGCACTCCTGAGCATCGGACTGTTGAGGTTAAGGCTTTTAAGCTCTGGCAGATTCTCCAAAGCCTTTTGAATATTACGCGATCTAATATGCGGCATCGACTTGGCGATCAGATCGATCTCCATCGGCGCAATCCCCAGCGCTGCACCCACATCGCGGATAGCATGACGGGCCTTATATGTTTCGACCATTGCAACGGTTGCTGTCGAACTATTGTCGCCTGGCGCATACTTTGTACTCTTAAAGCCATAGCGATCAAAGACCGCGCTATATATTTCTAGCCTGCGATCTGATTCAACATCGATATCGATATCGGGCAGCTCTGCCCGCAAGACAGAACAGAAGCGTTCCATCAAGAGCCCTTGGCTAATCGGTTCTACCCCAGAAATCCCCAGCAGATAACAGATCAAAGAGCCCGCACCAGACCCGCGCGCTGCCACCCGAATCCCCCGCGCCCGCGCCATATCGGCAACAGCAGCCACGCTTAAGAAATAGGGCTCAAAGCCCAGCGTTGTAACGGTTTCTAGCTCTTCTTCTAAACGCACCGCCGCCTTAACAGATAGTTCGCCCGTATAACGTGAGAGAGCGGCCCGCGTGCGTTGTCGCAACTCGGAAGGATCAACAATATGCGGCAGATGAATCGCACCCAGGCCAATATCTCGCCGCGGTGACAAGCGCAGCCGTTGTGCCAAATCTTCGGTATCTGCCAGCAAGCGGTTGCCGTTGCGCTCTCCGGCAGCCCGCGCGATCTCATCGCCCACCCAGGCCATCTCGGCGGGGTTCTTTAAATATGCTTCGCTATTGCTGCGCTCTACATGTTTGTAATGCAGCGGCACCAACTTGCGCGCCGAATCCAATACATCTGCCACCGGCCCATCTTTGCGATCGAGCATCCGTACCGCATTGCTTAAAATCGCGGGAAGATTGTTATCGCGCGCAAAGCCCAACATCCGTGCCGCATGCGTTGTCGACAACGGCCCCGTCCCCGCCCGCAGGTGTGAGGTGCATTCAATTACCTGTCCTGCAAATAGACCAGCTACAGAACCATAGATAGATACCGCCTCTTCACCACGCCGCGCGTTGATCGCCGCCGCCAATTGTGAATCAACGCCATGCGCCAGAATCAATTGCGATGAATATTGTGCCGCCGAACTCAACACTTTATACGTCAACAATTTATCTTCACTCAAATTAATGCTGGTGATCAAACGATAGAGCGCACCCAACCCATCACCCTGCGCAAAGATGGTGACGCGATACTTCTTCTGCAGAAAACTTAGATTGACACCCAAGATCGGTGCCACACCCATCTCTTCACAACTCTTCGCAAACCTAATCGCACCAGCAGCGCCATCGCGATCAGTCAAGGCAATCGCACCAGCACCTTGCTCTGCAGCTCGTTCGACCAAACGGGCCGGCAAGGCAGTGCCATATTTAAAGGAGTAACCACTCGCCACCGAGAGGTGTGTAAATGGAATCTTCATGAAGGCCTGGATGTGGGGCGTATCTGCCACTTGCCAGTGATCTCATCCAACTCAATCTCAAAGGTCGCCAGCGCCCCCTCAGGAGCGGCTTCCACCCGCCAGATCGCCTTGCCCCCATCATCGAAGATCACATCTTCGAGTGGAGCCTTCTGTAGCCGACCATCATCGATCCGGTTCCACCAGCCCCCAGATTCGCGCCACCTCGACACAATCGCGTGCACATGGAAGCGCCGCCCCTTATAAATGAACTCCATGGGCTCGCCCTGAGGCGCAATTACCCGCGCCCCAGGCGTCTGGGCAGCCCCAACTACCCCAGGGACGGATCCTGGAGTGGCTGGGTTTGAGGCTGATTCGAACATATGTTCGAAAGATAGTACCCCGAGGTGACAGGGGCAAGTGGCTGGGTTTTGAGCGTGATCAGACTCACGGAAAATTAAAAAGTGGGTTGGACTGAACCTAAAGTTCTAATCCCTTCAAGCGCACAATCTCGTTATTTGAGAGAATTCCTAGTGAAATAGTCTTTGAGTTGAAGCTGCTGGAATGATCACGAATATGTTTCTGCATGGTCTATTTCTTCTCATTGCAGGCATCAGTGCTGGACTAGGCGGCTCAATAGCCGGCATTGGTTCTATTTATAGTTATCCAGCGCTACTTATTATTGGACTTAATCCCTTGGATGCGAATGTAACAAATTCAGTAAGCCTGACATTCGTGAGTATCGGAGCTGTTATCGGCTCTAAGCCCGAATGGCTCCCTAAGAAGAAGCTTTTGATGAAGATGGCTCCCGCTACGTTTATAGGCGGAATATGCGGTGCGCTTCTCTTGCTCAACACTCCTGTCACGAGTCTAAGAATCACCATCCCTTATCTGCTTATCTTTTCTTCTCTTGCAGTTCTATATCCTCGCAAATCATCCTCAAGTGAAGTAACGAGAAGCAAGTTCGTCATTGTCACCATTATTGCCGGCGTGATCGGAATTTATAGCGGATATTTCGGTGCTGGCTCTGGGAGCATGACAATCGTCATATTGATGCAGCTTTTAAGTCTTGAAATCAAAGTCGCCCAGGCGATGAAAAATTTGCTCATCGGAGTAGCAAACGGAGTTGCGGCCTTCGCTTTCATTTTCTCAGGTCACGTGCATTGGCTCGTAGCGATACCCCTAGCCATTGGATGCTACATAGGCGGAAGAACTGGACCTTTCATCGTACGGAGAATGAACCAGAAGCACCTGAAGATAATTACCTCTATTTCCGGGTTGGTGTTAGCTACCTGGCTTCTTATTCGTCAGTAGTAGAAAAACAGGGGCCAACTATTTCTAAGATAGAAAAAGGCTCCCAGTTGTTCACCGAGAGCCTTTTTACATCCGCCTGACTGCAAGTAATCCTAATAGATTTCCACAGCTCGCGTCTATCAAGACTTGCTTGCATGCAGGGGATGAAATCATCCGAAAATTCTTACGCTTCTCGAATGCGGCTGTAGCTCAGTGGATAGAGCATCCGCCTGACTAACGGAAGGTCCGTGAGTTCGATTCTCACCAGTCGCATATATACAGGGTGACCTCCGCCTAGTCAGCGGGGTCACTTCTCTTTTTCCCAAACCACGAAATTCTGAAAGATCAAAAGATAACTCCCAGTGCCCAGTTTCATCCCGCGAGGCGCACTAAAGAAATTTAATTTATTAGAATTGTGGACCAATACTCCCTGTTGGTTCTGAATCGTCCTTTAACTCTACAAAAATAACGTGGGTATCTGTTTGCCCGATGTTCTCACCTGCATGCATTTGAGCCGGAAGCCAACTGGTGGTTCCCGCGACAATTTCGACATCGCGGGTGGTTCCGTTTGCGTGCAGCCGCCTTGAAAAAGTAGTGAGGGTATACATAACGCTATTTGGATGCTCGTGTGGAGTGGTCAAATGTCCCGGTTTATCTTTGTATTCCAAAACGCGAACCCGATCATTTTCAAAGACCACTTTATAGCTCTCTGGGTTGGTAGTTACGGGATCCAATTTCATCGCAACTACTCCGCTACTAACACAACTCTAGTCACATCAGTCGCACGAACGCGCAGAACCTGCTCCGCTTGTGATTTTGCACCATAGAAGACAAACCAACCATCTTTTAATTCGTATGCGACGGCCTTGACGGTCTCATTTGGCTTATCGATGTAGTACTCGATTTGGTAGGTAACTACTTCCATGACAACTCGATTCTCTCTAGAGGTTAATGGTATCTAGAATCAAATTAACGGGAATAGGTGCGAAAATGTGAGGATAGAAATCTCCCTCTCCCCCATCTTCCAAACGGACTTCGATACCGGCATTTGCGAGTGTTTTTTGGCTCATGACCAGAACCACTAAGTCGTGGGCGGTTGCTCCATACACATAATCCTTGGTGCCCTCTAATTGAATAGCTGTTGAAGCATGAATGAATCCGACTTGTTCGAAGGATTTGCCTTTTGTGGATCGATCGTAGATTCCAGTTCTTTGGGCTTGCTGCCATTCGGCGAGTGTGGTGACATGGTAGATCAGGTCGTCATAAGAATTTTCGGAGGCGGCCATGTCCATGCCCCAGTTTAACGAAGATGAATTTTGGCGAAAGGTACTTTTCTGGACTCTTTGTCGCCCTGATAGGGCAAGATGCATCCATGGACGCGGTGCTAGCGATATTTAGCGGAGCCTTTATCGGCTCAGTACTCGGGTTTGTCGGAGCTGGCGGGGCCATGACTTCAGTCCCGATCTTGCTTTACATATTCCATTTCACTCCGACACAGGCGACCACTGCGGCACTTGCAATAGTTTTGCTGGCGGCTCTCTCAGGAGCAATTCCAAAGATGCGTACGCACGAAGTTCTTTATCGCGAGGCCTTCTCCATCTGGGGCATTGGGCTAGTAACCAATATTGGCGGGGCCGCACTTTCAAAACACCTACCCAACTCGGCCATTACGACAGGCTTTGCCTGCATTCTCGTCTTTGCTGGTTTCGCGACTGCTCGCGGCCCTGTCAAAGTTGATGCCGAAACCCGGATGACAGTTGGAGTTCTAATAATTACCGCGCTCGGAATCGGAGCCATGACCGGCGTATTCGGCGTAGGCGGTGGCTTCCTCGCCATTCCTATCTTGGTTCTCTTTTATAACACCCCGCAGAACAAAGCGGCCGGTACATCACTATTAATTATCTCGATCAACTCCGCGACCTCTTTCTTGGGCCATCACGCGGTCTGGCATGAGGTGAAATGGGGAATCCCGGTTGGCATAGGTGCGGTCGCGATTGTCGTATCAATGGTGGCATCTCACAACACCAAACGTGTACCTGTGGCCTTGCTCCGTCGCTCATTCACTTATCTGTTGTTCGCTCTCGCTATCTTCACTTTGGCGAAGACATGGGTCTTCCACTCATAGGGTGACCTTGGAAGTTTTTGGGTAAAGTTCGGCGCGTGAAACTCTCCTACGAAAGATCAGGCAGCGGGGCACCGCTCATCCTGGTGCATGGAATGGGTTCTGCTTCAACCGCATGGAAAGTCATTAGACCCGCGTTGGAAGAGAAGTTTCAGGTCACGGCGATCGATCTTCCGGGGCATGGCAAATCAGATTTTGATCCAAATCAAGCAATGGACCCCTATTCGCTCGCCTTGCTTATAACGAAGCAGATGGATGAATTGGGAATTGAGAAAGCTCACATTGCGGGGAACTCGCTGGGCGGATGGATTGCATTGGAACTCGGAGCTGCATTTCCAGATCGCGTTTTAAGTATTACTGGTTTGGCACCTGCTGGTTTGTGGTTGGTGCCAACAACTCATCGCACGCTGCTCGGCGCAACTTCGAGAATTATGGCGCAATACACCTATAAATTTGCAGATCAAATAGTGGAGCAAGAGTGGGCGCGTAAATTCGGATTCGCTGAGGTCAGCCCAAAGTGGCGCGAACTTCCACGCGATGTCATGGTCGACGCGGTTGTTGCCTATGGTGGTTCGGAAGGTTATTTTCCAGCTTGGGATGGCATGCTCACACGTCGCTTCGATAAAACAATAAGCGATTCGATTCCGGTGACAATTCTCTTTGGCGATAGCGATAACACCTTGCCAGCGCAAACTTCGCAAGAGCGAACACTGGCGCCGGCACATGCCCGTTGGATCACCTTGTCACAATCGGGCCATGCCCCAATGTGGGATAGCCCCCAAGATTGTGTCGCAGAGATAATCCGTACCGCCTCGCTCGTCCAATGATTACCGTTGTTTATTTGTGGCGTATTCCCCGCACGCGCGCTCCGCAGGCTATTTGGCATATGGCGGTAGATCGATTTTCACTCAAGAGGGATAAGTCGGTTGGATTTTTCAAATTAATTGGGACTGGAACCGGTGAAACTTTTACACCTCGCGATGCCGATCCAACCCTCTGGGGATTGATCGCCACAATGGGTGAAGAGAACGTCGCTGCCTTTGATGCCGGAACTGTCGTAACTGCTTGGAGAAAGTTCGCGCTTTCAGAGAGCCGGTATCTCGCCTCCCCCATCTCCTCCCACGGTAAGTGGTCTGGCGCGGAACCTTTCGCAGCAGATTTAGATTTAGCGAAGTCATGGAGCGGTCAGGTCTTGGCGATCACGCGGGCAAAAATCCGCTGGAGTAAGAATCTGCGTTTTTGGCGCGCGGTGCCTCCGGTGATTGTAAGTTTGCGTGGTGGTGTTGGGGTTCAAGTTGCAATCGGTATTGGCGAAGCCCCGCTTGGACTACAGGGGACTCTCTCAATCTGGAGTGATTCCGCGGCCCTCAAAGCCTTTGCTTACAAGGGGGCAGCACACTCTGCAGTGATCCGCGAGACCGCTGCTCAAGGTTGGTACTCAGAAGAGCTCTTCGCTCGCTTTGCGCTTCTAGAGGTTCGTGGCTCTGTTACTAGCAACAAGTAGGGCAGAATAAAGGCGTGACCATCCGCAATTACCGCCCACGCCAACAAGCGCGTAGAGCGACGTCGCGGACACAGCTCGTGGGACTTTATATGGGAGTTCTAGCGGTTATTGGATTGCAAATTGCTTATCCGCTGGTCCACGGCAATGTCTTGCGCGATATCACCTTGGCGACAGTATTCGTAGGCGCTGCAACGATGGTCTTTCATTCATACCTAGTCTACGGTCCGCTCTTCGCTACGACATTTACCATCGTTACCTTTGCTTACTCTTTGGGCATCGAAACTTTGGGCGTTAAAAGTGGATGGCCATTTGGTCGCTACCAGTACGACCACTCCCTCGGGTTTCAGATCTTCGGTGTTCCACTGCTTGTTCCCTTTGCTTGGATGATGCTTTCCTATCCCTTGCTTGTCGCGTCGCGTCGCGCCGCCGCTCGGTGGGTTTTTATTTACGGTGGAATTGGCCTCATGATTTGGGATCTCTTCTTGGATCCGCAAATGGTCGACGCAGGCCGCTGGAGTTGGAAATTGGTTGGTCCTCACACTCCATTCGAACCCCGAATCCCGCTCTCTAATTCTGCGGGTTGGCTCTTTGCGGGGATGGGATTAATGGCGCTATTGCAAAAAGTTTTACCCCACGGCCACCGCAGAAAAACGATCAATTCGATGGCGCCCGATCTCTTGCTCTTATGGACGCTCATCGGCGGGATCGTCGGAAATATCTTCTACTTCCATCACACGCAGATCGGCATATTTGTGGGCTCCATCTTCTTTATTTATCTCATCCCATATTTCTTCCAGCTCCGCTTTGGTCGACCAGATACCGCATAGCCAATGATTTATCTCCTCGCACTTACCGCAATTCCACTCCTATTTACCATTGCCAATTCCCTCTCCATGCGCGTTGTACACAAAGGCCAAGCGAAAGAGATCAATGGTGCAGTTTCGATCTTGATACCAATGCGCAATGAGGCCGAGAATGTCGAAGGCGTACTTACATCTGTTGCAGCATCCCTCTTGATTCCAGAGCGCGAAATACTCGTGCTCGATGATCATTCTGAAGATGCCACATCGGCACTGCTGCAGGGTTTTCCCAGAGCAATAACCTATGCGGGTATCGATCTACCTGAGGGTTGGCTCGGCAAGAACTTTGCCTGCCACCAACTGGTTACCCATTCCAAAGGTGAATATTTAGTCTTTGTCGATGCCGATGTACGAGTTTCCGATTCGGCTATCGCCGCCGCAATTTCTTATATGGATTCTCTGGGCTGGGATTTCATCTCACCCTACCCCCGCCAGTTAGCGGAGACATTCTTCGAACGCTTGATTCAACCGCTACTGCAGTGGTCTTGGCTCTCCTCGGTGCCACTGCGTTTTGCGGAGCGCGCAAAGTTTCCCTCCATGATTATCGCTAATGGTCAGTTCATGATCGTCAAACGCCAGCCCTACATTGCGGCAGGTGGGCATAAGGCCATCAGACACGAAGTGCTTGATGATCTCGAGCTAGCTCGCCTTTTAGTAAAGAGTGGATTTAAAGGCGGAGTCGCCGATGCCAGTGGAGTCGCAGCTTGTCGTATGTACACAACGCAGACTGAGCTCTTTGATGGTTACACCAAATCGCTCTGGCGCGCCTTTGGTTCTCCGCTCGGTGCTTTCGTTATGAGCATCTTCCTATTTCTCACGGGCGTGCTTCCGCTCCTGCTCGCTCTCGCGGGATACCGCACCGCCTGGCTCGGCTATTTCATCGTCGTGCTCTCGCGTTATGTATCTGCACTGCGAACACGTTCAACACCGAGTACCGCACTCTTACATCCGCTCGCTATCCTCACTCTCCTCTACCTCATCATCAAATCGTGGTATCAAAAATCAACGGGCCAATTAATGTGGCGCGGACGGAGCGTGGCTTAAGTGTCGAAGATAGTTGTCATTGGCGCAGGCGTAGGTGGTATGACGGTCGCCGCCCGTCTGGCAAAACAAGGACATGAAGTCGCTATCTATGAAGCATCTGATCGCACCGGGGGCAAGTGTCGAACAGAATGGATCGGTGATTACGCCTTTGATACCGGACCATCGCTACTGACACTTCCCGCTATCTATAAAGATTTCTTTCTTAAGACCGGCCCGCGCTTTGAAAGAGTGCTAACTAGCACCGCCGTCAATCCCTCATTTACCTATAACTTTGCCGATGGAAAGAGCGTTGACTTCATCAATCTCGATCTTCCCAAGACCTGTGCCGCTATCGATGCGTCGCTTGGCGTCGCAGCTGGTAACGCCTGGCATACTCTCATGCAACGCGCAGAGATAATGTGGGATATCTCCAGAGTTCCCTTCGTGCAATCCGAACTTACCTCCATCTGGAGCTTGCTCAAACGTCGCGATTTAATACGTGGAATTCGACAGATCGCCCCATACAAATCTTTACGCAAGGTAACAAGAGAATATACGCACGATCAACATATTCAAAAGATCATCGATCGCTACGCGACTTATACGGGTTCAGATCCGCGCAAGGCTCCCGCTGCGCTTTTAACTATCGCCTTCGTGGAAGCCAGTTTTGGTGCCTGGCACTTGTCGGGCGGAATTGGTCAGTTGAGCGTTGCGCTAGAAGATCGCTGTCGCCTGCTCGGAGTTGATATTCACCTCAACTCCGCCGTTACAAAGATCAATACCGCAGCAGGAACCGTCACAGGAATAACTCTGGCAGATGGCGAGCAGGTAAGCGCAGATTTAGTTGTTGCTAATGCCGATGCCGAAATCGTTTACAACCAGCTTTTAGAACCCACTCTGCGCCAAGCAAAATCCGAACGCAAAAAGTTGAAGCGCGCCGAGAAATCTTTGGCAGGTTTCTCGCTCTTGCTGGGGCTCGATAATTCCAAGATGGATGGCCCTTCTCCCGAAATTAACCATCATTCCATTTACTTCCCAGCAGATTACGATGCTGAGTTCGATGCAATCTTCACCAAACACATTCCGGCTGCAGATCCAACCATCTATATCTGCGCTCCGCGCGACCCCTTGATGGTTAAACGTGAAGGTACTGAGAATTGGTTCGTCCTAGTAAATGCTCCCCGGCATGACCCTGCATCTGGATGGGATTGGAGTACGGGTGGTGAAAAATATGCAGAACAAATCATTGCAAAACTTGATGCGTTGGGGCTACGAGTGAGCGAACGTCTTGATGTAATGGAATATAGGACGCCGCTTGATCTGCAAAATGAGACCAACGCTCCTGGTGGATCTATCTATGGAACATCTAGCAATGGAGCGATGTCAGCATTTTCTCGCGCCAAGAATCGATCTCCTGTACAGGGTCTCTTCTGTGTTGGTGGATCAGCTCATCCAGGCGGTGGACTACCCCTGGTCGGAATTAGCGCGGAGTTAGTCGCCGAGGCGATCGGTGGCACTCAAACGGGTGTAGCCGCTGCGCATCACAGTCACTAAAGCGATTGCTTGCTGCACAGTCCAGACGACTGCAAGTGTTGTTATTGCAGAAACTTTGATGTCATAAGCCAAGATCGCGACCGCTAAAAAGGATGCACGAACCGGCCGTTCTGCGATCGTTACGACATCAATGCGATAGTCCCCAAGTCCCGCAATGCGGGCACGGCAATATTCTTGAGTAAATGCGAGCACCCAGGCTATAGCAATCAACCAAGCGGGTGCCCCAAGTTTATAAAAGGCGAGAGCCCAGAAGGTTTCTCCAATACGATCGCTAAGAGCATCTATCATCGCGCCTCGCTTGCTCGCCTTGCCACTTAAAATCGCAACCGAGCCATCAATCCCGTCGCTGACCAGTGAAATGCCAAGGAGGACGATGCAATAATTTCTGTTGGCCTCAGAATATGTGAAGATCGCGGCAATAACTCCGATGAAGCTCAATAGATTGGGTGAAACTTTTAAGCGAACGAGCGGTCGGGAAATGGCATACGAGATAGCAAGCCAGCCTTTAACTACCCCCGTGACATACGCTCCGCCGTGGAGTTCACTCCATCGAGTAAAGAATTCTTCACGTTTCATCGCAATCCAATGTTCTTTACGATCGCCGTCGTAGCTGCAGCCTTGTTCATAGTATAGAAATGGATTCCAGGAACACCAGCCCTTATCAATTCTTCGCACAGTTGAGTCGCAATCTCTATTCCTAATGCAACTCCCGCTTCTTCATCACCTGCTACGTCAGCAAATCGTTTGCTGATCGACGCTGGAATATGGGCCCCTCCCAGATCAGCCATGCGAGAAAGCTGCTTGAAGTTAGTTATTGGGAGTACGCCCGCGATGATGGGCAGGGACGAGCCCACAGCGGCGAGCGCATCAACCAATCTCGTATACGCCTGAATATCGAAGAAGAACTGCGTTGTGGCGAAGGAAGCTCCATGTGCCTCCTTGCGGAGCAAGGTCTGAATATCGGCGGCCAGGTCTCCGTGCGAAGCGGGATGCCCATCAGGAAAGGCCGCCACACCTACGGCGAAGTTGCCGCGTGCACAGGCGAGATCTACCAATTGGTCAGCATGATCGAATCCGCCATCGGTGGAAACCCACCGAGCGCTCGGGCCCCCGCTTGGATCACCGCGCAGCGCCAGAATCGTTGAAATATTCGCTGATTGATATTGATCCAAAATCTTCTCGAGTTCAGCCTTGGTTGAACCCACGCACGTGAGGTGGGCTACCGTTGGAATGCCTGTGTGAATTGTAAGTTCTGAGGCGATACGGATCGTTCTGTCGCGAGTGGATCCCCCTGCACCATACGTCACCGATACAAAGTCAGGGGTCAGCAGCGCCATCTCTTCGACCGCCTCCCAGAGGCGTGACTCCCCCGACTCATCCTTCGGTGGAAAGAGTTCGATAGAGAACGTTGTGGATTTTTCAGTTCTCGTCTTCATAGCGGAGCAGGGTACCGTTACCGAGTGGACTTTGATGGCATTCGCGGACTCACTGGAGCAATCAACACTTCTCTCGGCGAATTTTTTGATCACGAGTCAACATACCTGCGAAAAATAGGCAGCGAACTTAATCCAGTAGCCGATGCACTCGGCCGTTTTCTGCTCGACAGTGGAAAGCGTCTGCGCCCCCTTTTCGCCACGATAGGTTATTTAGGAGCCGGCGGAGAACTCACTCCACAGATCATTCGCGCCACATCAAGTTTGGAATTAGTACACGTATGTGCACTCATTCATGATGATGTCATGGATGCATCAGATACAAGGCGTGGTGCACCTGCAATACATAAACAGTTTGAGGGTCTTCATGACGCTCAAGGTCTGCACGGTAGCAGCGAACAATTTGGAGTCGCTTCGGCGATCTTGCTCGGGGACCTCGCCCTTATCTGGGCCGCGAAGGCGTTGCATGAATCCGGGGTGCCCTCTGAAAGCATTCTGCGCACTCTTCCGGTCTACGACGAGATGCGCGTTGAATTGATGGCCGGCCAATACCTGGATGTGCACGAACAAGCCCTTGCCAGTGAGAGTGTCGAACGTTCTCTGAAAGTTGCCCGATACAAATCCGGGAAGTACTCCATTGAACGCCCATTACATTTTGGCGCCAGTCTTGCTGCGGGATCTTCGCCACAGGTCATCGAGATCTATTCAGGCTATGGTCTACCGCTGGGAGAAGCTTTCCAACTTCGCGATGATGTCATAGGAGTCTTTGGGGATCCCGAGAAAACCGGCAAGCCCGCAGGCGACGATCTCCGTGAAGGTAAGCGCACTGTATTAGTCGCCATGACACTTTCCAAGGCAAATTCCGCCCAGCGAGCAGAATTCCTCGAAAACTTTGGCCGTAAGGATTTGGATTCAGGACGGATCGATTCTTTGCGGCAGATCATCGTCGATACCGGCGCACTTGCCGAACTCGAAACTATGATCGAAGTCATGACATTCAAAGCGCATGATGCACTCTCACATGGTGGAATTACCCCAGAAGCCGTCACCTACTTAAATGAGATGGCTGTCGCTGCAACACAACGCAGCTCGTAGATATAAGGGGTCCTGGGTGCGTCAAGTTAAAGGCAAGAGCGATCATGTGGTCATTGTTGGAGCTGGCCTTGGTGGTTTGAGCGCTGCGCTCCGCCTAGCCGGTGCAGGTCGCAAGGTAACGGTAATCGAACGCGAATCAGTTCCGGGCGGTCGCAATGGATTGCTGCAACGGGACGGTTACTCGTTTGATACGGGGCCATCCGTTTTAACCATGCCATCTTTAATTGAAGATGCACTCGCCTGTGTAGGAGAAGATATTAAGGACTGGCTCGAACTCGTCCCAGTCGATCCGCTCTACCGCGCTTTCTACCACGATGGAACTCATCTCGACGTCCATGCCGACACTCAGAGAATGCAAGATGAGATAGCAACAAAGATCGGGGCCACAGAAGCGGCCGGTTATGGAAGGTACGTTGACTTCGTTACTAAGCTTTACAAATACGAGATGAATGATTTCATCGATCGAAATATCGATTCACCTTTGAATTTGGTTACACCTAACCTCGCGCGATTGGTTGCGCTCGGTGGATTCCGTCGTTTAGCCCCAAAGGTCAATCAGTTTCTCAAAGATCCAAGAACTCAGAAGGTTTATTCATTCCAGGCAATGTATGCAGGTGTAAGCCCACAGCAAGCTCTCGCTATATACGCCGTTATCGCATATATGGATTCGGTCAACGGGGTCTTCTTCCCTAAAGGTGGCATGCATGCTGTCCCTCGTGCTTTAGCAGGAGCGGCCGAAAAGCATGGCGTCACGTTCAAGTACAACACGACTGTTACGACCGTCGAAAAAAGTAATAACCGCGCCACCGCCGTGATCACCGATACTGGTGAACGTATCGAGTGCGATGCGCTCATTTTAAATCCAGATCTGCCCGTCGCTTACCGTGATTTACTGGGCTATACCCCGCGCAAGGTTAAGAACCTTCAGTACTCACCATCGTGCGTAACGCTGCTGGTGGGAACTAAGAAGAAATACGATCACCTCACCCATCACAATATTCACTTTGGAGAATCATGGGATCAGGTCTTTGATGAACTGATCAATAAGCAAACGTTGATGACCGATCCAAGTCTTCTGGTCACAATTCCCACCTACGATGACCCTTCATTAGCTCCCAAAGATCGCTCCTCGTATTACATCCTCTTTCCTACGCCTAATCTAGATGCCAACATTGATTGGCGCACTGAAGGACCGCGCTACCGCGATGAAATGCTTCGCATCATGCAGGCTCGTGGCTATGAAGGATTTGCCGACTCGATCGAAGTCGAAGAGCTGACATCACCCTTGGATTGGCAGGAACGTGGAATGGAGCGCGGCGCCCCCTTTGCTAGCGCGCATACATTCTTTCAGACCGGTCCATTTAGACCACGTAATCTGGCGCAAGGCTTTGAAAATGTGGTCTTTGCGGGATCAGGAACCCAACCTGGTGTTGGCGTACCGATGGTTTTAATTTCTGGTCGCTTAGCCGCAGAACGAATTGTGGGAGCGACAAAATAAAGTGGATGAGTTAACCGCTGCTGGAATAATTGATCCGGTACTCCGTGCCTCATATGCAGAGTGCAAGCGACTTAACTCTTTACACGGCAAGACTTATTACTTGGCAACGCTTCTGCTTCCTAAAGCAAAGCGCCCCCACGTTCATGCGCTCTACGGTTTTGCCCGGTATGCAGATGAGATAGTTGACGATCTCGCATCTTCTCTCTCGATCCCCGAGAAATCAGCCCTCTTAAAGAGTTGGGGTGATGGGGTTCTTGCCGATATTCGTCGGGGCACCAGCAATGACCAGGTAGGTCGTGCGCTGGTCGACACCGTACAACGATTCGACATCCCCATTGCCCACTTTGAAGCATTTCTTCGCTCGATGACCATGGACCTGTCCATCACTCAGTATCAAACGTACGAGGACCTTATGGAATACGTTTATGGGAGCGCCGCAGTCATCGGCTTACAGATGGTTCCAATTCTCGGTGCGACCGATCCCGCTGCTTTTGCGGCGGCAGAAAAGCTCGGAGTGGCTTTCCAACTTGCCAATTTCATTCGGGATGTTAGCGAAGATCTCGATCGCGGACGTATTTATCTACCTCTCGATGAATTGCAAGCCGCGGGCGTTACGCCAGAAATGTTGGCCGAAAAGAAATTAACCCCCGAGATAAAAGCAGCCCTCACCTTCCAGATAGCAAAGGTGCGTCGCCTACAGGCGGAAGCTTCTGCTGGTATCAAACTTTTGGACCGTTCTAGCCAGCCATGCATCAACGCCGCCTCCGAACTGTATTGCGGAATTGTTGACGAAGTAGAGAAGGTCAACTACGAAATCTTTGCTCAGAGGGCAACCACTTCTACCTGGCGTAGGCTCAAAGTCGCACTCCCTGCTTACGCCAAGGCGCTCCAAGCGCGCTAGAGTTACACCAACGGGAGCCGCTTATCGTGGCTGAGAGGACCTGATCTCCAGGTCGACCGTATGACCGGTTCGGTAATGCGAACTGTGGAAGGTTTTAATTATGCACTCAATAAATCACGCTGTTATGTCCGTCATGTTCACCGCTTGGGGATACCAACTCACCTATCTGGAATTTTTCGCATTTGTAACCTCAGTTGTCGGAGTGGCATATGGAATTTTCGGTCCGCGTATCACCTGGCCGTGGTGGAATATCAGTAGCTTGTTATATGCAGGTCTTTTCTTTGAGCAAAAGTATTACGCCAGCGCCCTACTCCAATTCGTCTTTGTTGCAGGCGGAATTTGGGGTTGGTTCGGATGGGGTCCCAAAGGTGCGAAGCCAGCAAAACTCTCGCTTCGAACCAATCTCTACTGGATCGCTGGATATTTCGTAGCTTGGTTTGCTCTTTATCCTTTGCTCGTACACATCGGGGCTGCGGCATCCCTGACCGATGCCTTTGGTTTTGTCGGAAGTTGCATCGCCCAGGTATTAATGTGCGTAGAGCGATATGAAGCCTGGCCGCTCTGGTTAGTGGTCGATGGCGTTTATACTTATCAGTTCTGGCACGGCAAGTCTTATCTCACGGCGATTTTGTACTTCATCTTCGTGCTCTTGGCCATCGGTGGCTGGAAGCGCTGGTTACGAGTGGCGAACATCCCGGCCTCTGCCATGAAGTAACTGACATACATGATTATCACTATAGATGGTGTCGCTGGTGCTGGGAAGACAACGTTAGCTAGGCATATGAGCAATGAATACCGCGATCGATTTACTGTAACCGTTATTCATATGGATGACCTTTACGAAGGCTGGATCGATCCCCTCGGAGCCTCTCTCACCACAAAGCTCGAACTGATTGTTCAGGCCCATCTCGCGCGGCAACCATGTATAACTACGCAATTTGATTGGCTGCGATCACAGCCTGGTCCTTCCTTCACGATCGAGCCCTCCGAGTTGCTTATACTCGAGGGAGTTGGGTCGGGCCAGAGTTCAATCCGAGAATTCGTTGAAACTAAGATTTGGATTGACTTAGAACCGATTGTGGGATTGCGCCGCGTACTCGCGCGGGATGGGAATGAGATAGAAGCCCAGATGGTGGAATTCCTAGAAGAACAGCGAAGGCACTTTATGAAAGAAGGCACGCGTGACGCCGCCGATTTCCACGTGAATGGCCTCAATTAACCTCTAAGATTTAAGCGTGTCAGATCTCTCCGGCGAAGTTATCGATAACCGCTATGAGCTCATCTCTCTCATAGCCTCCGGTGGAATGGCCTCAATTTACAAAGCGACCGACTTACGCCTAGATCGCTTTGTGGCAGTCAAAATTATGCATCCGCATCTGGCGAACGATGACGAGTTTGTGAATAGATTTATTCGCGAAGCAAAGGCGATCGCCGCACTCTCCCACCCCAACATCGTCTCCATCCAGGACCAAGGATGGAATGAAGGTGGGGCTCAGGCCATCTTCATCGTCATGGAATATGTGGATGGATTTACCCTGCGTGACCTTCTCCTCGAACGCGGCCACCTGGCTCCTAGCGAGCTCCTCCGTTACATGGTCCCCGTGGTAAGTGCACTTGCGCAGGCACATAGCCTGGGTATCAATCACCGTGACCTCAAGCCCGAGAATATTTTGATCTCTAAAGATGGCCGGATCAAGATCGCCGATTTTGGGTTGGCTCGTGGCGGCATGCTCGGAAACACGATGACGGTTGATTCAAGCGTTGTTCTTGGAAGCGTTTCGTATCTCTCCCCTGAACAGGTGGAGCGCGGAATCTCAGATGCGCGCAGCGATATTTACTCACTTGGAATCATGTTCTTCGAACTTCTGACTGGACGTAAACCATTTGATGGAGACACTCCGATTCAGATCGCCTTTAAACATGTTAATGAGAGAGTGCCCGCACCGTCTACTTTGATAAATGGAGTTCCACCATCTCTCGATGCAATCGTTCTCAAAGCAACATCTCCCAATCCTGATCAACGTCAGCGCAATGGGGCCGAGTTATTAGATGCGCTACAAAACGCTCAGATAGAGCTCGATCCAAAACGATCACAACTCAGCCTCGACCTGGACTTGCCGCTTGAGACTCCTTCAACAAAACGCAAAGGCAACCGCCCAGAGGTACGGGTGGGTGCGACGCTAGTTACCAGGGTAAAGAACTTTACTGAACCTCTTTCGATCAAAAGAAGTGAAACCAGACCCACATTTATCCCCAGCGGTAAAGTCCCCAGCGCAAAAGCGGAGGTACCAGCGATGAGCCACAGTGGTGCAGTGCGACGCAAAACTTCCAAGCGCGTGAAACGCAATCGATATTTTCTTACTTTAATTCTTCTACTGCTCATCGGAGGTGGCCTGTACAAGTTAGTAGCCTCAAATTCTGGAATCTCGCTACCTTCCGTCGCTGGAATGAATCAAAGAGATGCGACTTCGACACTTAAAAGTATTGGCATGAATGTCGTAGTTGGAGATAAGCAGTTTGATTCCAGCGTTCCCGCTGGTGAAGTTATCTCGTCCTCCCCCGGAGGCGGGGCTCACCTCAAGCTCGGTGGCACTGTTTCACTGACTATCTCACAGGGCGCACAGCCAGTTCCGACTCCCACGCCCACGCCGACGCCGACTCCCACGCCCACAACTACCGATTCGACCACCCCGGTCTCCATCACTTCCTATGTCGGCCTTACGAGCGGGCAAGCACAGAGCGAACTTACCGCTGCCGGTTTGTCTGTAAATCAATCTTTTGCGTATAGCGATAGCGTCGCTGCTGGAAATGTAATAAGCCAGAGCCCAGATGGAACGACCCCCGTGTTACCAGGTTCAATAATCTCCATTGTCGTTTCGCAGGGAACTGCCACGGTTTACATCCCAAATATTTACTCACTCTCGCGCAGCGCTGCCACAACTGCTCTTGAAAACCTGCAACTCAAAGTGGTAGTCAGAAAGATCGGAAACGGTAAATTTGTCACTAATGTCTCCCCTAAGGTGGGAAGCAAGGTCAAACGTGGCTCTACGGTGGTTATAACGCTCGGGTAGGCTCCCCCCATGAGTCCAACAGCTACTCCATCCGCAACACCACGCATCGGTGCACATACCCCGACTTCAGGCGGTATGGCCAAGCGCTCCATTGAATATGCACTCACTACAGAGGCAGAAGCGATCCAGGTCTTTGCATCAAACCCGCGTGGTTGGGCGATGCCAGATGCCAATCTTGCTGCAGATACATCATTCCGCGACCGTGCCGCAGAGTTAGATATTCATACCTACGTTCATGCTCCATTTTTGATTAATCTCGGATCGCCCACTGTTGCAACCTATGAGAACTCGCTGGCATCAACAGCATATTCTTTAAAGCGAGCACGTGAAATTGGCGCTCTTGGAACAGTCATCCACACCGGATCGGCGGTCGATGTAACACATGTGCCAACTGCTTGGAAGCAGATCAAAGAGGGCATGATGCCAGTATTAAATAATTTGAAAGAGTCCGATCCGTGGCTGCTTTTGGAACCAACGGCCGGTCAAGGTCAATCACTCGTTAAAAAACTGGATGATCTGCTCCTCTACTTTGAAGCCCTTGAATGGCATCCCAAGGTAGGCGTCTGTCTCGATACCTGCCATGTCTTTGCCGCGGGACATGACATCGCTAAGAAAGGTGGAATGACCGAGACCCTCGACCTACTAGTTTCCCTGGTTGGAATTGAGCGCATCAAATTGATCCACACCAATGACTCTATGGATGTTTGCGGGGCCCTTAAAGATCGCCATCAAAATTTGGGTGATGGAGAGATTGGGCTCAAGGCTTTTGAAGAGTTGATTGCACATCCAGCAGTTGCTAATGCACCCCTCATTTTAGAAACTCCCGGCCAAGAGCCAGAACACGGTGCTGAAATCGCCCTCCTGAAAAAAATGAGAAGTAAGCGAAAGTGAATTTTAAGGAACATAAATTAATTCCATCGCTGTTGCTGCTGATAGTCTCGCTGGTTTGGGGAAGCACCTTTGCGATCATGAAGGATTCGCTGGCTCGAATTGATGTCAATTCATTTCTGGCCTGTCGGTTTATCTTGGCAGCAATCGTCATGGCAGTCATTCGCCCGCAATCCTTTCGCCATATCACCCCCAGTTTCTTGCTTCGGGGCGTAGCTGCGGGTCTCTTGCTCGGCTGCGGATATATCTTCCAAACCTTTGGATTAACTCTCACAACCGTGGCCAAAGCCGGATTTATCACAGGGCTTTACGCCATTTTCGTTCCATTAATCGGAGCCATCTTCTTCCGAAATCAGATATCGAAAATCCAATGGTTCGCGGTCACATTGGCAACTATCGGAATGGTCTTTCTCTCTCTTCACGGCTTGACGATGGGCTTGGGCGAATTCTTTGTGCTCATTGGAGCTCTCTTCTATGCCCTACATATTATTGGATTAGGACGTTGGAGCCCTGATCGTGATTCATATGCCCTCGCCATGATCCAAATGGCAACCGTCGGTTTACTAGCTTTGCTCGGATCCTTTAAAAATGGTTTTCACCTCCCTCACGATCAGGGCGTTTGGGCAGTAGTCATCTATTCTGCAATAGCTGCAAGCGCCTTCGCTTTTATGGTTCAAACCTGGGCGCAGTCATTTATGTCAGCCACGGGTGTTGGCATCATCCTGACCATGGAATATATCTTTGCTGCCGCATTTGGAGTAGCGCTAGTTCATGAGCGGTTAACCTGGCGGACTATCGTAGGAGGGATATGCATGATGGCTGGCCTATATCTCGTCATTCTCTTCGATGAATCAAAACAGTCCAAAGCGGCGATCAAACATGAGAAGATTGCCCAATGATTGATCTCCGCTCTGACACTGTAACAAAACCAAGTGATGCCATGCGCGCCGCAATGATGAGTGCTCCCGTCGGTGACGATGTCTATGGCGATGATCCAACTGTGAATTCCCTAGAAGAACGCGTTGCAGCACTCTTTGGCTTTGAGGCCGGACTCTTCACTTCAACTGGTTCACTAGCTAATCAACTTGCCATTCGTCAGTTGGTAAAGCCGGGCGAAGAATTAATAACGGAAACTTTTTCGCATATCGTGCGAGCTGAGTTAGGCGCTGGCGCAGCATTTAGCGGAATCACCACCCGCACATGGGAATCCCCTCGTGGCATATTGAACGCAGTAGATCCTCTGCGTATCGCGCGCCCCGATTCTGGTCCATATCAAGTTTCAACGACTGCAATCGCGGTCGAAAATACTCATAACTTTGGTGGCGGAACGGTGCAATCCATCGCTGAAATTAAATTACTCCGTGAAGCCTCACTCAAACTTGGGCTCACCATGCATCTCGATGGGGCGCGAATCTGGAATGCGCATATTGCATCGGGCATCTCTTTTCTGGAATATGGAAAGTACTTTGATACCGTTTCGGTCTGTTTTTCTAAAGGCTTGGGTGCGCCCGTAGGATCGGTAATGCTCTCCAATAAGGAGCGCGTAGCCAGCGCCCGCATTTGGCGTAAGCGCTACGGAGGTGGCATGCGCCAAATAGGAATGTTGGCTGCCGCCGGACATTACGCACTTGATAACAATATCGAACGACTATCTATCGATCATGAACACGCTCGATCACTGGCCTCTTCGGTAAATGCAGTTACTCCAGCGGTAGTAAACCCGGTAGAAGTTGATACAAATATCGTAATTTTAGATATGGCTGGTGCTTTGATCAGTGCTGCTGATCTAAATGGCCAGCTCAAGATCGCCGGAATATTGGCGAGCACAGTCAGCCCTACTGTTTTACGATTGGTCACTCACCTAGATGTATCTGCAGCAGATGTAGCAAAGGTTAATTCGGTACTTCCAGAATTAATTGAGCGCGCCTTCAAAGCGTAATAGCTCTTCTTTGAAATGTAATCCGTAGGCGTAGTTGCCCAGTTCACCCCCGGTTTTAACAACTCTGTGGCAAGGAATAATCGGAGCAATTAAATTACGGGCACAGGCACTTCCTGCGGCCCGCACAGCGCTTGGGGAGCCCGCGCGGTCAGCCAGTTCGGCATAACTCATTGTCTTTCCGGCGGGAATCTTTCGCATCGCCTTCCAGATCGCTTGTGAAAAATCTGGACCAGGTTGTCTTACCTTGATTCCATTAAGCGCAGCAAAATCACCATCAAAATAATCTTGAATGAGATCGCTAATAATTGGAATCTCTTTAACCACCTTAAAACCCAAGTCATAATCGGATTTATCAAGTCGTGCACTCAACTCGCGCAAAGGTCCAAACCCAGCTGCGAGCAAGACGTGCTCGTTGGCGATCAATTGGAGAGTACCTACCGGCGTCTTTGCGGTAGCGGTGAGGAGCATTTATGAAGCCTAATTGAACGTCTACCTAATTAAAAGAGCCAGGACTGGTCAGCGATCGCGCAACATCTCCGCGACTAAGAATGCCAACTCCAACGATTGGGTGTGATTTAAGCGGGGGTCGCAGGCAGTTTCATAGCGATTGGCAAGGTCCTCTTCAGATATCTGTTCGCCGCCGCCGACACATTCAGTGACATCGTCGCCCGTGAGTTCAATGTGAATTCCGCCAGGATGAGTACCGAGCGCCTTATGAACTTCGAAGAAGCCACGGACCTCATCGAGTACATCATCAAAACGTCGAGTCTTGTATCCGCTTGGAGCCTCGTAGGTATTGCCATGCATTGGGTCGCAAACCCAGAGCACCTTCGCATCAGATCGATTTACTGCATCAACGAGGGCAGGAAGTTTTTCGCGGACCAGCCCTGCGCCCATACGGGTGATAAAGGTCAAACGTCCCGGTTCATTAGTAGGGTTCAGAATTCTAATCATGGTCAGAGCATCTTCAGGGGTCGACTTCGGCCCCAATTTAATTCCAATTGGATTATGTATCTTTGATGCAAAATCTAGATGGGCTCCATCGAGTTGGCGAGTGCGCTCCCCGATCCAAACCATGTGACCAGAAACGTCATAGGCATTACCGGTGCGAGAGTCGATTCGGGTGAGCGCCTTTTCGTATTCCAGAATGAGAGCTTCGTGGCTAGAGTAAAAATCCACTTTTTTGAAGCTCTCCGGATCGACTCCGGCAGAGGTCATAAAATTAAGGGCGCGACCGATCTCGTTCGCCATCTGTTCGTAGCGCTGGCCGTAACGTGGATCGTTGGCAAACCCTTTATTCCATTCATGCACTTGGCGCAGATCTGCAAAGCCACCTTGAGTAAATGCGCGGACCAAATTGAGGGTTGCGGCCGATGTGTTGTAGACCTGGACTAAACGCTGCGGGTTGGGCTGACGCGATTCTTCGGTGAATTCAATGTCATTAACCGCATCTCCGCGGTAAGCCGGAAGAGTTACTCCATCGCGGGTTTCTAGATCGTTACTGCGTGGCTTGGCAAATTGCCCAGCCATGCGTCCAACTTTGATGACTGGCAACGATGAGGCATATTGCAAAACTGCCGCCATCTGCAGAATGGTCTTGATGCGATTGCGGATCGAATCTGCAGTCGCCGAAGCAAATGTCTCGGCACAATCCCCACCTTGCAACCAGAAAGCGCGGCCAGCCTGAGCTTCGGCGACCTTAGCTTTGAGGTTGTCACATTCACCAGCAAATACCAGTGGAGGCAACTTCTTCAATTCTTCAACCGCTCTGGCAACGGCAGGGCCGTCGGGTCCGCCTGGCCATTGCGGCTGTTGAGCCGCAACAAGTCCAGGAGTAAACAAAGTATCGAGGTTTGTCATGAGGGAAGCCTAGGGAGTTTAGAAGTCAGCGTGACGACTAATTATCCGAAGAAAACCTCTGATTCCGCGTAACGTGATGGATCCACGAGTTTGAGCTCACCCGTGGCGGATTCCAATGGAACCATTTCGATTTTAGTTCCGTGCAGCGCTGCCATGGTGCCCCAGTTGCCTTCATGTGCAGCGGTAATCGCTGCAAGCCCGAACCGGGTTGATAGGACGCGATCAAAGGCGGTCGGAGTTCCACCGCGTTGGATATGACCCAGCACGACGGTGCGAGTCTCGTGACCAGTTTTCTCTTCAATTTCAGCAGCCAGCCAGTCGCCGATACCAGACAATTTCACATGCCCAAAGGCGTCGAGGGTCTGATCCTTTACCTTCATGTCGCCATCCTGCGGGATAGCGCCTTCTGCAATGACAATGATGGGTGCAAAGCCATCGGCAAAGCGGGAGTTAACCCATGCCGCAACTTTTTGCGTTGAGAACTTCACTTCAGGAATCAGAACTGCAGCGGCGCCGCCGGCAATACCTGCGTGCAGGGCGATCCATCCAGCGTGACGGCCCATAACTTCGACCACAAGTGCACGATGATGCGATTGCGCCGTAGTGTGCAGGCGATCGATGGCTTCCATGGCGATATTTACTGAGGTATCAAAACCAAATGTGAAATCGGTGTTGTTGAGATCATTATCAATTGTCTTTGGAACACCAATGACTTTAACGCCGAGCGCATCGAGTTTGGTTGCAACACCGAGAGTATCTTCTCCACCGATTGCGATAAGCGCATCAATCCCGAGCTTCTTTAAATTCTCTTGAATCTTCTCAACGCCGCCCTCGATTTTGAAAGGGTTAGTGCGTGAGGAGCCGAGGATGGTTCCGCCCTTGGGCAATATTCCACGTGTCGTGGCGAGGTCGAGGGTCATCGTGAGGCCCTCTAGCGGACCCTTCCAGCCATCGCGGAAGCCGACAAAGTCGTATCCGTACTCTTTGACACCTTTGCGAACTACCGCACGAATTACGCCATTGAGGCCGGGGCAATCTCCGCCACCTGTAAGAACACCAAAACGCATCTTTTACTCCAGTACCTAAATCAATTCTCGAATAGCGGAAATGGGCTCCCGCTGTGGTCAACGCTGACTGGGGCAGTCTACCCTTGCGCCATGGCCCTTATTGCAGGCGTAGATTCTTCGACTCAATCCGTCAAAGTTGTCGTTCGGGATGCCGAGAGTGGCGCTCTCATCCGCGAAGGGAGGGCGGCCCATCCTGATGGAACCGAGGTTGATCCGCAGAACTGGTGGCTCGCATTACAAGAGGCATTTCTCCAGGCCGGCGGGCTGGGCGATGTTGCCGCCATCTCAATAGGCGGACAGCAGCATGGGCTGGTAGCTCTCGATAGCAAGGGGGAAGTTCTCCGCCCCGCTTTGCTCTGGAACGATACCCGCTCTGCTGGTGCCGCTGAAGATCTCAATCGCGAAGCAGGAGGAAATCAGGCGATGGCAGATGCAACAGGGTCCGTGCTGGTTGCTTCCTTTACTGCGAGCAAAGTCCGCTGGATGGCCGATCACGAACCGGTACTCGCTGCCCACATTGGCGCAATCGCTCTCCCCCATGACTGGTTGTCATGGAAGTTACAAGGTGCAAAAGATTTCTCCCAATTATTTACCGACCGCAGCGATGCATCAGGAACAGGATATTTCGATCCCGTCACTTCGACGTATCGCAGAGATTTACTAACGTTGGCGTTGAAGAGTGAGCGCGAAATTTATCTTCCTCGAATTGTTGCCAGCAATGAATTTGGTGGCTCTACCCCACAGGGCGTGAAGATCGGTGCCGGCGCAGGTGACAACGCTGGCGCGGCCTTTGGAGTCCAGGCGCAGCCGGGAGATGTCATCGTCTCCCTCGGCACCAGCGGTACCGCCTTCTCCGTCTCAACAACTCCCACACATGAAGCAACCGGAACGGTTGCCGGCTTTGCAGATCTCACGGGAAATTACTTGCCGCTCGTTTGTACCTTAAACGCGGCGCGCATTCTCGATGCGGCGGCACGAATTTTGGGAGTCACATTCGATCGCCTCTCCGAATTAGCACTCACCGCGCCAGCAGGTGCAAACGGGTTGACGCTTCTGCCTTACTTTGAAGGTGAACGCACACCTAACCGCCCGGATGCAACTGGCGTCTTCGCGGGAATGAACTTAAGTAATTCCAACCCAGAAAATATTGCACGCGCGATGATCGAGGGCATGCTCGCTGGTTTGGCAGATGCAGTTGATGCACTTGTTCAGCAGGGCGTAGCGATACATCGAATTTTTCTGGTTGGTGGGGCTGCTAAGAATCCGGCCGTTGGTGCTATCGCCTCCGCGCTCTTTGGTCGCGAAGTAATAATTCCTCCCACTGGGGAATATGTGGCCGATGGTGCCGCTCGTCAAGCCGCCTGGGCGCTATTAGGTGAAGCACCCCAGTGGAACTTGGGTAAGGTCACCCATGTGCAAAGCAAAGCGACTCCTCACGTGATGGAAAAATATCGGACCCTCCGTGATGCAACGGTCTCCTGGTGAAGCGCAGCAGTTGGATTAATTTCGGCTTAGTGAGTGTGCTCTGGGGAGTTCCCTATCTGCTCATTCGAGTTGCGGTCGCTCCTGGACAATTCACCCCTGCCTTCGTCGTCTTTTCGCGAGTAACAATCGGCGCCGCTCTACTCATCCCTTACGCAATAAAGCGCGGCACTTTTAAGCCGGCCCTCAAGCAATTCAAATGGGTTGCTGCCTATGGACTTCTCGAAATGGTCGGCCCTTGGGGATTTATTAGCCAGGGTGAGACAAAGCTCAACTCAGGGCTAGCTGCACTCTTAATCGCTACCGTCGCTATCTGGGCCACTCTGCTCAACGGCGCGCTGGGAGATAAAACGGTCTTTCACTCCTCACGTCTCATCGGCCTTGCCGTCGGCTTCATCGGTATCTGTTTTGTCGTCGGCCTCGAGAGCGTACAAGGCAAGGTAAATATTGCAGCAATCTTTTTACTCCTACTAGCTGCGATGGGTTATGCCATCGCCCCTACGCTGGTTCGTCACAAGATTCCAGATCTCGACGGAGCAGCGGTTAATGGTCTAGCGCTTTTGACCACATCTATTATTTATCTCCCCTTTGCAATATCGCAGTGGCCTCATCATCACATTCGTGCAAATTCGATTTACTCCATTATTGCTCTTGGAATATTTCCGACCGCAATCTGCTTCGTCTTCTTCTTTAAACTCATGGCCGACATTGGAATCGCACGGGCATCTCTCATTGCATATGTAAATACTGGAGTGGCGGTACTTCTTGGAGTAATAGTTCTGCACGAAAAATTGACAACCGGAATGTTGATTGGCTTGCCAATGGTGATGATTGGTTCCTATTACGCAAGCAGAAAGCGTGTTACTCGGTAAATCCCAAACGCGCTAGTGCCTTTGGATCGCGCTGCCACTCTTTTGATACCTTCACGTGTAGCCCTAAATAACTCTTTCCATCTAAGAAAGTTTCGATTCCGGCACGAGCTCGCATGCCTATATCTTTCAAGCGACTGCCTTGCGGTCCGATAATGATCGACTTTTGCGAGTCGCGCTCCACATGGATCGTGGCATGAATATCGTAGAAGTTCTTACCTTCACGCTTGCTCATCTCGTCGATGGTCACCATAACCGAGTGCGGAAGTTCTTCATATAAATCTTGAATAGCTGCTTCACGAATCAATTCCGTTATGTGCAACTCTGCTGCTTGATCGGTATCAATGTCTTCTGGGTAAAGAGATGGGGATGCTGGCAGCGCCTTGACCAATAGGTCGAGCAATAAATCGGTCTGCTCTAGATTCTTAGCTGAAATCGGAACGATCTCATCGACAGTAATGCCGGTCTTGATGATGAAATTGGAAACTTCAACGAGTTTGGCAATTAAGTCATCATTCTTCGCGGTATCAACTTTTGTAACGGCGATATAGATGTGGCGAATATGGCCTAGCTGCTTGACGATATATTCATCCCCCGCGCCGATCGCTTCATCAGCGGGCAGACAAAGCAGGGCAGCATCAACCGATTCCAAATTCTCTTGCACCATCGCATTAAGGCGAGTGCCGAGCAATGTCTTGGGCTTATGGATTCCTGGGGTATCAACCAAGATCATCTGGTAATCAGATCTGGAGATAATTCCGCGAATCGGATTACGAGTGGTGTTGGGATGAGCCGAGGTGATAACAATCTTCTTGCCTACAAGAGCATTGACCAACGTGGACTTGCCCACATTTGGGCGTCCAATTACCGCAACGAATCCGGCGCGGTGCTCTGTTGTCATGGTCATAGTCTCCCATTAATCCAGGAGCGGGCCGACCAGTTCCATGCAATCTGCTATCGATGTGACTATCTCTGCCGTCCGTTCGCCTATCAACCGGTGACAGCCATCACTGGTGGGCGAAGTAATTGGACCCGGAACCGCGAGCACGGGACGAAATATCTCTGCCGCATCACGTGCGGTGCGAAGAGAGCCACTTCTGAAGGCAGCTTCCACAACAATTGTTGCTCGAGAGATCGCGGCTATCAATCTATTTCTTGTAAGAAATCGAGAGGGAATAGCGTGCACGTTCGGTAAAACTTCAGAAAGGAGCAATCCATTTTCAACTATTTCGCGGAAGAGGCGTTCATTTCCGCTTGGGAATACCGAATTCACTCCCCCACCGAGGATTGCGATCGTCTGTCCTTCAGCAACAATTGCACCGCGATGCGCCGCGCTATCGATTCCAAAAGCGCCTCCACTGATTACGGTCCACCCCCGGTCCACCGCACCAGCGGCGAAGTCACCCGAGATGCGCACTCCATATTCCGTTGGATTTCTCGTTCCCACAATTGAAAGCGAACGCTCTAAATTTTCAAGCGCTGGCCGAGCTCCTCGACCAACGAGTGCAATGGGGGGAGCTTTTAGATCATTTAGGCCAGTTGGCCAATCCGCATCGTTTCGCGTCAAGAGAAATCCACCCGATGCCGCAATCTGATCTTCGAGCATGTTGGTATCGATCTGTGCCAGAGATTTGCTTAATTTGTAACCACTATTCTTATAATCCGCATATGCACCGGAAGATATTCGTTCCAAAAAATCTTGTGCTCCAAGGCGAAGATATTCAGAGCTCCAATATTCATTCCCGCCCTCGAAGAGGGCTAAGAGCGCAAGATGTGCAGCGGTATCCGAGCCGCTCATGATATTTCAACACCTTGTCGCAAGTGGTAGGCACTCTCTACCTCATCTAACCCCGGGGTCGTAACTCCATTGCGATCAGCGATAGTCCAAGCCAGCCGCATCACCTTGTGATATCCCCGCGCACTCAATCGCTCATGATCAAGTTCAGTATGCAAGAAGGCCATGCCCTCTTTAGTGGCGCGAAAGCGAGATCGCAGTTGGCTCGCAGGAATCTGTGAATTGGTGCTCCAAAGATCTCTAGTAAATCTCTCGGCCGCTGCGCCACGAGCGGCAATGACGCGGGAACGTACATCGCTGCTTGACTCACCCCCTTCGGTAGATGCTAACTCGGTTCGCTTTGGCACTTCAACGAAGGTGCGAATATCAATTCGATCCAGGAGGGGTCCAGAAAGGCGTTGTAGGTAGCGACGAATTTGCAGCGAGGTGCAAGTGCACGCCCGCCCCTTTCCATTAAATCGTCCACAGGGGCAGGGATTCGCGGCTATAACGAGAAGAAAGTCCGCGGGAAAGGTAGTGCTACCAGTTGCTCTAGAGATAACAACCGATCCCGATTCGAGCGGTTGTCGCAGAGAATCAAGAACTCCAGGTTTACATTCTGGCGCTTCATCAATAAAGAGAACTCCGCCATGCGCCATGGAACAAGCGCCAGGTTTGATGAAATGCGCCCCACCTCCAACCATGGCCGTCGCCGTCGTTGTGTGATGCGGAGATACAAAGGGAGGGGTTCTAGATTCCAGATTTCTCTCCCCCAGCGCACCAGCTATCGAATGAATCGCAGCTACTTCAACCGCTTCTTCGCGAGTAAGTGGGGGCATGATTGTCGGAATGCGTTCTGCCAACATCGTCTTCCCTGTTCCGGGAGGTCCAATTAATAAGAGGTGATGTCCACCGATTGCAGAGATTTCAAGGGCCAACCGTGCTCGCTTCTGTCCCACCACTTCGCTCAAATCGAGGGGTGATTCGCTCACCCTTTTAATCTCTTCGAGATTCACTTCTGGGATTACGCCCTCTTCAATAAATGAGATGACTTGATTCAAATGTGACACTGCAATCGATTTAACGCCTGCCAGTCCCATTGCCTCAGCGGCGTTGGCTAGCGGCACTACGGCAGTGGTAATTCCACGATCAACGGCTGCTAGTAATGCCGGCAAAACTCCCCGAATTGGTCTGATCGATCCATCAAGAGCTAGCTCACCGAGAAATATGTGTTGCTCTAAATTCCTCGACGTAATTGTTCCTTGGGCCATTAACAGAGCAATGGCGATCGGAAGATCGAAACCAGAACCACTCTTATGTAGCCATGCAGGCGACAGAGAGACTGTTACTCGTTTATTGGGCCACGTGGCTCCGGAATTTTGTAGCGCAGAACGTACTCGCTCTCTTGATTCGAGAAGAGCAGCGTCGGGTAAGCCCAACAAGGAGTACCCTGGTAATCCATCAGATATGTCCACTTCTATATCCACTATTTCGCCGCGCAGCCCGATTAAGGCAATGCTCTTAACGCGCGCCAGCGTCATCAAAGAACTCCTGCGCGATATTCAATTTCAGGTTGCAGCCCATCTCTAAAGTGCACCGCCGCACAATCAATGCGGTAATCAGCTCCCCATTGGTCGTGCACCGCAATCCACGCCAGCGCCAGCCTTTGGAGGCGATGCGCTTTCTCTGGCCCAATAGCTTCTAATGGATGCCCAAATTTGGCACTCGTGCGACTCTTCACTTCAACAAACAACAACCTGCCGTCCAGCCTCGCGACTAGATCTATCTCGCCCTCCTTTATGCGCCAATTCGTAGCGATGATCACCGCGCCTTGCTCCTGCAAATAGGAGGCAACGAGTGTCTCCCCATCTGCGCCTATCTGGGAAGTTCGTTTTGTCATATCAAGAAAGTAGTGCGTTTGAAAATCCAGGGGAATTTCATGCTATCTCGCTGTTGAAAAACTTCTCTTGTTGATTAAAGCAGGGCAGCGATATTCGCAAAACTCTGGCGATGAATCTCCGTGATGCCCAACTCTTGCAGAGCTGCCGTATGAGCGGCGGTTGCATATCCCTTGTGTTTCGCAAAGCCATAGCCAGGGTATTTAACATCCATCTCGCGCATGATCCGGTCGCGATAGACCTTCGCCAAGATGGATGCGGCGCTGATGCTCAGAGCGACTTGATCGCCCTTCCAGACAGCGAGATTGGGAATTGCGAGTCCTTCGATGGCATATCCATCGGTGAGCACGTATTCAGGTGGGGTCGTTAGTGAGTTAATCGCGCGACGCATGCCTTCGAGATTGCATTTATGAAGTCCAAGACGATCAATCTCTTCAGGTGAAATTTCGATGATGGAATAGCTAAGCGCTTCATCGATAACAACGTCGTAAAGTTCTTCGCGTACTTTCTCGGTTAACGCTTTGGAATCTCGTACGCGTGCGAGAACTTGGGAATCAGAATCTTTCAGAATAATCGCTGCAATTACGAGTGGGCCGGCACACGGACCGCGTCCTGCTTCATCTACTCCGGCGATTCGCATAACTCCGCTGGCGCGAAGTGAGGCTTCGATGCCGGGCATTTCGGTTACTTTTTAACCGGGACTTTCGACAGGTCATGGCTGACCGACAAGAACGTAATATGGTTGAACGGCCAAACAACGAATTCGGCACGGCCAACTACATCATTTAAAGGGACAAAACCTTTGTGAACATCGTCGGTATGAAAGCGCGAGTCAGCGCTAGCCGCACGATGATCGCCCATAACCCAGATAAATCCTTTAGGAACAGTCACATCAAATTTTGAATCGCTTGGAGCATTGCCCGGGAAGAGATAACCTTCATTGATTGAAGTTCCATTTACCTGCAAATGACCTTTTGCATCGCAGCAAACTATGTGATCGCCACCAACACCAATAGTGCGTTTGACTAGGTATTGAGTTGCGGGGTCCGGCATCACGCCAACATCGACAAGCGCGCGCTTAAGATCACGAGTAAAAACATCTCCCGTAGGAGCAGGTGCCGCTCCGAGCCATCCAGCTGGATCTTTGAAAACGACTACTTCGCCACGACGAATATCGCTGAACATTGCCGAGAATTTATTGACGGCGATTCGATCGCCAATTCCCAGAGTGTTCTGCATCGAACCAGAAGGGACATAGAAAAAGTGAACGAAAAAGGTTTTGATTATCACCGCAACAATAAGAGCCGATACAACGATGATCGGAACTTCCCGAAGCAATGAACCCTTCTTGGGAAGGCGCATCTTAAGAATAATTAAGCTTGTTCGGCTGGTGTCTCAGCGTCTGCAGCAACTTCTTCAACAACTGCTGGAGTTTCGACAACTGCTTCAACAACCACTGGGGCTTCAACAACCGCTTCGATAACTACTTCCTCGACGATTACATCTTCAACAATGAACTCATTGTTAGCGCCACGACGCTCTTTAATCTTGGCAGCCTTACCGCGAAGGTCGCGTAGGTAGTAAAGCTTGGCGCGCCGGACATCTCCACGACGAACCATTTCAAACTTTTCAATAACTGGGGTATGTACTGGGAAGGTACGTTCTACTCCGACACCGTATGAAAGTTTACGGATTGTGAAAGTCTCGCGAACTCCGGCACCCTGACGGCGAATTACTACGCCTTGGAAAACCTGGATTCGGCTCTTGGAACCTTCGATAACACGAACGTGGACCTTGATCTCATCGCCAGAGCGGAAGTTGATAATGCCCTTTTTGAGC
>Ga0214250_1000097_pt1 | contig 37042 bp, 34 predicted proteins | sample TroBogypolimnion_35_FD_153088 | JGI IMG/M metagenome (GOLD analysis project Ga0214250, IMG submission 153088) | Freshwater microbial communities from Trout Bog Lake, WI - 29JUN2009 hypolimnion | ecosystem: Environmental > Aquatic > Freshwater > Lake > Hypolimnion/Profundal zone | place: Trout...
TTGGGTTACAGGCCACCAGCAACCCAAGTGCAAATACCCAAAATCATCCAAAATCAACCCAGTTTGCTGCAATGATTTACTATAGAAAAACTCTCTTTGGTCGTGGACCTAAATTGACAGCAGTTCAACTACATAAGCGCCGTACCTCATCACCCTTACCCAGCAACGAAGCCCCTGCTTGCAAAGCCCACACAGGCATGGGCAGCAAACACACAGGCACTCCAGCTGCTTGCGCCATGCCACGCACCAGTTCAGTGGTTGAAATGTCTTGCCCGTCACTCACCAGAAAAGTCTTATTGGCCGCTTCAGGGTGAGTTATGCAGGTGACAATAAAATCCACCAAGTTGTCCAGCCCCACCAAGCTGCGCTGATTATGTACTGCGCCCAGTGGCAGAGGCCAGCCGCGTCGCACACCACGCATGAGTGCTGCAAAGTTGGCCTTGACGCCGGGGCCATACACCAGTGGTGGACGGACGATCACAACCTCCATACCAGTATCGGCGCTAAGTTGGCGCAAACCCTGCTCGGCCTCAAGCTTGCTTTGGCCGTAGGCATCCTGCGGGTTGGGTGCGTCGGCTTCTGTGAACATCTGCCCGAGGAGGGTACTCTCCCCATTGACTTTGACGGAGCTGACGAATACAAACCTGTTAACTCCTGCAGCCGCAGCTTGGCGAGCTAGATTTAATGTTCCTTCCGCGTTGATGGTGCGAAATGACGTTAGTGGGTCGGCAGCAGCGTTGTGCATGATATGAACGCGAGCGGCAAGATGAATTACGATATTCACATCGCACAAAGCATTACCCCAACTCGTTAAGCCATTTATCTCTCCAAGCACTAACGGCTCTATCCAATCAGGCACTTCTCTGTGCATGCGCAGAGCACCTTTGACAGAAAGACCTTGTTCCATAGCCTGCTCACATACAGCCTTTCCAACAAAGCCTGTAGCACCGGTAATTAAAAGACGCTTGGTCATAAACTAAATTGCAAGGCATGCTTCATGGTAACTCGGGCGCTTAATGAGGTTCAAACCTACAAAGCCAGTGCGGCTAGTAAGCAAAAAATTTAAGCTCGTAAGTTGACGCACCATTTACTCAGCCACTTCCCGAAAAAGGTCGGCATAAGCTCGCCCTAATGCCGGACCAGAAAAAAGTTGCTCATATCGAGCGCGTGCCGCATTTCCCATCGTTACAGCTAAATTATCATCAGTTAACAGAATACTCATAGCCTGCCTCAATTCCTCAGGAGACTCTGGGGCAACGACAAAGCCGGATTCTTCATGTGCATTCACATATGAGGTTCCGGTTCCGATTTCGCATGAAATCAAGGGGCGGCCAAACATAGCCGCCTCCACCAGGACCATACCAAAAGCCTCTGATCGCAAGTGCGAGGGTAGCACCAGTGCACGGCATTGCTTCAGAAGCGCGACCTTTTCTGAATCAGTTATCTGCCCGGAAAACACCACATTTTCTACCCCCGTCTCTGCCGACAGCGCTTGCAAGCTAGCACCTTCCGGTCCCGCCCCCGCAATCACCACTTTGGCACCTAAGGCTTTCGCAGCACGTACTAAAAAATGCGCACCTTTGTAGTAGCGCAACACACCAATGAATAGAAAAAAAGGTTCGTCAGCAATAAGACCTAAGCGCTTAAAAATACTAGGGTCTCCATCCTTAGGGTAGGCGCTCTCTTCGATGCCCAAGGGAATCACCCGCACCTTATCGCGAAAATCTGGATGCGACAGCACTGGGCTTGTTTTGGCGTAAGCTGGTGAATTCGCAACGATAACTCGCATTTTTCGCAAAGTACGCCACATCAGCGGCGCATAGGCAGCACCAAGCCACCTCTGACGCACAACATCAGAGATGTAAGTCAACACAGCAGGTCGATCAGGCCTCACTACTGCGTGCAAAACATCAGCGAAGGGCCATGGGAAAAGGTAATGCAATACATCCGCCTCACGTACCAAATGAGAATATCGAGTAAACGCTGATGGACCACCTAAATCACAGGAAGCCGGAGCGGCCCAAGAACGACTTCGCACCACCTTAGCTTCTGGACGGAGCAATAAAGTAGGGAAAGGCTGTGGCGAGAGCGTAAAAATTGTGTTCGTCAACCCTTCCATGCTGGTTGCAAGTGCAATCTGGCGTATTGCCTCCTGCAACCCTCCTGGCGGGTCAGGAAAATAAGTACGATAGACATGTAAAACAGATGGATTCATTCAATACATTTCATTAGTAAGTAGAAACAGTAGCCTATTAAAGATATCAACAATTACTTCAATAAAATTAGTGAGGGCTCAATAATCACAAATAACACCAATTTTTTTTAAATGGCATAGCAATTTACTGGCCGATGCTTTCCAGGTGAATTGCATCACCTTATTTCTAGCTGCAGCCCGCAAATATTCCCCCCAGCTACCATCATCAATAATTCGCTCAAGTATATTTTGAATCGAAGATATAGAAGTGGGATCAAAGTAGCCGATCGAACTTCCACAGACCTCAAGAATTGAATCTAAATTTGAAGCAACCACCGGACATCCACAAGCCATAGCCTCAAGAGGTGGAATTCCAAATCCCTCATAAAGAGACGGGAAAACGAACCCTCTTGCGTGCGTGTAGAGCGCCTTAAGTTGTGAATCATCAACTCTTCCTGTCCTAACAATATATAAATTATCGATGACATTATGGCCTTTAAATACCGCTGGATTTCCTCCACCCACCACAACCAAACGAACAGGCTTGTCATTTCTTAAGCCAATAAATGCCTTTATCAGCGCGGGGAAATTTTTAGATGGATTGGCGCTTCCAACAGCTAGCAAATAACCATTTTTATGCAAACCATATTTCCTCAAAACACTCTCATCAGTGTTAGTTCGATAAATGTGATCTACTCCACATGGAACAATAGAAAATCGATCCTTTTCAACACCAAGATGTCGGCAAAGGTTGTCACGAGAAAAATTAGATATAGTTATCAAGCTATAGCCGAATCTAGCTTGCACTCTAAATAGCAGGCGATACCAAATCAAAAAAGCCTTGCTATATGCCTGAGGAAAATCGAATAGAGCAGCATCAAAAATGGTGAATATTTGCTTCCATTTTAAAAGAGGTGCACTGCCTGATAGATTTATTAGGAATGAGTTACGAACAAACAGTGGGAGACTAACCTGCTCCCATAGATGCGACCTAAAGCCCGGCAACTCGACAACACGGATCTGCTTTAGAGGTGGGATATTTTCACAAACTCCAATTGGAACTACAAGTACGAAATGATATGACTGCAATTTTAAGCGGTCAGCCAATATAGAATCTAATGCCAATACGATTTCGGTAGCAAAACGCTGCGCACCAGTGGTAGGTTGGCTAAAGAATTTTCCATTAATATAAATATTCTGCATTAGTAGTGTTTAGTTACATTTTGTGCATTAAGAGTATTGGAGAGGGATAGTCTAAAGAGCAAAGCGAAGCCCAGCCAATGAAACGTATTGGTATAAGATGGAAACGCAATCCATGAAAGAAGAATAGAAGCAAAGCCCAATAAAACCAGATAATTCTTATCTACCGAAAGAAAGGCAGGTCTAGTAATAATATATAAAAAATAAATCATTGCCAATAAGCCTAAAATACCTTGCTCAGCAATAATCTGAATATAAATATTATTTGCTATTCGCTGAGAATTATAGTCAAAAAACTTTTCTAGAAATTCATTAGAGTGATCTAAAAGCGCAAAAGAGAATCCTTGAATTCCAACCCCAAATAATGGACTACTGCTAAACATACTAAGTCCAGATAAAATTGATGACAAGCGATCGTATCTAGAAAAAGAGTTTGTAGTGATATCTTCACTCAATAACTTATCCGTTAATTCCCCCCCAAAAACAAGTACAACTATGAGGCCCACCCCCAATACTAATAAAAGTGGAGCGATCTTCTGACTGCTGCGTACATTAGACCTAAAAGATACTGAAATAACATAAATAAATAATAAAAAAATAATAATTATTAAGGCGGAAGAGCTTTGCGAAAGCAGGAGTCCCAAGAAAGACGCAACCATACCCAGCCTGCCAAAATAAAATTTTTCTCTAAACGCAATCCACATTAGGAAAAAAGATAGTAAGTAATAGGCACCCCCAAAATTACCTTCATCAAATACACCTGCACGCCTTATTAATAATGGTAAATCAATTAGATATGTAACTATGTGAGCGAAGAATGCAAAAATGAGTCCATAAAACCAATATCGCAATAAACTTTTATTATCTGCCTGCCGCGTATTTACAACTAGATAAAAGGCAGATAAGCAGATAAATAACAAAAGCAATTTTCTAATAGCAATTGGGAGATAAGAGACTATTTCGTTATCCACCAAAATTGAATCTGCGTTATGAAAATTCAAATAGCAATACCCCCATAAAATTGATGCCACAGATAAGAAAAATATCAACAGCGTAGCATTTCTAAGACGAATATTAGTTTTAAATTTATACATATTAAAACTAGCCAAAAAGATAGCCACTAAAATTAAGAAATCAGACGGCCTAATTGGATATCTATTTAATCCAGGGAAAGATATGTGTGGCAATAAAAAAAATATACCCATTAGGGTTATTCGCATCATTTTTTAAATATCCTGTGATATACAATACATAGCCTTAGCCAATTCGAAGGCTATGTTACGAATAATATAAAAATACTTTGTGTGCATTAATTTTTTTAGCGGCAAGCTCTCGCTTCATCGCTTTATAAAATATTTCTTTATTAACTCATATTTATAGTAAATTTTTGCAGATACATTACGATCAAGATTACTTATAAATTGAGAAGCACCATTTACATTCTCCACCTTTTTCTCAACAAATAAAATATCCCACTGTATAAATCTGTTTAATCGATTAAAGTTGTTTTTTATAAAAAACTTTAACTGCAATATATATATAATAAAATGGGATATTGAAAGATGATGTGGATTAAAATTGCAATGAAATTTTAAGTAATTTTTAACTTCCTCTTTTATGTTTTTTGGCGCTCTGGCAACTACGATCTCATACTGTCGCTTTATTTTGACTTCATTATTTAGCCGCAGAAAACTACACTGGAGATAAGCCTCCAAGGTTAAAAGTTGAAGCGACTTAACTTTCCCGTCTCCTAGATTGGGGATAAAAGGAATATCGTTTTCCTTAAAAAAAGAATTGGCAATAGAGGGATCCTTATTGGAGCCTAATTGTGATTGCCCATTGCTATATTGAGAGAGTCCGGTTATTGCGAATGGATTTGCAATCCTAATATATTCATCTGTAATTGATGCTATTGCAATTCCGCTATAAACATCTGGCGTAAATGAATTATAAAATTTACCTTCGATATTCTTTGCCTTCGCAATTAAACTCGAATGAACAACACCACCCGTATACAGCATGGGAAGTTCAGAGTAATCCAAATCACCATTTATTACCTTCTTAATAATAATATTAGACTTTCTACGCTCGATATTTTCTGACCTACTTGGCATCATTAATAAATTTTCATATGGATTTGCGCCTGGCCAGTAGTAAATATTAGTTCTTGAAGAAATTGATAATGCATCATATCTATTAATAATATAATTTATATCACTCAAAGCTGAGGATAGCAAACCATCATCATCGCCAATCAGTACTACGAAACCTTCTTTTATCTTGGAGAGAGAAAATTCGTAGTTAGATGACATGCTTAAACTTTTACCCGTATTATAATATTCTATTTTTTCTGAATTTAATTTTTCCACATAATCTTTTGTGCCGTCAACACTATAATTATCAGAAACTATTATTTTATAATTAGAATAATTTTGATTTAAAACAGTTTTTAACGAATGTCGAAGTGTTTCCAATCGGTTTCTTGTAGGTATAACTACATTGAAGTAATTATCTTGCATAAATATTTTTAATTTCTTTTCTGATATATAGCCTGAAGTCTTTTTCTGATAATACTATCGTTGAGTACAGGATTGTTAATATCAGAATCAAAATAAAAGTGCTATAAATTCTTGAATCTATATCGGGAATTACCACCTTCAAAATTATCACCGCTACTAATGCTATAGTTACTGGTTTTATTAAACTATCTAAGTACCACCTATACAGCTCTTTCTCTAAAATAAATTTATGCATAATTGGCACAGATATGGAAAGGTAATAAATATTTAAAGCCACCCAAACCCATGCAGCCCCCAATGACCCAAATCTGTTTATAAATACAAGCAATAAGGGTAATTGAATAATAAAGGCTACAATGTTTATCTTAGCTGCGAATGATGTTAATCCTACCGACAGCTGGAGATAATACGGGGCTGTCATTATGGCTAATATAGCAGTTCCGATTGATAATGGAACTAAAATAGCGGAAACTTCTACAGCGTGATCGTGACTTCCCGTCCACGCGAAAAATATAGTCTCTCCAAAAAAAATCATTAGCAACGCAAATGGAATCACTGACATTACTATTAATTTAGTAAGTTGATGATAGTATTTTGACAATAAATATCTGTCGCTGCCTGCATGCTCTATTAATTTTGGATAAAAACTTTGGGTTAACGGGTTAGCAAGCAACATAATTGCTCCACTCAACGTACCTGCCAATGTATACAACCCAAATTCTTTTAGACTTACCTGCTTAGATAGCAATACTTTATCGGCATTACTCAACAAGATTGAGAGCAGTGATGTTATGAGAACTCCTCTCATGAAGGTCCATTTTTCTGCCATTACTTTAAAGCGAAAAAAACCCTTATATTGAGGTGATGGAAGAGCTTTATACACTCTAGTCACCAGAAAAAGAAGGCTAATAATTGATATAACTACTTGCCATATAAAGAATGCACTAATAGTTGGCGAGACATAAGCAAGAACTGCTATGCCCCCAACACTCCTTAATGTAGAGATTATTACAGTCATATAACTCAACCAGACCTGATCACTAAACCCTAAAATAGCCCCTCTGTATAACCCCTCTAGGAATCTGAGTGCCGCCATTATTCCCATAATTGATATTGCTAATGCTACAGAATCACTAGATAGGCTCACTGGTTTTACCCAGTTACTAGCTATCCATGGTGCTATTGCTATCAATACAGCCACTATTAAGACTGCTACAACACAAGACACAATCTGAAATGTGCAAAGCAGATCCCGCATTGTCTTTATAGGATGTGTTCCCGCCCTATATAAAGCCATTTCTCTATTTAATACGGGCGTCATCCCCGCATCCAATAGAATCATGGCATATTGAAATATTGCATAAAATCCCACTAATCCATAAGACTCAATACCTAAATAATTTACATAAATTGGCACACATGCCATCTGCATTACAGCAGACCATATCTGGCCAATATAGTTTGCTACTATATTGGCCTTCAGTTGTATTTTTTTTAGTTGCACTTTGTTTTTTTAATGTTATCAACTTGTATTAAAAATTTATCCACATCTTCTGAGTAGAAGTATGGCTCCAGCTTAAGAATTTCATCATCCTCCAGATCCCACCATACAGAATTTAAGAATTGTTGGATGACATCTTCAGAAAATCTAAACCTAACTAGCTTGGCTGGATTGCCTGCAACTATCCCATACGGCGGTACATCTTTTGTAACTATAGAACCGGCTGCAACTATTGCACCAGTTCCGATACTTAAACCACTCAATATCAATGCATTTTGCCCAATCCAGACATCATGGCCGATTTCAATAGGGCCGGAGAATGCATCTAAATTTGAGAACCCAGATACATTTCTCCTTCCCATGCCAGGGTACATCAGCGTTCTCAAGGGAAATGTCGTCGCTAGATTTGTAGGATGCTCTGCGTGAATTAACATAATCACCCCCGGCCCGATTGAGCAAAAATTGCCTACTTTCACGTTTGATTTACATAACGCAGGACTATTGAATATTGTCTTTTCTGTAATTCCGTATGTATGCCTTCCAATCTCAACAATGGGGCTAAAATTTGGAAATGGCCTCCCAAAAAGTTTTGGGTAAATACACCTTCTATATATATATACCTGCACTCTACTAAGCCAGGTTACGCAATACTGAATTGGATTAAGATTGGAATATTTCATTTTTACTTTAGGCGCGACCCCATGCTGAGATCTCCAATATTTGACGAATAAAATGACTTGATTTGGCATACATTTCAGTTTGATTATCCGAAACCAAGAGTCCAGTTTGATGGGGGACTCTAAATGTCCCTGCCGTTTTCCATTCCCATTTATTAAAAATTTCACCTTTTGAATTTACTACTAGCATTTTGAGCCCTTTTTTTTCCAAATACCTAGAAAACCCTTGTCGCCCACTCTCCAATATTGATGCATCTCGCTTACTCCTTGGTATTGTTTGTTCGCTTGTAAACTCAAGAAACAGTGCCCTTTTTACGATAAAGCAATTTGACCGAAGGTGCGGATTGGGAAAATAGGGGAAATGAATAATATTCAATAAAAATTTGGGGAAATTAACTAAAAATCTTATGGTTCCATGGAAAATGCTTCTATACTTTTTATTTTGAGCAGGTGGCAATGTGAATTTTGCTAAAGACTCCCAAGATGCAGTTGCACCCGCGGCACCAAATTCCTCTCCCTCTGTCAAAGCAACGCTCATTAATTGATTAAGCCAACCCTTCGCACATGGTTTGCTATGCGTATTTAAAAAACAAACCCACTCAGACTCAAGACATGGTGTGACCCTCATATAGGCTCCCCAGTCATAACCATCGTCCTCTAAGTGAATCAGCTTGGCTTTATTAATGGCGGTAAGTTTTCTTAGCTCGTTTATCTCACGCTCATCATCCCAACCTTTTGCAATTACATAAAAATCATGATCGCATCCTGGTGGATAGGCTTGATAATTTTTAAAAAAAATTTCGGCTGACTTTAGCCCTCCGCCAACTCCCCGTGCCAAGTATATCAATGCTAAATCTGTCATTTTTTTGATTTGTCTCTAATTCACTAGCCGCTACTAAATAAAAATTGGATGGCCTAAAAATCTCTCACGCCCACCAGATAAGGTGGATCAATTAAATTATCCGGTCGCGCACCAAATACTAGCAAGTCACGACGTCCGTATATGTCTGCTATTGATTCAGCCAATGCCCGTATCGACTTCGGAAGTCCAGAGCATATATTTATCGGGCCTTCTTTGCGACTAAAAGCCATGTCGATAATTTGTTTAGCGGCCTGACCTACATCTAGGTAATCTCTAATTTGAGCTCCTTGCGTCAACTCAACAACCTCACCTAAAGCCAATTTCCTGTGAAGATTAGCTACGAATCGTCTTGAATCTTCACCATCACCATAGAGATAAAACAATCTGCACCATCCAAAACTTATATCAGTTAAACCGAAATACTGTGAAAGCATCATGAAGGCTGAAGCTTTGCTAGCAGCGTACAAGCTAACTGGCCTCAATGTCGAGTCAACCATAAGAGGCGTGGATCCGAGTTCATATTCAAAACATGTTCCAAGCCCAATAAATCTTTTAATCTTAGCCTGGGCGGCTCCAATGGCAAGCTTAAGTGTTCCTGTTAAGCATTCAATATTCTTAGGTGAAGTTAAATAAGCGCCTGGCTCAGCGTACCATGCAGCATGAATTAATACATCAATATCGTTACAAACCTTAGTCCACCATTCGCTAGACTCTTCAAATATATTTGAAGTTTCAAAGACATGCTCCACCCCATTTAAGCTTTCTATTTTTAATTCCGAACCTTGGCGAATAACTAGGCTAACCTTATATCCGCGCTGTTGTAATTCCCTTAACAATTGTCGACCCACAAATCCCGTCGCCCCCGTGAGTAAAACCCTCTGACTCATAAAATCTTAAGACTTGGAACGGCTGTAATAAACTTCACCCCTGCTGCAACTAATTTAGAGTTTTGCACCATTACCTCACTAGCAATATTCCACGGTAAAATTAAAACAAAATCTACATTATCTATTGCTAACGCTTCTGGCTTAAGTATGGGGATGTGACTTCCGGGCATAAACTTGTTTTGCTTGGCCACTGCGGCATCACAAACAAAAGATAACAAATCAGGCTTTACGCCTGCGTAGTTCAAAAGAGTGTTTCCCTTAGCAGCGGCTCCATATGCGGCCACCCTTTTATCTAATTTCTTTTGCGCGATTAAAAATTCCAGGAAGCTATTCTTAATCACATCAGCCTTCGCCTGAAATGCTTCATAAACTGACAAATCCCGAAGTCCACACTCATTTTCTTTGTCAAGGATGACTTGAACAACCGGCAAGACCTGACGAGGGTCGTTTTCATGGCAGCCATAGACACGTAAACTACCACCATGAGTTGATAACTCCTCGACATTCCAAATACGCAGGCCCGCTACTTTAAAGATCTTCGAAACAGTATATAAAGATAAATAAGAAAAATGCTCGTGGTAAATAGTGTCAAATTGACTAAATTCAATTAGACGCATCAGATGTGGAAATTCTAGCGTTATTATTCCCCCTGGCTTTAAGACTGCTTTCAAGCCAAGACTAAAGTCATTGATATCAGGGACATGAGCATAAACATTATTACCGGCAATTAAATCGGCTTGACGACCCTCGCTGGCCAGTTGTACCCCTAATTTTTCACCAAAAAATTCTTGTAAAACTGGAATACCCAATTCTTCAGATGCTCTTGCTGTACTTGCGGTTGGCTCAATGCCAAGGCATGGTATTTTCTTTTCAACAAAATTCCTGAGTAAGTACCCATCGTTTGATGCCACCTCAATCACTAGACTATTTTCATTTAAACTCAACTCTACTACCATCTTTTCAGCATAGCGTTTGGCGTGCTCTAACCAGCCTGTGGAGGTACTTGAAAAATAGGCATATTCAGAATCAAACAATTCATCGGCCTGCGCATAATCCTCAGTCTGCACTAACCAGCATTGATCGCAGACCATGACCTTTAAAGGGTAATACTTTTCAGGCTTGGTTAAATCATCCCTCGTTAAATAGGCATTAGAAGGTGGGGCAAAGCCAAGATCCAGGAAGGTATGGGTTAATTTAGCTAAACAATGACGACACTTCATATTTCAATTCCTTTAAATACATCATTTAATAAGGGGTGCTCAGAATCCCTTGCTGAAATTTCATAAAAATCTAGAGGCCAATCGATTTCTAAGCGAGGATCATTGGGGCGAATTCCCCCTTCTGCAACTTGTTTATAAGGGGCTGAATGCAAGTAAAGCAATTCGCAACTATTGGTGAGAGTTTGAAATCCATGCGCAAAACCTTCCGGAATTAAGAGCGCTCGATAATTTTCAGAAGATAATCTTTCTGCATGCCACTGTAAAAATGTGGGCGAATCTTTTCTCAAATCGACAGCAACATCCCAAATTTCTCCCTGCAAGCAAGAAATTAATTTCATCTCGGCGTATGGTGGGCCTTGAAAATGCAAGCCCCTAACTGTTCCCCGACTTTTGGTCATCGTTTGATTGATCTGGGCTATCGGCTTTTTCCAGCCAGCATCTCCTAACTGATCAGCACAAAAAATACGCGCCAGATGACCCCGGCTATCTCCAATTGGCTTACGCTCAATCACTTTTAAGTCATATAAGGGAGTATCGATAATAAAAAATTGGCTCATACTGACTCGTTGTTACCATTTCCCACTTCAATAAAAGCCAAAATATCTTCTTGGCATAATATTTGCGCATCTTGATTGGCAGCCTGTAACTGATACCAATTGATGGTGCGTTTTATAGTTTCATGCAGACCCCAACGAGGACCCACATCCAGAGCTACCCTTGCTTTTGATACCTCTAAAGAGAGTAGCCCTGCCTCATGTGGCCCTTGGCTACCATCACCCCAGACCACCTCACCAGATCCATAAATCTGGCGTGCAAACTTGATAACACTCCCTACGGTAGCCGCCTCATGGGTGAGTGGGCCGAAGTTGTAGGCGCCCGATAAGGAGGCATCTGTATATAGTTTTTCGGCAAGCACTAAATAGCCATTAACCGGCTCTAGCACATGCTGCCATGGACGAACTGCATTGGGCCTACGAATTTCTAGGGGGGCATTATTTTCCCATGCACGAATAGCATCCGGTATGAGTCTATCCTCAGACCAATCGCCACCCCCAACAACATTACCGGCACGTGCAGAAGCTACGGCAACGCCTTGCTCCTTAAGATAAGAATCTCTAAAGGAAGAAATCACAATTTCACTGGCTGCTTTACTTGCACTATAGGGATCATGTCCGCCCAATGCATCGGTCTCCCGATATGGATAGCTATGCTCTAGGTTTTTGTAAACCTTATCCGTGGTGACCAATACAGCTGACTTTACCGATGATAAATCTCTTAATGCATTAAGTACGTTAGCAGTACCCATCACGTTAGTAGCAAAAGTGGCTAGAGGATCTTTGTAGCTTGGCCTAACTAAGGCCTGGGCTGCTAGATGCAACACAATTTCTGGATTAGTACTTTTAATTACCCTCGCAATAGCATCTGCATCACGAATATCGCAAAAATGACTCTCGATCAAATCGCCAATCTTAGCAAGCTTAAAAAGATTGGGCTTAGTTTGGGGCGATAAACCGATCCCACACACAATTGCCCCCATCTGATAGAGCCAAAGAGCCATCCATGCACCCTTAAAGCCAGTATGCCCTGTAAGAAGGACCTTCTTGCCAAACCAAAATTGGGGGGATGCATTAGTCAACATGCCCTACCAACTTTTCCATGGCGCACTCCCAGAAGCCCAAAGTTCTTCAAGGTGGGTTTTATCCCGCAGGGTATCCATTGCCTGCCAAAAACCATTGTGCTCAAAGGACATGAGCTCCCCCATTTTGGAGAGCTCGATCAAAGGCTCCGCCTCCCAAGTCGACGAATCACTTGCGATGAGCTCTAAGCATTTTGGGGAGAGAACAAAAAAACCCCCATTAATTAATCCGCCATCTCCGCGTGGTTTTTCAGTAAAGCCCGTGACTTGATTTCCCTCGAGCTTAAGGGCGCCATAGCGCCCTGGAGGTTGAACTGCAGTTACCGTCGCCAATTTTCCATGCTTGCGATGAAATTCAATTAAGGAACTAATATTCAGATCGCTTACGCCATCACCGTAGGTAAAGCAAAACTCAGACTCATCTTGAATGTAACTAGCCACCCGTTTTAAGCGACCGCCAGTTAGGGTCTCATCACCAGTATCAATTAAAGTCACCTTCCACGGCTCAGCATTGCGCTGATGCACTTCCATATGGTTTTTTACCATATCAAAAGTCACGTCTGACATATGCAAAAAGTAGTTAGCAAAATATTCTTTGATGACGTAGCCTTTGTAGCCGCAGCAAATGACAAAATCATTGACGCCATGGGCCGAGTAGGACTTCATGATGTGCCACAGAATCGGCTTACCTCCAATTTCAATCATTGGCTTGGGCTTTAAATGAGTCTCCTCGGAAATTCGCGTACCCAATCCACCCGCCAGAATAACTGCCTTCATCTTAATAAATCTTTCTAATTATTAAAGCTATATTTTACTCATCCATTAATCAATTGACTGCCCAGATAGCTTTAGGCGACCCCATTTAATTCCTCCTTAACCAATCTTCTGACCAAGTTCGCCCCCTTAAATTCAGGGTCCCAAAGCAAAATCTCTTTTGCTTTTCTGGCAACCCCGCCAATCTCCAGAGGATCGGATGGCCTTAATAAATTAGAATTCGTTTGGACATGATCATTCCAGTCCAAATTGACAGCATCAAATGCCGTCTTCAGAAAGTCTCGCAGACTTTGGGTCACTCCCGTAGCGATAATGAAATCTTGTGGTTTGTCATGATTTAACATTCTCCACATCGCATCAACATATTCTGGTGCCCACCCCCAGTCCCGACGAACCTCAATATTTCCGAGCTCTAATTTCTCTGTACTCCCTTTGGAAATGCGACAGGCTGCAGCAATAATTTTTCTAGTCACAAAACGTTCGGGTCTCAAAGGCGATTCGTGATTAAACAAAATCCCCGTACAGGCAAACAAGCCATAAGCCTGTCGATACAAATCGACCTGCCAAGTCGCGGCCGCTTTGGCAATTGCATAAGGGCTTTTAGGGCGAAATGCAGTATTTTCAGTGGCAGGGACCCCACCAATATCACCAAAACACTCGCTTGAGCCTGCATTGTAAAAACGGATACTAGGGTTTAAAAAACGAATACTCTCGAGTAAATTGACTGTGCCCAAAGTAATGCTTTCGAGCGTATCTACTGGCTGATCAAAAGAAAGCCCAACAGAAGATTGGCCTGCTAGGTTGTAAACCTCATCAGGATTTACTTTAGACAAGGCTTGCAATACACTTCGGAAATCAACCAAAGACATCGAAATGGTTTTTACTTTATCGAGAATGCCCAGCTTCCTTAAAGAAGAAAAAGTAGAGGTTTGGGCATCCCTAGAGGTACCCCACACTTCATAACCCTTACTGAGCAATAACTGCGCAAGATAGGCGCCATCTTGACCCGATACCCCACAGATCAGGGCCCGTCTTTTAGCATTCGATTTATCAGTTACTTCCATTAAATATTCTTCACTATCTTTTTCTTGCGCTCGCTAATGCCCGATCTCGAGCTTTAGCTTTAGCTTTAGCTTTAGCTTTAGCTTTAGCTTTAGCTTTAGCTTTAGCTTGCATCATAATTTCGCGCGTCACTTCACGGCGCTACTTTTAATACTGACCCATACGCGTTGTCCTAGCAACACTAAGAGCATCAAGAAAAAAGCTACTGCTAAACCCCCGGCAGCACTCTTGATCATGCCCCTCTTTTTAGCAGTCGGCGCTGTGTTAGCCTCCAATCCCTTAGTAAAGCGGGCAGAAATTTGCAGGAGCTGGGAATGCAATTGATCCAAAATCTCCTGGCTATTGCTATCATCTTTAGATAATTTGGAGCGTAATTGGGCCTCAATCTTCAGCAACTCATTATCGAGCAAAAGGCCGTCAAATGTTTTTTCTGCTAAGGGGCCTGCCTCGTTCAAGAAGGTCTTGATAAGAGCAATTTGCACTAAGCGGGCGCGCAGACGAGCCAGGAGTTCTATGGATTGGTTAATGTCATTATTGACCGCAATAATTTGCGTGCTAATGGGCAGATATTTAGCACCCGAGTCCTTGGGATCCACTACCTGCTGGCCCACGTTGGCGTTACCCGGAAAGCGCTTGTGTAAGTCTTCTAGCCGTCTGGCACGCTCTTGTTGGTATGTCATCTCCACTTGCGTAGTGGTAATTTTTTTCGCAATATCAGCGACAGCACTAATCGTCTCACCCTCGTAGCTATTAAGTACATTGCGTAGCTGCAGGTAAGCGCCTCCCGTACGCAAAAACTTGGCTGCGGCGCGTACATTATCCAAAGAGGCCTCCTTCGTATTACCAGTAGCAGTAACAGTTAAGCTCAAAATGGTCGTAGAAGCCGCGTCCAAGTCCTTACTAATGCCTGCCAAATCCTTGGTATCGGCCTTGGAAATAGCATAGCTAGGGGTGATATTTTTTTGCCACCACTGCTCATCTGATAGGCTTTTGTATAAGGACTCTTGTCCCTGCGGGATAGCGCCCTCTGAAAGTGCCTGTGCCGCTAAGTTAGGCAAACTCTTTTGAATGGTTTTCCAAGCGACTAAATCTAGTGCATAGGTGTTGGTGTTGGTGTTGGTGTTGGTGTTGGTGTTGGTGTTGGTGTTGGTGTTGGTGTTGGTGTTGGTGTTGGTGTTGGTGTTGGTGTTGGTGTTGGTGTTGGTGTTGTTGAGCAAGATAAATTCTGCAGAATATTGTCCCAGAGCAAACCATCCGGTCAGACCTAAAACAGCACCGACTATTGCAGCAATGGCGAGCTTTTTCCAGGCGCCTAGCAAAAAGTTGAAGATATCAAGTAGGGAGATGTCGGAATCATCCTCAAGATGATTCAATTCTTGCTCAGCCATTTGCGCATCCGTTTTCTATTTTAGAATTCATATTTTATTGGAACTTAGTATTCACTCAACCAACAGCCCTTCATTTCACTGAAATAAGAAGGATTCTTACAAATCACCCTAATTATTATAAGTGACTACTCATGACAGGATTAATAATCGCCTGTCATTTCAATCTGCTTTAATTAATTCTTAGTCGCCTCGCCTGCCTCATGCCTGCAACACCCCCCCGTATCACCACTTTTTTCAGTGGATGTGACCACCCACTGAAAGAGGAGCAATACTGCCAACAAAAAAGAGAGGCTACCCAAGACCCAGAGGAGGAATGGGGACATGAACTCTGGGCCCAACCACCAGTTTGGAATCTCTGCGGCAAATAGTCTTAACGGGTTGATATCGGGTAATTCTTTATTTAAGGGGTATCTCGTTACCTGAAAGACAACCCCATAGATAAAACGGAGCTCTGCTGAAAGCAACATGAGGCTATTAGCAAGGGCAGCACTCACCAAAATCACTAGCCACTGCAAGCGGTTAAATACTGCGTGGATTTTTGCACTTGGTAGAAGAGCAAACCCCAAAACGGGATAGAGGATAGGTAAAAAGTATCTTGACTGATAGATATCCCAGGTTGCGGCACTCCATAGAAAGCTGATGATAAAAAATATTGTCCCCATCAAAAAAACCAGGCTGGCTGCTTTTTTTCTATCCATCCACGCTAAGCCCAATAGAAAGCTTGTGCCAAATGCCATGGTTATCAAAAAACTGGCTAACGCTGGCGTAGGCACGTCGTGCGTCCCTAGTTCTGAACCCGGTATCCCTGTGAGAGAGAGTGTGCCCAAGAGGGTATTTACAGTTAGTTGGAAGGTTTTCCAATGCGGCTGCAAAAAGTAGTTTTTAAGCGTAAGAAAAAAAACGTTATTTGTAAAGCCATTAATTTTTATTAACGCCTGATCAAATACCATTATGAGAGCAAATACGGCAAAAATAATTACCAGCAAAGTTAGTGCCATTTTGGCAATGCGCACCCAGCTTATTTGAGATCCCATAAACCAATAGATTGCTGCTGCAGTGAAAACTAAAGGGATGAAAATAAAGGGCTCGCCTCGTGAGCCCAAACCCAGCGCCATCACTCCTAAAACAAATAAGACCCTGAGCACGCCTCCCAAGAGGCTAGAATTGGCCATCACAAATGGGTTTTGCGCTCTACAAAACAGTGTTAGCACAGGCCCCCATACCGCCGCGATACTCACAATAGCCCATGCACTGGGACTAATGCTAGAAACGAAAAATGTCCCGAGCGGCACCGAACACACCAGCCACGCTATTGCCACAGCCCTTCTGATGTTTGGATGAGACAACGATACAGAGAGCATTGCCAACAGGAGTGCCAATGTAAGGTTTGCCAACCTTACGTTTCTAGTGGTATCACCCAGCGTTTTTCCAACAAAAAGATGCATGGTTTTGTAATACAAGGGCGGGTAAGCACTCCAACTTACAGCATTGGCGGCGGGAAATTGCAGCTGTGCGTCACCACTGCATTTTGCCGCCACGAACGGGTACATGCTATAGCAGTGGCCAACCCGTTTACCATCTACAACACATCTCGCATCGCTGTTTTTAGCGGCACAGTAAATCATGGTCTGGTGGAAATCTTCATCGGGAGAGACTCCAACCGGTGTGGCTAAGCCCCACGCAACTAACGCCAGCCAAAATAGGCAGAGCATGGTGGCGATTTTTATTGCACTAATCACGCTGGTGTTGAGGGTTATTTTCATGGGATCTGCGTCATGCTTGATTATTCCCCGAATTCCAATCTACTGAATCGCCATTAGGATGGTAACCCGGCACCAAACTCTTTAATGCGTTCCGGAGCAATTGAGTATCAGAAGTTTGCAGGGCAAGATTGAGTCTTTCTAGCCCACCCTCTAGCTCGTTCCAAGGCAAAAACTCCTCATGCGCCTTCATGATTTTGGGGTGGGTAGTTGGCTGTGGGTCATCACCAATCAAGAGTTCTTCGTAGAGCTTTTCTCCAGGACGCAGTCCTGTTACTGCAATTTCTATATCTCCATGTGGATTGGCTTCGTCCTTTAGCATTAGGCCCGATAGATACACCATCTTGACAGCTAAATCATAGATCCGTACAGGTTGTCCCATGTCCAAAACAAAGACATTACCCCCAACCGCCATCGCACTAGACTGAATCACCAACTGCGCTGCCTCTGGAATGGTCATGAAATAACGAGTAACCTCAGGATGAGTTAAGGTGATGGGGCCACCCGCTCTAATCTGCGCGCTAAAAAGGGGGGCCACAGATCCAGATGACCCAAGCACATTCCCAAATCGCACCATTGAAAACCGTATTGGGCGCCCTTCTTTAGCGACATTATCAGCTATCGCTTGCAGCACTAGTTCGGAGATACGTTTGCTTGCCCCCATAATATTAGTGGGCCTTACCGCTTTATCAGTGCTAATCAAAGTAAAGTTTGATACCCCTGTTTCTAGGGCGACTTGTGCACAGGTAAGCGTTCCAAATACATTATTCCGAATACCCTCAGCAGGATTTTGTTCCACCAATGGGACGTGCTTGTATGCCGCAGCATGAAAAACTGTTGACGGCTGATGGGTAGTAAAGATTTTTTGCATCAACTCAAAATCTCGAACCGATGCCAAACAAGCCACCAATTTAATTTGCTTGCCTTGGCTAGAAAGGGGATTGGATGTGCTGGCTTTCACACTCTCCGAATTGCCATTTGTCAAAAGAGCAATTGATTTTTTTAATTCTTCATCGATTATGTACAGGGAGTGCTCACTACTATCAAGCAAAATTAACGCCTTTGGCGAGAACTTAATGATTTGCCGACAAAGCTCACTACCAATAGAGCCGCCCGCCCCCGTTACCAAAACGACTTTGTTGTGAATATTTTTTTCCAGCAATTTCACATCTGGAGGAACCACCTGACGCCCAAGCAAGTCATTCATATCCAAATCATGTAAATCTGAGATCCTCACGCGGCCAGATGCCATATCAAGCAGTCCAGGCAGAGTTCGTACACGCACTCCGCATCCATGTAAATTGGAAATAATCTCATTTCTGTGAGCTTGGTTAGCAGAGGGAATAGCTAACAGGAGATCTGTGATGTCTAATTGAATTATTAGATTTTTAACATCTTCACTGCCATACACATGAATACCATTAATGGTATTGCCCTGCAAATAAGCGTCGTCATCAACAAAACCTTTTACCAGCATTTCCCTATTCAGCGATAAGGCGGCTGCAAGTTGACGACCCGCTGATCCAGCTCCATAAATGAGCGCAACAGGTATTACGTGATGTGGTGACTTGTGAACATTATTGAAACTACCTACCAAAATTCTAATGGAATAGCGGCTTGCGCCAATACCGAAAAATAATAGGAAGGGTTGAATTAAACCAAAACTACGAGGCACGCCAGGCACCCCATAAATTGTAAACACAGATAAATATAGGCAAGTGTAGACAAGAAATACGCGCACCATTGAAACAAGCGTAGAAGAGCCCAGGTATCTAAAAATAGCCCTATATAAGCCAAAAACACTGAAGAGTGGAATGGCAAACCCGATAGCCACAATGAGCGCCCACCATTCATTACCCTGCATGAGACTCCAGCGATCCACTCGCAGCCCAAATGCAAGCCAAACACTAAGCCCACAAATTGCGATGTCGCCAGACATTACAATTGCCCGTTTTACAAAACGGGGTAAATTTAATAGCGACTTTTGAATAGTGGTAATTGGCACCTAATCATTATAAATTAATTAGGTTAATTCTCAGAAAAAAGGTATTTAGTACAAACGGAGGTTATCAATGATCAGAAGCGAACTTAAAATCAATAATTGAAAAAAAGAGCGCTTCTAGCTTACTTGGTCAAAAAAAATTTAGTGCAAGGCCCCCTCTTAATGACATACCCCAGCTCCCCGAAGCACCTTTAAAAAGGTTAATCCTATTATCTTCATATCTAAGCAAAAAGACTGATTATTCAGATATTCAACCTCATACTGAACCTTGACTGGTATCAATAATTCATCACGCCCATTTACTTGGGCCCACCCTGTCAATCCCGGCACTAACTTCTCAATACCAAATTGTTTACGCAAAGCAATCAAGTCTTCCTGATTAAAAAGGGCTGGCCGTGGTCCCACAAAGCTCATGTCACCAATAAAAATACTCCAGAGCTGAGGCAGCTCATCAACACTGGATCTTCGTAAAAAAGATCCGACAGGGGTTAAGTATTGACCTGAATTATTTAGCAGGTGGGTTGCCACAGCGGGAGTTCCAACCTGCATCGTGCGAAATTTAGGCATCAGAAAAATTCTATTATCTTTCCCCACTCGATCTGACCAATATAAGACAGGTCCTCTTGAGGTTAATTTAACTAATACTGCAACCAGGATAATGAGTGGGGAAAAAATTACTAGCGTTAGTGAGCTTATTAAAAGATCAAAGAGTCGTTTCATTATGTATTTCAGAAATAATTCCCTAATTATTATTAATTCTAATTAAATAAAAAAGTATTAAAATTATAAGGAATAAACTCATCCTCATAAAAATAAATAAGACGATATAGATATACAAATGCTATTGCAGTAGTTAACATAAAAATTAATAAATTTATTACGTTCTTCGTGCGCTCCATAAGCAAGGCAAAAGCAAAGGCTTGAAAAATAGCGGCTACGGATAAAATTCTTGAAAACATAACATAACTGCCAGGAAATATCAATACAGATAAGCAGCATAAAAATGATATGTATATTGCATAATAAAGAACAAATCTCTCTTTAACATCAATCAATTCAAGGTTATAGATCAAGTATAAACTCAACAGAAAAAAATATCCAGCCAAAACAATTTGTCCAGACCCTTGCTCAGATAAATTATCTTGATATATTGCAATTTTTTCACCGATAATCGATTCTGGAAATAATTGAATAATAATTGAATAAAAACTGGTGAACTGAATGGTTGTAAATATTAATAATCCTGCGACAAAAAATATTTTTAGAAGGTTTCTTCTTTTAACCTCTGGGTAAAATAAGGTTCCCGCAAGAACAACTATATACACAATACTAGAATACTGAAATAAGAGGCCAAATGAAGCAATAATCAATGGTAAAAATTTATTTTGAGAACGAAGATAGCAATTGCACCCTAATATAAAAAAACTAATCGCAATTGACTGCCTAACCTGAGCAAAGTTTAAAAGAATATAGCTGTAACCAATGTATATTGTTAATATATAAAATTTATTAATTGAAGAATAATTTGTAAATTTATAAAAGGCATAAGACAAAAAAAATGAGGCCAATAAAAACACTAGGTCATAGCTTCCTCCCAGATATTTTATTAAATAATTAATGCAGTAATAACCAATTTCAAATTGCTGATTTTTTGATTGGTACAAATAAAAGACATCATTGTCCAATTTCAGAGTATCAAAAAATTGTCTATAGGCCATCCAATCTGTTGGGCCAACCTCAAACCTAAATCCCGAAAAAATGCTTAATGCAAATAGAGCAATAGCATAAAAAATAGTGTTATTTCTGAAAATATTTAGCTTATAGAGGACCGAAAAAAAGGCTGCCAATAAAAATGGTATGAGGTAGATAAGCATAATCTTAAGATATCAAATTATAAAAAATATTGCTATTTATATTTTGATAAAACATAGGCCTTATTTAAAGAAGATAATTTACCCATTAACTGAAAGCATTAACCCCTCATGTACGGTATAAGGCGGAATCCACCCCAGCAAACTTTGAGCCTTTGAAATATTAATTCTCATGGGTTTAAGCAATTGATTTGCCAAACCCCTTCGACCAAGAGGTATTAGTAATCCCTCAAGCATTGCCAAAGGAAGGGGGAAGATATTGCTTGTTAACTGCAAATTTCGTGAAATCTGTTCAATCATTGAACAAAGAGAAACATCGTCAGCATCAGATACTAAGAATAACTCATTAGCTGCTGCGGGATGATTCATGCAAGTTTCGATAAAGCTAACGAGGTTGCCAATAAAAATAAAACTTCTTGGATAGTTTGCGCACCCAAAGGGAAGTGGAATTCGTGTTTTAATTAAGGAAACTAGTTTAGAAAAGTTTCCTGGTGCATTTGCTCCATACACCATAGGCGGCCTAACAATAACGACCTCCATGGGATACTGTTGAGCTATTTTTTGAAGCCCGAGTTCGGCTTCATATTTGCTGATTGCATACGAACTATGGGGGCAAGGCGTTGACACTTCGGTAAAAGATTCCCCAGGGAGAGTAAACGCCCCATTCACCGCCATCGTACTGAGGTAAATAAACCTGTTGACACCAGCTTTAGCTGCTTGCTCAGCTAACTCTAGAGTAGCGCAGGTATTAATATTTTTAAACTCATCAAGCGCCATTTGCGGGGCTTCATTCATTTGATGAACTCTAGCAGCCAAATGAATGATAGTGGATACACCGCCAAGTGCCTCCCTCCAGTCAATTGGCAAAGATAAATCAGCGGCAATCATTTCTACATTTGCAGAGGAACTGCGCAAAGGATTACGCGCCACTGCTTTTACGGAGCATCCCTTTGCTAAAAGCATTTCAATAACATGGCTACCTATAAATCCATTCGCACCAGTTACCAAAATAAGCTTAGGTTCGGTTTTAGGGTTTACTGTCATTGATTATCCATATTTGAAATCAAATTGAGCGTATGAACATATTGCTTAATGGCTAGCACTTCATCATATTGCCTCTCCATCAATGCCCTAGGCTTTCCAACGTTCAAAGATAAATCTAGCGTGCAAATTTCGTCGATCAGGGCTGCTAATTTTTGTGGATTATCTGGATCGCAGTGCCAGCCGATTCCTTCGTTCTCATAAATCATTTTTGCTAATTCAGAGCTCACATCCACTACACCCAATATAGGCCGATCTGCCGCTAAAGAAAAATAACTCTTACTTGGCACACCAATCCCCTGCATCCCCTTCCTCAATGAAACTAAGGCAACATCACAGGCAGCCAAGCCTTCATTTCTATTACATAAGTCAGCATTGGCAATGAAGGCTATCGGTAGTTGAGGGTGCGTTTTGACGTATCTTTGAATCGCCCCAAACTCTGATCCCTCGCCAATAAATAGAAAAGCAGCCCGAGGGTCAGAAACTTGTTCGATGGCGCTTAATAAATTATCAATCCCTTGCAATCGTCCAGCATTTCCGAAAAATTGAAATATCACCTTATTTTCCCAACCCAAATCCTGAATCAAAGCAGATTGATTTCTATTGATGGGGGTAATTTCATGCTTATTTACCCAGTTGGGCTGATAAATTAATTGGGCGGTAATCTGTTTTTGTTTAAACAAATCTTCCATATCCCGACCAATCACTATTAGCGCATCGGCAGATCGATAAGCCCAGCTAAATAAGCCATCTAAGAATCGATAAAAAGGATTGGATTTCTCCAAAATCCCAGCGGCCGCTAAATTGTTAGGAAACACGTCGTGGACAAGCAATACCCACTTGAAGTGAATAAACTTTTTGGATAACGCAATACATAAAAGCAAAAATATTGGATTAGTACCTGAAAAAATAAGGTCATTTTTCCGAACTTGTTGCAATATTTTTACAAAAAATTTGAAGCTTAAATTGAGTAACCCCAACAAGCGAAGTAAGAGATGATTTTTTTTATAACTACTTTCGGCAATTGGGAAAATACTCACCCTATTTGCCTCAAATGGATATTGCTCTGTTTTAGTACTTTCTGGACAAATCACTGCAACCCGAGGAAAGGCAGCCGATACTCCATTGATAATCTTGGACCAGTAATAACCAGTCGAATTAATTTTTGGATCTACATACTCAGAGATGATGAAAATCTTAGGTACATTTACAGCGCCTGCCTTGCCACACATCTCAGTATTTTTTCCAAACGACACGATTGATGTAATCGGTGTAGCTATGCAAGATACGCAATACCTTGTCAGACACATTAGGCACCGAATAATCGGATACCAGTTGTAATGTTCGTTCTTCGCCTCGCGCCTGCCCTTCTAAAATTTTTAGACCCTGTAATACCCGATCTATCTCAAGCCCGACCATCATCACTGCCGCCTCTTCCATACCCTCTGGGCGCTCATGTGCCTCGCGCAAATTCAAAGCTGGAAAGTTAAGAATCGAGGATTCCTCATTAATGGTTCCACTATCAGAAAGAACGGCCTTAGAGTCAAGTTGAAGCTTCACGTAATCATGGAAACCCAAAGGCTTTAATAGCTGGATATTTGAATGAAAAGTGACGCCCATTTCGTTGATCCGCTTTTGGGTACGTGGATGGGTTGAAACAATAATTGGTAGCTGGTATTGCTCAGCCACAGAGTTCAACAAAACTACTAACTTTTCAAATGATTTGAGTGGTTCAATGTTTTCTTCGCGGTGGGCGCTCACAACAAAGTATGCATTCTTTTCCAATTTAAGGCGGTCCAAAACATTGGATTGGTTAATGTGATTTTTGTAGTGAGTTAGAACTTCATACATTGGGCTACCAGTCTTAATCACCAGATCTGGAGAAAGCCCCTCTCTTAGAAGGTAATCACGAGCAATATCACTATAAGTGAGATTCACATCCGCAACATGATCCACAATTTTACGATTCGTTTCCTCTGGTACCCTCTGATCAAAACAGCGATTACCTGCCTCCATATGAAAAATAGGAATTTGACGACGCTTGGCTGGAATGACTGAGAGGCAACTATTGGTATCTCCCAAGACCAACAAAGCCTCAGGCTTTTCAATCTCCAACACTTTATCTATGCCAATAATCACATTTCCGATGGTTCCGGCAACACCACCCCCTGCCTCCGCACTCCCTAAAAAATGATCTGGCTTACGAACCCCAAGATCTTCAAAGAAAATTTGATTAAGTTCGTAATCATAGTTTTGACCAGTATGAACCAAAACATGGTCACAATATTCGTCTAATTTACTTAAGACGCGAGATAGACGAATGATCTCTGGACGGGTGCCAACTACAGACATGACTTTGAGTTTTTTCATTTCAGACCTTAGATGCAATTGTATCGGGTTGCTCACGATTAAAGATTTCATTGGCCCATAACATCACCACCATTTTTTCATTGCCGATATTGGTAATATCATGTGTCCAGCCAGGAACCGTTTCTACAACTTGCGGATTATCACCAGTAGTCAATAGCTCATACTTCTCGCCGGTCAACATATGGCGAAATCCAAATCGTGCGCTTCCGGAAATAACTAAAAATTTTTCTGTTTTAGTGTGGTGATAGTGGCCGCCACGTGTCACACCGGGAAGGGCCGTAAAATAGGAGAATTGGCCACAGTCAGGCGTCTTTAACATTTCTACAAAATCTCCGCGCGCATCCCCATATTTCGGCACGGAGTAAGAAAAGGCCTCTACCGGCAAATAACTAACATAAGTGGAATAGAGAGCTCGTACCAAGCCAGAGCCAACCCTGGGAATAATCAAAGTTTCTCTTGAGCTCTTAAATTCATAGAGTTGCTTAGCTAAATCTCCAACTGTAATGCTGTACTGAGGAGATATTTCCCTAAACATACAACCGACCCAAGTAGACTTAATTTGACGAATAAAGTCCTTGATTACATCATCTATATAGATGAGCTTTATTAGTGTAATTTCATCATGAATGTGGATTGGAAGATCGCGTGCAATGTTATAAGAAAATGTACCCACTACCGAGTTGTAGTTAGGGCGAATCCACTTGCCAAAAACATTCTCTAAACGATAAATGAGCGCTGGATTATTGCTTAATTCGGAAAATTCCTGAATAACCGCCTCTGCAGATCGCTTGCTTTGTGCATATGGGCTTTTAGAGTCATCAGCCTGCTTGGAGGAGGAATAGATAATGGGAATTGACCGGCCTGTCAATTCAATAAACTGACACAGTGAACGAGTAAGCCCAACATTAACTTCTAAAAAACTATCTGGATCTACAGGTCGATTCTCTCCAGCCAAATGAATAATCAGACTTGATTGACTTACCAGCTCCTTCAGTAAATCAAGAGAATCGCCCCTATCAAAAGTGAGAATATCAAAACCACCAAGCTCACCTAATGCAAGCTTCAGATTCTTACCTACAAACCCTTTAGATCCAGTAATCAAAACCTTCATATCAACTTTCAGGCTCAATATATTCACCTGCAGCTGCGGCACGTATAAATGGAAGTCTGAGTAAAAGCTGCTTCATCTCGTCTACGTTAAGGCGCTGAGTATTGTGTGAATTGTAATCATGGGCATTTGAAATTTTGACCTCACCTTGTTCTATAAACTTGCCGTAATTGAGATCACGCAGATCGGGTGGAATTCGGTAGTACTCTTGCAAATCTTCGGAACAAGCCATCTCTTCACGGCTTAATAGAGCCTCATACAACTTTTCTCCGTGCCGAGTTCCAATCACCTGAATAGGGTGCTTTGGCAACTTTAATAAATCAGTCAACGCCAAAGCTAGAGTCTCAATGGTTGCTGCTGGGGCCTTTTGTACAAAAATATCGCCTGATGTGCCATGTGCAAATGCATAGAGAACTAAATCTACGGCATCCTCCAGAGTCATCATAAATCTAGTCATATTTTGATCGGTGATCGTAATCGGATGACCAGCCCTGATCTGATTTACAAAAAGGGGAATCACGGAGCCCCTTGATGCCATAACATTTCCATAGCGCGTTCCACAAATCACCGTGTTAGAGCTGCTACGAGACTTAGCAACAAATATTTTTTCCATCATAGCCTTGGAAATTCCCATGGCATTAATCGGATACACTGCTTTGTCTGTGCTCAAACAAATAACCTTGCTAACGCCAGAAACAATAGCCGCTTCAAGTACATTTTCCGTTCCTAAAACGTTAGTTTTAACAGCTTCAAGAGGATAAAACTCACAAGAAGGTACCTGCTTTAAAGCGGCGGCATGGAAAATAAAATCGATACCACGTGTTGCATTTAAAACAGACTGGTAGTCCCTCACATCTCCAATATAAAACTGAAGCTTAGAATTGTTAAAGCGCTTACGCATATCGTCTTGCTTTTTTTCATCACGACTAAAAATGCGAATCTCTTTTAAATCAGAATTTAAAAAACGAGATAAAACAGCGTTACCAAAAGAGCCGGTACCCCCAGTAATTAGTAATGTAGCGTCCTTAAATATAGAGTCTGTCATGCGCCCTCCTCAGGCAGGGTAAATATACCAACGAAAGATTCACCGCGCATCCAAGGCGCATAACCGAAGAATAGCAATAAGACCCAATTGAATATTCCGAGCGGCAAACGATTCAACCAAGGGATTCCTGAAAAAAAGGTGCTTCCTAGGGATACTGGTGTAAATCCATGCGCTATCAATAAATCCACCCACTGATTTGCGCCTTTCATAGAAACATGATCCTCTCGATAACCGTGCCACTTTGATCCCATTACTTTGGCACCAATCCCAGTTAGATTAGGGGTTGTAAATATAAATAGTCCCCCAGCCCTTAAGTGATAGCGCACCTGAGTAACCATAGATTCTGGCTTATAAAGATGCTCAATCACCTGGAATGAAGCAATGACATCAAACTTCTCGTCAGGGATCTGAAACGTCTCCACATTACCCTGCCAAGTTTGTGCAAAGGGTGCCCTTTTTTGGGTCGCCTCCAACAGCCGGTCATCAAACTCAATTCCGGATAAGCACGCTTTTGAAAATGATTCGTGAGCAGCAAGTAAGAAAAAGCCTGAACCAGTGCCTAGCTCTAAAATTGAAAAAGGAGAAAATTTTGAAAACCGTTTTTGAATTGCATTTAACGCGAAACGATAGGTGAACTTACGCTTAAGGCGATGAAAATAGGAGTCAGACTCTAAATAAGGGGTTGGCTGATCAAGATTTACGCTGACCTTACTCATGCAAAACTTTCTTTAGATGAAGAAATAAACTCTAGAAATTCTTGCGTATGGGCTCTATAAAAATAATATTTCAAAAAAGCCTCTCTAGAGCATTTGGAATAAAATGAAAAATTCGCAATAATATTAGAAATTGCTAAAACAGTAATTTCATAATTATATTGGGTAATTAACTCCCCATTCTCATGGTTCACAAAAAATTCGCTTTGATTGAAATTTGATACCAAAACAGGGGTTCCAAACATAAATGCCTTGGGCATTACCCCGCTTTGCATTGATCGTCTATATGCATTCCATACAACAACACTTGAATGGTAGTAGCCATTAATTTCTTCGTTAGTTAAGGGTTGGCCAGAATACACAACCAGCTTTCCACTAGAAATTGCCCTGTCTAATCTTTCCATTGCCCAGTCAGGGGGGGTACTTCTAGTGGCGATTAAAAACCGTAACCCAGGAAACAAATTTTCTTCAGCAGCCCTAGATACAAGCGAAACAAATTCGTCAAAAGCGTGATCCTCCGCTATGGTGCCAATATAAGAAATAAATGGCCTTTCAGAAAACTCACGAACGGGTCCAGTCAGCTCATCATTAAACAAGAGTGGGATCCGAATATAGCGCTTGTTTAGCCATGCATAGCTAGCCTCATATTTCTGGAGTGCGGCATCCGAAGGCAAAATGACTTTATTCGAGAGCACCACCAAAAAAAAATTAAATAATGAAACTAAAGTGATTTTGATGGTTTTAAGTATGCCAAACCCAGAATGCAAATATGCAAAAAATGAATCGTATGGTTCATGGAAAAAATAAATGATGACTGCATTTTTTCTAAATAATCTGACAAAAAGCATATCAAAAAGCGACTGAATGCTTGGAAACCAAACAATTAAATATTTGAAATTTTTATCTGCTAGCAACTGTGAAAAGCAATTAATTCTTTCAAGATTAACTGCCATATTATTGAAACCACTGTTGACATACAGACATGGATTTAAACCCAAATCGATGAGCATTAAATAATTGGCGTGCATATGCGAGAAGTGCCCCGGATGAAACCTTCTCGAAGAAATATATGCATTCATGTTTTATAAGCTTTAAGTTATTTGTGTTTCCAAAGGCTGGGGTTTTTTCTGTAAATCGAGAGGTAAACCATAAGCTTAGATAAATCATAAAAACGGTTAGGCCCGAGCACCCTTAAAGTCTGACGCATCAAGAAGTACACCAATAAAAATTTCTTACTGTGTTTTGTTGCCTCTTTAAGGCTGGGATACGCATATTTAGAATTATTCTTTTCTAATAAGCAATTTTTTGAAGCAAAAGAGCCAGCTGGACCAGAAGACTCAAATGGATTATGGTTGTCTGGGAGGGTATCCCTAACAGATACATAAGCTCGCCTTAAGGTCGGGGAAATATAAGAGCCATTGCTCATGTAGTCAAAACTATAGGGGACCTTATCCACCATACTTTCCATGTTTTTTAGACTCTTGGAGTAATTCATACCTAATTTCTCTAAAAATTCATAAGAAATATTTTTCTCATTACTTGCCCTTTTATTTAAGTACTGAGGATCAGTATGATCAAAATTACTAAAATGAAAGAAAATCAGTGGGCTTTCATCATCTAAAAAATATTTATCGTCCTTAAATTTAGATATTTTGCGCTCAAATGTGTTCCAAGGAGCAGCGTTATATCCAGAATTAAAAGAGACCTTCAGGAACTCAAAAAAGCAAGGCGCTATGGCTACCCATTTTTGATCTGTAGACAAACCAAACTGACTTTCCATAAAACTAAAATCAATACAGCGCCGACTCCACCACGTAAGAAATTCTTCTGCCTCTGAGCTTTTGCGCACTGCAAAAAAACCTAAATTGAAAGATCCAAATCGCATCATCCCTAAATCAGACTCGTAATCAGTATCTGGCTGAGGCTTTCTATAGTGGGGCGTAAGAACTACTGGGTTTAGATTCAGATCCTCAAGAATAGGGTCAAGAGGAGAAAAGATTGCTGTGTCAGGATCTAAAAAAATAACCTTTTCATGACTCTTTAATAATTTCAATGCAATAAATGGTTTAAGGCTCGTACTAAATTCAATAATGTCATACATGAAAGCCAGCTCGCGCCATTTAGGCACGCCTAAATCTTCAACCCATTGAATATTGATATGCTCCGATGAAAAATTGAATTCTTGCCTTTCATCAAAAAGTACTACATCCAATTTCTTGCCATGAAATTTAAATAGCGACTCTGCAAGTACCAATGCCTTAGGTAGATACGCAATATTGCAAACTGTAAAAACAGTAAAATTTCCTTGATCCATTTATCTCACCTTGGAACTCTGGCTAATATTTGCCCGAATATATAAATTAAGAAGCTTCTGCAGAATAGCATTGCAAATCTAAACTGCCCTTTGCTTGTAGCCGTCTGAATCAATCTAATATATGAGTGAACTGCATCTTTTATCCTTGCAGCAGAATACTTTCGAATCAATAAGCCTTTTCCGAAAATCTCTATCACCTCATCGGGTTGTTCTGCGACGTGATCAAAAAATGGTGTATTGAAAAATTTGCCAATTTTGAAACCCGCAATATGCGATCGCAAGCAAAATTCGTAATCTACCCCATCCACGAAATAACTTCGATTATGCCAACCTATTTTTTCCATATTTTCCAAAAAGAATAATGAGCCGCTATTAATTGCAAAATCGACATCTACACACCATTCATGTCCTGTATGGCTTTGATTGTGGTCTTGAGCACCAGAAAAGCAGACGGTAGAGTATTTTTTTACTAAGTCGGCATTATGCTCAATATAAAAATTCTTTATAAAAGAGATTGTGTCTAAATTAAATTTAGTATCTTGATCAAAAAATAAAAGGGATTCAAAATTTTCAAAATAGGCGCTACGACAAAGTTCATACAGTCCAATTCCAAGCCCTACATTTTTCTCAGAAGAGATATATCGCACATGAGATAGTTGGCTTACTAATTTTTTGGTCGTGACCAGCTCTGGAGAATTATCGTAAACAAAAGCTGGTACTTTAGCATTGTCAATTGCTTCCAAGCGTCTATAAAAAGACTCTTCGGGCTTGTGAACAATAAACCCAATTACCATTTTTTTACAGCCGTTATCCATGACTAAACTTCACCAATTTTAGTGCGGCAATATTCAAAAATAAGCTGTCAATTAAAACGCGTATAAGCCATGCGCACGCCGCTCCAATAATGCCAAAATTTAAAATGGCTACTACCAATAAGGGTGCATAAACTATAAATTCAATAAAATGAACTAGGGAGGTAAGCTTTACCCGTCCGTCAGCTTGTAGTAGAGTTAAAGGCGCCTGTCCTAGGCTATTAAAAAAAACGCCGATGGCTATCAAGCTTGCCACTTGGTAGGAGCGATCAGCAAACTCTGCCCCCATCCATAAGGTCAAGCCAAAGTGAGAAAAAAGAGCCATCACAATACATATGGGCAACATGAGGCAAAAAATGAATGATTGGCACTTTAAATATTTTCGCCTCACCTCGTTTGATGGCTGCTTTAATTCTTTAGAAAAAATCGGAAATAAAGTTGTTGTTATAGCTGCAGGTAAGATCAGCAATCTAAAAATAAAATCAAATGGAATTGAATAATAGGCTACTGAAGCGCTCCCGTTGAAGTGGGAGATCAAAAAACGATCCGCCACAGCCATTAAAGGACTCACTATATTTGATAGAGTCATCCAAATACCAAAATGCAGTAATTTTTTAGAGCCCTCATTACCAGCTCTAAGCGCGTACTTGACAGGTCTTCCTAGAAGCTTTTCCACTAACTTTAGATGCGCTACGAAAACAATCGCTCTCGCAATTAATAAGGCTATTACTATTATCACCAAATTGGGTCCATACAACTCAACCGCGATAACTGGAAATAAAAAATTGGAGACGCCTAGGGCCGTTCTCAATAAATTAATATTTTGAAAATTCTCATAACCCTCAAGCACACCTTTGAACCCTGAAGTGAGAGTGGCCAGAGGTATCCCTAGACTAGCCGCAAAGATTGACCAATAAGCCTCCTCATATACTTCTGGGCCTACATTTAGCCAACTAATTCCTAAAAAATAAATAGCGGAACACACCAAAAGTGAACCAAGGATCCCTATCAACAGCATTAAAGCCATGCCAAAACTAATGGCACTATCTATCTTTTTCTCATCACCCTCTATACGTAACGAGGCAATACGATGGGTTAATGCACGACCCAGACCTAAATCAAAAATACTAAAGTAACCAATTAACGTCCACACCAAAGTTAGTACGCCCAACCTATCAATACCAATGCGATGCAATAAAAAAGGTAAAGCTGCCAACCCAATTAAAGCTGGGCTAACTGCTCCAAATAAATTCCATAAAGTATTTTTTTTAATTGACAACTTAATTTAACCTTTTGATTTCCGTACTTATAGAAGATGATAAAGGTCTGCCCTGGTCAATAAGATAAAACCTGCGGGCTAATGAGATCCAATAACTAGGGCGACACCAAGAGCTCCTATGCCCAAACAAAGTTCAATCAATCAACCGCATTGACTACGCTACTCACTTCGTACCGCCACTTTTAATACTTATCCACACCATTTGAGATAGCAGCACCAAGAGCATCAAGAAAAAAGCAGCAGCTAAACCGCCTGCAGCAGACTTGATCATGCCTTTTTTACTAGCGATTGGGGCGGTATTGGCTTCTAGGCCCTTGGTAAACCGGGCAGAAATCTGTAAAAGCTGGGAGTGAAGCTGCTCGAGAATCTCTTGGCCATTGACATCGTCTTTGGCCAGCTTGCTGCGCATGTCACTTTCGATGGACAAGAGCTGACCACCCAAGACTAGGCCATCAAAGGTTTTGTCGGCAATTGGGGAGGCCTGCTCTAAAAATGTCTTCATTAGGGCAATCTGCGACAGGCGATCGCGCATGCGGACCAAAGACTCTTTGGACTGGTTAATGTCGTTATTTACAGCAATGATTTGGGTGCTAATGGGTAGATACTTGGCGCCCGAGTCTTTTGGGTCGACCACCTGCTGACCCACGTTGGTATTACTTGGGAAGCGCCTGTGTAGGTCTTCTAGTTGCTTGGCGCGCTCTCGTTGGTAGCCCATCTCAATTTGGGTGCTGGTGATTTTTTTGGCGATGTCGGCCGCCGCACTAATCGTCTCGCCCTCGTAGCTGTTGAGGGTATTGCGTATCTGCAAATAGGCGCCTCCGGTACGTAAAAACTTGGCCGCGGCGCGCACGCTCTCCAAGGCGGCTTCTTTGGTGTTACCGCCAGAAGTCACGGTAAGGCTTAGGATGGTAGTGGATGCCGTATCCAAATCCTTACTGATGCCGGCCAAGTCCTTGGTGTCGGCCTTGGAAATGGCATAGCTGGGGGTGATATTTTTTTGCCACCACTGCTCATTGGACAGGCTCTTATATAAAGTGCTTTGCCCTTCTGGAACCGTTCCTTCGGAAACTACTTGAGAGGCCAGGTTCGGAAGGGACTTTTGAATGACTTTCCAGGACACCAGGTCTAGGGCGTGGGCGTTGGCGTTGGTGCTGGTGCTGGTGTTGGTGTTGGTGTTGGTGTTGGTGTTGGTGTTGGTGTTGGTGTTGGTGTTGGTGTTGTTGTTGTTGTTGTTGTTGTTGTTGTTGAGCAAGATATATTCTGCAGAATATTGTCCCAGGGTAAACCATCCGCTCAGGCCTAAAACAGCACCCACTATTGCGGCAATCGCGAGCTTTTTCCAGGCAGAGCGCAGGAAATTGACGATGTCGAGTAGGGAGATTTCCGAATCCGAATCGGGCATTGGCGAATTAAGGGTAGAGGGCATTGTGGCTAATTTTAAGGGGTTGCTGATTGGATTCTTTTCATATGAAAAAGTATGGCATTACTAACGAAACAATACTATTCCATTGTCTCATTATAAAAATTACTATTAGGTGGCAAGGGATCCACTCTTGGCCTTCGCTCCAGAATGGATTTGCTGATTAGCCCGCCCAAGGCAAAGACCTACCCCTAAGCTAAGCCAAAATATCAGGTCGTCAAAATACACTTTTTGAGAGATTTCGGTTGTGCACCACATGATCAGCAAGCTAAAGAGTGCCCACCAGACCACCAAGGGATAAGGGTTTGCCACGATGTCTGCGCTGTTGGCCAACTTCGCCAATTGGTAGAGGAGACTTAAAAGTACCGTGAAAATCAGCAAAAATCCTGGAATACCTAGCCCTAAAGTCAAATCAATCCAGCCGCTATGGCTTTGGTGCAAATTAGAGTCTGGCCAGTTGATTTTGGCCAGATGCCCAAAGGATCGCTCAATTAGCCCGTAGCCGAGCGGGTTTTGGATAATCAGCTTGATCCCCTCCTTGCCCCAGGCCAAGCGATAGTAATTGGTGACTGAGACCATGGTCCCGAACTCATTATTGGGGAGGGCTTGGGCTCCGCTGGACTTCCAATGGGAGTAGGTTTGGGTGTCTCTAGCGATCTTAATATCAGCACTAAGGGTTCTCCAAGAGTCATTCTTCTGAACGCTATTAACTACAAAGAGGCCGGCAATTACCAAAACGAGTCCCAACGTGAGCAATTTAATGAGCCAGTACCGGCGAAAGTTGCGAAAAATCAGCAACCCAAGAAAGAGTGCTAGTAGTACGGCGCTGTAGACCACCCCATTTTTGATGTTTTCACCATAGAAAACAAATAAAACTGCAGGAATTGTGGCTAAATAGACCAAATTAGCCCATTTAAATGCTTGATGTTGATGGATATTGTGGGCTAATTGCCCTAGGGCAACGGCGAGAGTAGGCAGACAAAAGCAGACATACGCTGTCTTGGGGATATAGAAAGGAAGTGAGCCGTAATACAGCTTCCAGTAGTCTGGGAACACCCAGCCCTTTTGCACCCCATAGTTAGTCAGAACATACTTCACTATGTAAATGAGGATGGGGGCTAGTAGCCCCAGATAGATCATGGCCCATACAACCTTACCTTTAGATTCTTTTTTCCGTGAATAGGTAGATAAGGCAATTCCAAAGCCCAGGGCAAAGATAGCGCCCAGAGCAGTGCGTTTCCAGATGCTGGTGTATTCCTCATACTGCGCCGCAAAATCGTTCGAGAGGAAAAAGAGGTGGAAGGTGGCCCACGCAAACAAGGTGGCAATCAGCCAAACTGGAATAGCACGCCTCTGAAAAAAGCTGCGTCGGTACTGGTAAATGGTCCAAAGACTGAGTAAGGCACCCACAATCAAACAAATGTGGCGAATCAGGATAGTTTCAGGGAGGGCCCAGACGGCATAAAGGATGGCAAAGAAAAATGCCTGTAGCGCCAGGACCCAACTGGGGACATGCGGACTGAAATCACGATAATTTTTAGCGGCCGTACTTGAATATAAGGCGCTCATCATGGGCAAGCTTTGAAGCTTGAATCGCCAACTTCCTTGTTTTTGACTCTAAACCCAAGCTGAATGTAACGAACATCATTGCCCAATAGCAAATACAGCAATTTTGAGAACATCCTTGGGAAAAATCCCCGAGAGGACACGTCATTAATTCCTGAGAGCATTTCAACTTCAAAGTGATGCTCATTAAACAGCTTTCGCAAACTTTTCTCGGTAAAAAATTTGAGGTGAGTGCGATCCAAAATGCCAGCATCTTCATACTGCCAGTCTTTATGAAGCAATAGACTCTTTAAATTTGAGATATGACGCACATTGGGAATGGAGCCTATAAGGTGGGCGCCTGGACTCATCTTGCTTTTAATGGCTTCTAAAAACTGGTCGGGATCGGCCAGATGCTCAATCACATCGTTACAAATAATCAAATCAAAAGAATGGTCGGGAAGCTGATGCGCAACCTCATCATAAAAACCAACAATTACCCTATCCAGATTTTGGCTGGCAGCCGCTGCAACACTTTCGTTTGGCTCAACCCCCCAATACTCGTGCGGTGTGCTTAAGTTTTTGCGAAAGGTTCCATAACTGCAGCCAATCTCCAAGACACGGCTATAGCCATCCGGCAAAAAGGAGGAGACTTCAGATCGCAAATTTGGTGAATAGGGATACTGGACACTAATGCGATCGGACATAAAATGAAAAACCTAACAATTTGCTAGTATTTGGGTATTAATAGTAGCTAGTGTATTACGAACCCTAGATTCTCACCACATTCTTGAGGCCACATCTTCGGTATTTTGCCAATCTCATCATTTAATTAAGACACTCAAGAGACCATGGAATCCCGAGCTCAAAAAAATACCTTGATACATAGACTTAAAAATATCCTCAATGGAAATGAGCTTAAGGAGTCTATTAGTGGCCTAAGAAATAGCCTGACGCCCTTCTTGCCCATTGCTATTTTCGATCTTAAACAAGTAGAAATTCCAGCGGCAGGATCTCGCGTTGAGCTACGCTCTTTCGCCTTTGGGGAAGGCAGCGATCTAAACAACCCCTCTATTACGTCTATTGCCCTAGAAAATAATGTGGGCCACCATTACACCCACCATTTTTTAGGTGATATGCGGGGCAATCTCAAGCTACAGAAAAATAAACCGCAAATTACTGTCGACGAACCCGCCCTACTATTACCCTACTACACCACCCACTTTGGTCACTTCACGGGGGATTGTCTAGGGGCCATCATCGCATTATCCAAGCTTGCTCCCACTGAAAATCGCAAATTATTTTTTATTGCCCCCAATCAATACGATCCCATCATCAATCAATATGGCAAACAATCACGCTTACAAAAAATCGACTCACAGCAAGCCTTTACACATAATGTGATTTTTTCTAACGCCTGTCTTTTGCCACGCATTAGTCCTTGGCAAAATTTATCCTTATGCAGTCAGATATTTTGGGAGGCCTCTTCTTCGTTGCCCACCAAACCCCAAAAAGTCTTTTTAACCAGTGGGCGTACTGAGCGCATTGAAAATATAGAAGAAGTGATCTCATTTTTAAGCTCTGAGAATGTCTATATTCTTAACCCCAAAGACCACGGATTTGAAGAAACCTTAGCCATTTTGCGTGATGCTGATCTTGTGATCTCGGAAAACGGCTCCATTACTCATAACATCTTGATTGCCCGCAACAAGCCATTTTGTAGTATCCCCTTAGATTCGTACATTTAAGAAGTTGAGTTTTCTGTTGTTTATGGCAGTATTTACAACAGGAGAATCAATATGAAAAAGTCACGATTTACAGAGACCCAAATCGTTGGAATTT
>Ga0214250_1000098_pt1 | contig 37039 bp, 27 predicted proteins | sample TroBogypolimnion_35_FD_153088 | JGI IMG/M metagenome (GOLD analysis project Ga0214250, IMG submission 153088) | Freshwater microbial communities from Trout Bog Lake, WI - 29JUN2009 hypolimnion | ecosystem: Environmental > Aquatic > Freshwater > Lake > Hypolimnion/Profundal zone | place: Trout...
CCAGGCAACAACGAAGTTCGTCGACAGAGATGTGAACGGTTCCATCAACATTGGCATGCTGTGGATGAGTGACAACATTGAAGGGCGTAGCCGCCCAGATGTGTTTATCCGGCCCACTTCAGCTATCAAGTGACACCGTTTATAAAACTCCCCGGATAAAAAACAACGGGTTGAGGGCAGCGAATGCCATACACTTTCTATAAGGCTCAGGGAACATTTAAGGTGTTCCATTATTCACTGGGTTGAGTGTATATTCAATGTGACTTCAGGTATACAGTGTGTCACTGATAAAGCATTTGAAATAAAAGACACATTAAAGACTCGTGTTGATCTTTTATTTCACGACAGTAAATATGCAAAATATATACTTCCAATAAATGAAACCATTTTTGAAAAGATTCTTGGAACAGCTCAAGGACAAAAACTAGAAATCATAAACAAAATAGTAGCGTGTATAAATCTTTGTCTTGACAGTACAAGAGAGAGTTCACAAACTGACTTTATCGCTTGTGTACAAGCTAAAATAAATATGGTGGCTGGTATTCACAAGTACATGCAAAGTACTTTACAAGAATTGTCCAAAATGATTATGATTCAAAACACACTTGGCGGAGGTCGCAAAAAGAAAACAAAACAATTAAAAACTAGGAAATAGTTCATCAAAATGCGCCAGCGCCTTCTCAGGTGTATATCGTTTATTTACATTGATCACTATCATGCATGCCACCAGCTCCATGAGTTTTTCCGTTGCTTTTGCAGGTATTGCCTTATTATCCCGTGTCCAAATGAGCGATAGTATTTCAAGAAGTGTGACACCCAGAGCGTACACGTCTATTCTCCCTGGTATGGTGGCTTTTTGTTTACTGCCAGTACGAAGCAATTCTTCATCTACCCAATTCCCGTAGCCTGTCGCTTCCAAAAAAACAGGGATCTTGCTATAGTTTTTAAACAATCGCGTGGTCATTGCTTTCCATCCGAAAATTCTAAATTCAGGTGGGAAATAAATATACTCGGTTCCAAAATAATCAATGTTGTCATCTACATAGACCTTGTCAAAGCGTGTCAATGTACCATAATCTATTAAAACCATTTTATTCTTTTTTAAATTATACAAGATGTTATCGGGTTTTATGTCAATGTGGACCCACCGCTTCTTCTTCAAAGTGACCAAGCCTTCAAAAATAGGGCGCATGTTGGCAAATAGGGTACGGGGTGGCACTTGCACACTGGCTTTATAGAGTGTGATTCCACCATATTCATAGACCATTTGGGGAACTCGTGCTGTATAAAATGTATCATCACACTTTTCGATGGGATACTTGTCTGCGTCGATATCGCAGTAATCGGCAAGGGCAATTGTAAACTTGGCTAGGGGGTCGATGCGATTTATCTGCTTTTGATTACGCACTTCCTCCTCGGCATCATCTGGATTGTAAAACAGTTTGCTCACGTGCTTGTCAGAAACTGTTTTTTTGTCACAACGAACAGCCGGCTTCATGACACACCCAAAGGTCCCGCTAGACACGTATTCGGGCCCTGCTTTTTTATCTTGACTCATTTACACTTTTATGTTTGAAATATTTTTTCAAATTCAAAAACCCCAAGCCAATTATAAAATAAAAAAGTATTACATATTTTTGCATCGGCGAGTTTCAGGATTACGCACTTGACCTTGTTTGCATTTTTTCAAGCACTTGTTCACAATCACTATATATTCCTCATCGGGTTTGCACTTGCTACCCGCTAGCACAGATGTTGCTGACCCAAGGTCCTTTACAGAAGGTTGCACAGGTGGCCGTTCAGAAGGTGTGTCATCAACTGGCACAGGCGGCGACTTTTTATTACTCTTCTTTCTAGAAGGTTTTTTGTGAAAGGGCCTGGGCGATGGTGTATAGACAACGCTTTTTGCCGAACCTTTGGCAACACTTTTTGATGAGCTTTTAAGATTCAAGCCCAATGCCTTTTTGTATTCTGTGAATGCTTTTTCAGGGGTATACCGCAATCGCGAATCTGGATTCAACATGTGCATAACGACGTCAAGCACCCGCTCTGTTGTGGCATTCACAACCGTGTACTCGGCCAGCAGGTCCAAGATGCACACTCCCAAAGAAAACACGTCCACCTTGGTAGCGTCAAAGAGTGTGTCATCAGGCATGATTTCGAGCTTTTGGATTTGGTCCAAGACGTGTTCGAGTCGCCCACAGGTCTCCAAGTACTTGTGTATATGTGGCTCGAAAATCATATTTGCATAATTTAAAAACGGATCTAAATCGGGCTTGGCATCATATTTTTCAGAGTGATACGTGGGATGATTCCTAAAAAGGTTGAAGAATATTGCGAATTCAGGTGGGTAGTAGATGTACGAGTGGCGATGCATGGACGCACACGTATATGTGTAGACATCATCGAATTCAGTGGCTAGCCCAAAGTCGATCAAGGCCATTTTCCTCTTTTCGGGATTGTAAACAATATTATCTGGTTTGATATCGAGATGCCCAAAGCTTTTCTTTTTCATAACAATCAGACCTCTAAAAAGGCGCACAAAATCATCAAGTACCATGTCTAGCGGTATTCGATCACTATTAAAAGGGACATCAGTCAGAGTGATGCCACCGTATTCATAAACAAGTTGGCGGGCTTTCCGTTGGTGTAAATGCTTTCGTTTCCATTTCTTGCACTTGCGCATCTGAGGGAATGCACGCAGGGGAACATCGCATTTTTCTACCAATCGAATTGTGAACGCACCATTTGGGTCGAGGGCCTCGACAATTCTATGCATATCCCATTCCTCGTTGGCTTTTCTTCGCTCTTTGAACACTTTGCTCACATAATCTTTGGAGCCATGTCCCTTGTCAGCTTTGCTACATGGCACATGAGGCCGCATCACACAACCATATGTCCCGTGATTGACATATTTAGGTTTCTCAATAGGCATTTACTATTTATAATTTATTTATCTTTTTTACAGTGCAAATAGAAATATATATACACAAACTATTAGTCATGGATGTTTTCGTGATTTGCTCATTGACAATTTTTATTTTAATGCTTTTGAAATATAATCCCAATTGATGTACAAAAACATGAATTTTACAGACAATACAATACACATGCAAGAAACACAACGGTAAATATGATGGCTGCCTTGTTTAAACGCAAGGTATTCATCGCATGTATACAAGCACGCCTTATTGATGCTGGTCTCACGCTTTTTGGAATAAACGTGGGGCTGACATATATGGCTGATTATCATATTGCCCTATTCCAAAAAAAGAGAAAGCACAATAGCCATACAGATATTGACATCATAGTCTTGTATCCCGAACACGCCGGGCGCTTTGAAATGCCTAGCAGTATCGAGTGCTATGGCGACGAGGCCGCCTTTGAATCAGTTTTGAAATCGTGTGGTTGTAAAATAGAGCGAAATTACTACTTGACTATTTTTGAAAAGTCGTACACAATATTTCATAAAGAAAATGAAAATGCAGTTGGTGTGCGTGTTAATTTTGTCAACAAATGTTCGCCATTTACAAGCGGACTCGCATGCAACTTGCTCACCAAAAACATAAATGGGTATGCCTTGTCGACAACCAAAGGCAATATATCGTTAGAAAGGGTCCTCGCCGATTGCACAAAAAAGGAAACGCGCTCTAGCTCGTTCAAGGAAACCAAAGCCATGTGCTACTTGTTGACCAAACAAGGATGGACTATCGTTATTAAAAAAATATATAATTGACTATTTCCTACCATACTTGATGTTTTTTTACATTATTCACTTGGCTGAGTGTAATCAGTCAAACCTTTTCGAAAATGAATCTACTATTTATTTTAATTTTCACAAATTCAATATTTGGATATTGCTTATTTACCCACAATTTTCGATGTTTTACACCATTGATGAGTCTAGTAGTAAAACGGGTTGTTGGAGCATACCCTAAATATCCACCTGTTTTTGTGTTTAAAATATCCAAAATTGTTTTAGCAGAATTATATGTTGCTTTTGGATTTGGATTGTCATCATTTATCCATTCTGGAAACACTTTATTTTCCTCTATAAATTTTTCATCATTACATACATTTAGAATGAATTTCAAAGAAACTAGATCATTTCGTTCCAAATCCACTGTTGCCCCATCATCTCCTATTTTCCCGATATCATGCAATGCTTCTCCCCTATAAATCTTAGAATGATCTTGTGCTTCTCCAAAGTCAATAACTTTACAATTTACTGTACCATTTGATTCACAAATCATCAAATTGTTTGTGAGCATGTCACAATGGTAGATACGGTAATGATGCAAAACTGAAAACACACTCAATACCGCATTTCGTATCGATGTGTATATTTCTAGCGGCACTACCTGGGTTTTGTGTGTTTCTTTTCTATACTCAGATAATGTTTTCCCATTACATTTTATAAAATCTATTTCTTGTATTTTACTTTCACAATCGCAAGTAGTGTACTTGGAAGCAGTATCTATATTTAACAATGTATAGTTTTGCAATATTTGAAGATGTTTCAACTTGTCCGCTGTATTTTCATAAATATTTTTTAGTAATGTATTTAGAATGTTGCATTCTTTTTTAAAATCATCTGCCTCACAAAACACTTTTGTGACCAAATTCGGATTGCCTTTTTTGTCAATGACTTGACCTGTTACTCCTTCCCCTAGACAGTTCGCCATACTTATTGTTTTACAAAAATATAAGCAATATAAAACAAATAAATCACAAAAACTTGATTGTGTCAGTATATGTTTCAGATACATGAACATCATGGACACTGACACTAGCTTTTCCCGTCAGGGCTTTATCGAGGAGCTGCAGACCGCGCTCATCGCTAGCGACTTTTCGCTCTTTGGCTCAAGTGTGAGTACGGGCTACAGGCGCGAGTACCATGCCAAGCAATTCAAGAAGAAAATGCTCAACTCGTATTACTCATACGAGTACTTTGACATGAAAAGCAACATGGTCCTCTTTCCTGAGCACAGTGGCCGCCTCGAAGTTGCAGGTGACATCGACTGCTTCATTAGGGAGGACTCGATCTTGCCCATCAACTACTTTTTCGCCAAGCACAAGGAGTTTTACGTGGTGCACAGGGACAGGACCAACGTCTACAACCCCATCGGGATCACGCGGGAGCACAACGTGTCCATTCTGACGCTCACTTTGAGGCCCTCTTTGCCGTCTTATCTGCGCTCTAGCATTGGCACCAAGCTGGATGTCAAGGTGGACATTCTGTACGGCATGCGCGATCTCGACCCGCCGCTCACCAATGTCGACTTCAGGTGCAACGCCCTGATCTTGGACAAGTTGGGCTACCGAGTTTCTAAAAAGCTCGGCGGTGCCAGCTTCTTTGAGAACATGGAGTTGCTCACGGACATTTTGGGCGAGGTCAAGGCAAAGCTGGCCATTCGCCCGTCCATCAGGGACTACAGGTACGATTGCAACATTGACAAGAGGACTGCCAAGATGCTCAACAAGGGTTGGGTGGTCATGGAGGACGGGTGCAGTGTGGTGAAGCCGTGTACGTGCCCGAAAGGCAAAAGCCATGCCGACTCTTGCTACATGTCGGACGTGTGCTCCATCTGCCTTTCCGACCTTGACAAGGACAGCTTCCAGCGCGACTGCTGCAACATCAGCTATCACTCGACCTGCTACTTGAGGATGCGCTCAGAGACAGCAAGCACCTGCCCGGGTTGCCGCGCCAACATGCCCCACGTGTTTGGCCGCAACTGAATTGTTTAATAAATTATTGATTCATTTCTTCTCGACATAAAACAAATAAATAGCAAAAAACTTGATTTAATTAGTTTATTTTCCAAATACATCAGAAACATTTATCATGGACGCTGATACCACATTTTCCCACCAGGGTTTTATCGAGGAGTTGCAGGCCGCTTTCATCGAGTATGGCTTTTCGCTCTTTGGCTCGTGTGTGAGTGTGGGCTACAGGCGCGACTACCACACAAGAGAGTACGAGAAAAAAGTATTTGAAGAGTACTCTTCCTACGAGTACCTGGACTATCTCAAGGGAAACATGGTCCTCTTTCCCGAGCACAGCGGCCGCTTCGAGATTCCAGGCGACATTGACTGCTTCTTCAGGGAAGACTCGATCAAGCCTGTAGACGACTTCTTCATGAAGCACAAGCAGTTCGTTGTGGTGCACAAGGACAAGACCAACATGTACAACACAATAATGCACAACATATCAATGCTCACACTCATCGTGAGGCCTGCCTTGCACTCTAGCATTGGCCACAAGCTGGATGTCAAGGTAGACATTATGTACGGCATGCGCGATCTCGACCCTCCGCTCACCAATGTCGACTTTAGGTGCAACGCGCTGATCAAGGACAAGTATGGCTACCGAGTCTCCAAAAAGCTTGGGGGTATTGGCTTCTTTGAGAACATGGAGCTCTTGAGGGAGATCTTGGGCGGCTACCAAGTCTCAAAAAAGTTAGAGGGTATGGGATTCTTTGAGAACATGGAGCTCATGAGGGAGATCTTGGGCGAGGTGCTTGAGAAGCGGGCAGTACGACCACTCATCAACGACTATTGCTACGATGCATGCTTGGACAAGAGGACCGCCAAGATGCTTGAGAAGGGTTGGGTGGTCATGGATGATGGGTGCATCATGGTCAAGCCGTGTGTATGCATTTGCAAAAAAGGCAATGTACATAGCGACTCTTGCTACAAGTCAGACGTGTGCACCATTTGCCTCGCCGACCTCGACAAGGACAGCTTCCAGCGCAACTGCTGCAACACCGCTTACCATTCGAGCTGCTACATCAAGATGCGCTCAAATACTGGGAGCACCTGCCCGGGTTGCCGTGCCAACATGCCCCGAATGTTTGGCCGCATCTAATGCCTGATGTTTATTGTATTATTTCTTCTTGAATATATAAGCATTAAATGTGCTATATGAATTAAATGGTCCAACAAGTCGAGCGGGAAATGTTTTATAATGGTGAAGTTTGTGGATATATTATTATATATGTATTCGCAAAAATACATGTATCTGTTTTGATTTTCGAGTTTAAACCATTTCAAATCATTTGTGATTATAAAAAAGAAAATCTTGATGATACAATTCAAGCAATCTTGCTGAAATTATGGATTGTATATGCGGATTATAAAACGAGCTATATTGATACAAAATCTGATACAGATGCATCTATACCATGCCACGAACGAAGTTGTAATGGCTATATGACAGCGAACAATTTGTTCGAGTACGACGACTTTTGTAATTTGCAAGCACATAGTATTCTACCATGTAATGATTTCTGTGTTCATAGAGAAATTTATGCATCACAAAATGATATATTCAATCATATATCCCATGATAGCATTGACATTTACATCAAATCGAAGTTGTTGAATGTTATATATCAACAAACACAAATCAATATAAATATAGCTCCGTACATGGACAGCCTAGACAAGGTATTTGAATGTATTTTTTCTTTTTTCCTACCAGATTCAAAGGAGTATATAGCAAAAACAACTATTAACAATTTCTACACGTATAATCAACGAAACATGGAATACATGTTGTCATGCGATTACGATTTGCCCATATTCGATAGCATTCCATGGTATGAAGGGTCTATTGTTGTAAATGAATGTGGTGAATTTATATTTATAAAGAAATGACACCGTTTTTATTCGAATATGCAAAGTTTTATACATATTATATGGATACAACAAACTTGATCCAATCTTATACAAGAGCTCCTTTATACTACTTTAAGAACAATCCTGGGCCACGAATAATACAACCCAAACCCGGTATATTACCTAGGTTTTATATACAAATATCCGGAGGAGTCAAAGTATATGTTTCACCACTTGCTACAAACGAAATATTATTCACAATTCCGAATAATATAAACAGTAAACTGTATTCAGATCATTACCATTTTGGGTTGAACAATACAAATGAAATGACAAGTTTAATGCAATCATTTGGAAACATACCAAATGTGTTTTTTCATAAAACTATCCAACTTCCACATCCTCTTTCGAATGGCGGAAAGGCTATCCAGAATTGTTGGTTTCGAGACAAAATGACAATGACAAATGTAAAAGACGTGATTTGTACACAGCAAAAGTCGGCTCGCATGTTGGACAAATTTCCATTTCATTTTGCTAAAGATATCGAGTTTATTCAAGAAATAATAGCAAGACCATTTCTGGGAATTCAGAATCAAGGTGGTGGCAAATATACTGTCAAGATGTTGAAAGAACTAGCTAAAAAGGCAAACATAAAGGGATATTATAAAATGAACAAACGCGAACTTTTCAAGATGATATATTTTAACAATTAATTATTTTATTTTTTAAACAATATGGCTCCTTGAGCTCAGCTTGCACATTGCGTTTCTTGGAACACCTGAATAATGTGTTAAAACAGTAAGATGGTGGCCACAATGGAAGAGCGTGCTGGTTCATGTTGATAGCTGCTGCAAGCACAGGGAATTTGACGCTTCTCAGGCATATGAGTTTGGTGTTCGAGAGTGCCCGAGGGGAAGAAAACATGAGAGGGCGTTGTTAGCGGCGGTCTTGGCAGAAAGGCTGGATTCGGTTAAAATGTTGCTAGAATCAGGAGTAGACCCAAGAGCACAAGGATGTATCGATGTTGCTCGATATCACGGACATACAATGATATTGGCATAGTTGAACATGGTAAAGACGTGAATATATCACGAATATATACAAAAATAATGATTGTTGTTGGCACTCACTACTCGATTCCCTGCCATACGTCATACTCCTCTGTGGTGGCGCTCCTCCACAGGCGGCCGTGGCACACCTTGTCACTGTTGATGTACTGCTGGACCTTCCACAACTTGATGTCCTCGAGCTGCGCAGCGGCCTTGACACTCTCGTACATGCCTATAATGTTGCCGCCCTCGTCAACCGAGACGACGTAGCCATTGGTCTTTCTCTCGAACGAGCTCGTGTCGAACTTGAAGTAGGGTGGCGGAGACCAGTACCGGGTGGCCGTGAACGACCGAAAGTGCTTTCCGCGCACTTGGCGGGGCTTGTCCACAAAGGTGAGGTCCAGCGCGTGCTTGCAGATGTTGTTGAAGGCCCCTGCCCTGGTGGCACTGTCGTAAATGACCTCGACTCCAGTTGCCAAGTCGCGTGCAATGATCTTGCCGTTGCAGCGGCCGTTCACACCAGCGTCCTCCAGTGTCACGGCTGTGGGCTCAGTCGCATCGCTTGTAGGCTCGTCCCCAGTAGTCTTCCACGACCCGTACTCTGCAACCTGCACGTCCGTCCACACGAATCCCATGAACTCCTTGGATGTGCCGATATAGTCTGAGAGTGTGCGCGTCTTGCTGCACTGCATGATCTTTGCTGCTGCAACCCTGCTCTCGAACACGCGGACTTCGCTCCCTTTTGTTGCCCGCACAGCCTTGCCATGGCTCTTTTCGTAGTGTGCCGGGTCAAACACAAAGCCCTCGGGCGGCACCCAGTAGGGCATGCCTTTTTGCCGCCAGTGCTTGCCCTGCAGTTGCGAGGGAAAGTCAACGAAAGTGCGGCGCAAGGCAGATGGCGTGATGCCACACGAGTTTGCCGCATTCTCGCAGCTGCCATACTCGACCTCTGCCCCTGTGATCAGGTCGCGGCTGATGACAATTCCTTTGCTCCGCCGGTCCACCTTTGCAGCAGGCTGTTCAGGCACATTGGCGTCGACTGGGACAGCCGAAGGCACAACAGAAGGCATGCCGATGAGCACGGGCGGAAGTGTTGGTATGTTGGGATCACGAACCACACTGACAATTTCGTATTCGGGCATCCCCATCTGGCTTGCCAACGCCCTGGAAATCTCTTGGCACGGGTAGCTCAGCTCGACTCCAATGCTCGACAAGCTGCCACATGGGATCACGTTCTCCACGACATTGTACTTGAAGCCAAAGTTCGTCGAATACTTCTTGGGCCAGCATCGCTTGACAACTTGCACCATGTACACGAACAACTTTTCCGCCAGCTTGATATAGTTGACATAGTCGTCAGCAATGTAGTCTGACATCTCCAAAGCGTTGGCCAGGCGCACACTGCTGCAGTACCCGTGACTGTCAAAGACACTGAAGTCGTAGAAGTTTTCCTTGATGATACCCTCGACAATCTCGGCCTCTGTGTTGTGGAAGCACTGGAAGCTGAACATCATGTATCCGTTGTCGGTGTTGTGCTCCCCCAGCCAGTTTGTGATGCCCATCTTGATCGTTTCCAGCGTGAGCTCTTTGGCGTTATACAGGTCTTTGCGAAGGCAGCTGTCTGGCAGGCGCGCACAGACGTACAACCACGTCTCTTTGTCGCTGTTCTGAACAAGTCTACGTTCTTTCAATTCCGAGATGAACTCCTCCATAGGATTCCAGATAGCCAGTAAGCTTTGTGCAATGGCAAGGCGGACCGGTTCCGCCTTAGGGCTGTCTAGCTTGCAAATGATCTGCAACAGTGTCTCCTCGTCGGCCACTGGTGTCGCTGACTTCTCACCCGGGAAGTAATGCATGCTGTAGCGATACACGTTGTCGGGGTTGTCTTTCATTCGTTTCCAGATCACTCGCGCTTGGCATCCCTCGTTGCCGAACGCGGTAATGATGTCAAGGATGCTTTTGTGCTTGACACCATCAATTTCACACAACCTGAAACTGGTGTTATTGAACTCTTCTCCAATGTTGAAGATGGCCTGCGTAGTCATTTTTTATGACTTGCTTGCTTCTACAAATACTTGTATACATAGTTTTTAAGTAGTTTTACGTTTCACATTCCATAACAACTTTTCCTACGACGTTGTATATGACCCCTTTTTTCGTTGAATATTTCTTTGGCCAGGTTCGCTTGACAACTGCGACAATGTACATGAACAATTTTTCTGCCAATTTGATGTAGTCGTCATATTGGCCTGCAACGTAGTCTGTCATCCCAAAGCTGCGGCCAACTTGACACTGTCTACATACTCACGACTGCCGAACACAGTGATGTTGTGAAAGTCGTACTTGATTATATTTTCTACGATTTCCGCCTCGTACCTGTTGCTACATGGGAAACCGAACATCATGTAGGCATTGTCTTTCATGTAGTTGGTGTTGCGCTCCTTCAAAGAGTAAGTAATGCCAAACTTTATCACATCAAGAGTGAGCTGCTTCGGATTCTGCAGATCTTTGTGCATGCAGCTATCCGGCAGACGCACTCGGACATACATCCACGTCTGTCGACTGTATGCATCATTCAAGTGGGTCGATATTTGATCTTTGAACAACTTGTAGATGGATTCTTGGAAGCTTTGCTCCCTGAATTTGTCCAAATGTGGTCCATCCATTTTGTAGATGATCTGCAGTATAGATTCAGAATCAGCCACAGGGGTTGGTGATCTCTGACCAGGAAATATGTTCTTGCTGTACTTGTATACATTGTCAGCATCATCTATTATTATTTTCCAAATGGTGCTCGCTTGCTCATCTTTGTTGGCGAGTATTGTGATGACATCGAACACACTCACATGTTTTACCCCATCAATTTCACACATTCTTACATTTGATGTGTCTAGGAATTCACATTGTATTTTTGTGCAAATAAGCTTTCGTGTGTCACTCCTTACAACCTTTGTATTTTTTATAAAATCACTTATAAATTCAAAGGGCGGCAAAATGCTTTGTACCCTAGCAATGCGGAACTCTTCAACATTTTTACCTTTCAACGTGTAAATGATCCGCATCAGCGTCTCAGCATCAGCTACAGGTGATGTTGTCTCTTCAAAAGCAAATTGTGTATACATATGTTTTGTGATATATCTCATTTTGTTCCATATCACACGTGCATGGAAGGCATCAAATGCAGCGATGACATCGATAATGCTGCCATACTTGACACCATTTATTTCGCACAACCTGAAAACGCCCTGTGTAGTCGCAGCCATAATTTTTCAATATACACACTTTCTCAATATACACTTGTCACTATATTTTTAAGTATACAAAACATGAATTAAAATAAAGGTAATCAATCTGTTTCTTTTTTGCTAATTTTCAAAAAAAATCGATAATAATATAATTCAATCCTTTTAAAAGCGTACCCAGTGCAAATCGATATAAAGAATTACTGATATATAAAGTATAGAGGTTTCACCATGTCATTTTACAAAGAGCTGTCATACGACCATGATGTGGATACAATCCGTGGAATCCAGTTCTGCATCATGAGCCCTGAATCAATCTTGGCCCGTTCAGTTTGCGAGGTCAACCGCACCGACACGTTCAATGGAAGCGAGCCATGGCCCCACGGACTGTTCGACCCGCGCATGGGTGTCATCGACCACAACAAGGTCTGTGTCACGTGCGAGCAGAAGAACACGTTCTGTCCCGGCCACTTTGGACACATTGTACTGGCCAAGCCCGTGTTCTATGTCCAGTTCTTCAACATGGTCAGGAACGTGCTCAAGTGCGTCTGCTTCCGCTGCTCCAAGCTGCTCATCGACCCCGACTCACCTGAGGTCCAGCAGCTCATGCAGAAAAAGGTGAGTCGCCAGAAGCGCTGGGAGACGGTGCTCAAGTTGTGTGCCAAGGTCAAGAGGTGTGGCCAGTGCACCATCAACGGCTGCGGTGCCAAGCTGCCCAATGTGACCAAGGATGGCATGCTCAAGCTGGCCATGGAGTGGAAGGACCTGGGCGGTGAGGCGGGCGATGTCAAGAAGCAGATCCTGAACGCCGAGGACGTCCTGCGCATCTTTCGCCGCGTCAACGACAGGGACTCGGAGATCCTGGGCTTCCACAAGAAGCACAACAGGCCCGAGCACCTGATCTGCACTGTCCTCCCCGTGCCGCCGCCCTCTGTCCGCCCCTCGGTGCGCAACGACACGGGCCAGAGGTCCGAGGACGACCTGACCCACAAGCTGTCACTGATCATCAAGGACAACAACAACTTGAAGCAAAAGATCGAAAAGGGCGCCAAGGACCAGATCGAGATGTACGCCATGCTGCTCCAGTACGACGTGGCCACGCTGATCGACAACACCATGCCCGGCATCCCGCCCTCGCAGCACCGCACCGGCCGCCCCATCCGCTCGCTGGTTGAGCGCCTCAAGGGCAAGGAGGGCAGGATCCGCGGCAACCTGATGGGCAAGCGCGTGGACTTCTCGGCCCGCTCGGTGATCACGCCCGACCCCAACATCTCGATCGACGAGCTGGGCGTGCCCATCAAGATCGCCATGAACTTGACCTATCCCGAGATTGTCAACAACTACAACATGGACGAGCTGCGCACCTATGTCATGAACGGCCCTGACAACTACCCCGGCGCCAAGTACGTGCGCAAGGTCGAGGAGGGGCGCACTATTCGCCTGCGCAACATGAACAGGTCCGAGATCGTGCTCGAGATGGGCGATGTGGTCGAGCGCCACCTGATGAACGGCGACTACGTCCTGTTCAACCGCCAGCCCTCGCTGCACAGATCCTCGATGATGGCCCACAAGGTCAAAGTGATGCCCTACAACACTTTCAGGCTGAACGTGATGGTGACCCCGAGCTTTAATGCTGACTTTGATGGAGATGAGATGAACATGCATGTGGCGCAGTCACTGCAAACTCACGAGGAGTTGTTGCAGCTGGCCGCAGTGCCCACCCAGATCATCAGCCCCCGCGAGGCCAAGCCGATCGTGTCGGTGGTGCAGGACATTGTGCTCGGCCTCCAGCTGCTCACCAAGCCGCACGTGAGGATCAGCCAGAAGCAAATGTCCAACATCATGGCTGCCAACCCGCTGTGCACTGGCACCATCGCGGCGGCCAAGCATGTGAATGGCAAGGTGGAGGCGTGGACGGGCCACCAGCTCATGAGCACCATCATGCCGCGCAAGATCAACATGGAGATGGGCAACAGCCAATACGAGGACTCAAAGCCCGACCCCGATCACTTTGTTGTGATCAAGAACGGCCAAGTGTTGCAGGGCATGTTTGACAAGGACACGTACCAGGCGCGCACCCACGGAATCATCCATTCGATCTACAACGAGTACGGCCCCGAGGAAACGAAAGTCTTCTTTGACAACACGCAAAAGATGATTTGCAACTGGCTGGTGCTCAACGGCTTCTCGGTGGGCATCTCAGACTTGGTGGTGGACGACAAGACTATGGCCAACTTCAAAAAGATTATCAACGACATGAAGACCGAGGTCATGAGCATCATCAACACGATCCACTCTTTCACCTACGAGAACGACTCTACCAAGACCAACTCGGAGGACTTTGAGCGCAAGGTGAATGGCATCCTGAACAAGGCCATCAAGGACGTGGGGGACAGCGGCACCAAGCAGATCGACGGCAACACCAACCGCCTGATCAACATGATCAAGAGCAAGAGCAAGGGCAACACTATCAACGTGTCCCAAATGATCGGGTGCCTCGGCCAGCAGAACGTGGACGGCAGGCGCATTCCCTACGGCTTTGACGACCGCACCCTGCCCCACTTTACCAAGTATGACGATGGCCCCGAGAGCCGCGGCTTTGTGGAGAACTCGTTCATCAATGGCCTGACACCGCAGGAGTTCTTCTTTTCGGCCATGGGTGGGCGTGAGGGCTTGATTGACACGGCCGTGCAGTCTGTCACAGGCGACACCACTGTCATCATCTTGGTGAATGGCCAGCCTATCTACACCACCATTGGGGAATGGATCGACAGGGCGCTGGACACGGCTGCCCCCAACACGGTCCGCTATTTCACTGAAAAGCGCATGGAGCTGCTGGATGTGACTGCCTCTGCCATCCTGATTCCCACCACAGACTATGGCGGCAACGTGACCTGGGGCGAGGTCACTGCCATCACTCGCCACGACCCGGGCACTGAGCTCTATCAGGTGGTGACCGAGTCGGGGCGCAAGGTGATTGTGACCGAGAGCAAGTCACTGCTGGTGTGGCAGCCTGACCTGGGCGAGTTCAAAGAGGTGCCAACGCCCGAGATCCGCCCTGGCATGTTTGTGCCTGTCACGGCCAACCTGCCGCCCCCACCCACTACCACAATTGTCACCCACATCACGGTGCCAGGCACAACCACCAAGCTCGAGCTAGACCACGACTTCGGTGTTATGTGTGGCTTGTTCCTGTCTGCAGGCTACACCACCGCAAGCACCACCACGTCGATCACGTCTACCGACCAGGGAGTCCAGAAGTTCATCAAGGAGTGGTTTGCCGAGAGTGGCATCCCCACCAAGACAACAGCCACTACCATTTCTGGCACTTCCAAGTCGATGGCACACTTTATGGAGCACAAGGTGGGACACACAACCATCCCTGCCATCGCCTTTGTGGCCCCCGAGGACTTTCTGCGTGGCCTCTTGAACGGGTATGTGTCGGGCGAGGGCATCATCTATGTAGACCGCATCGATATTAACACTCCCACGCCAGAGCTCATGGAGGGACTGATCATGGTTTGTTCACGCCTCGGCATTCCCACATCCATTTGGATGCACCGCCTCATCATCCAGACCAAGATCGATGTGGTGAACGGGACCATCAACAGCAAGATCAAGCGGATGGAGGATGCCTTGCTTATCCCCGCTGTGTGCAAAGATGTGTTGCTTGACAAGATTATCGAGATCCACGTGATCGAGGATGCGGCCTCCAAGTATCCCAAGGTGTACGACCTCACCATCCCGTCCACGCTCAACTTTGGCTTGGCCAACGGCCTGCAGGTGCGTGACACTTCTGAGACGGGCTACATTCAGCGCAAGTTGGTCAAGGCCATGGAGGACTGCAAGGTGGGCTACGACCGCTCGGTGCGCAATGCCTCGGGCACGATCATCCAGTTCCTGTATGGCGAGGACGGCATGGACGCCAGCAAGATCGAGTCGCAGAAGCTTCCCACCATCGAGTGTGAGGACGTCCGCACCGAGTACTCGTTCTCTGCTGCGGAGCTCAAGGCGGTGCTCACCAAGGAGGCCTATGACAACGTGAAAAAGACCAAGGCAGAGTGGGAGCCGCTCATGACTGAGCACCTTGACCAGCTGGAGAAGGACCGCGAGTTCCTGATCACCAAGCTGTTCAACTTCAAGGTGGAGACGAGCATCATGTACCCTGTGTCGTTCGCCCGCACCATCAAGATTGCCAAGGGCCTCTACTCGGGACCTGTGAGTGACCTGGAGCCCAAGAAGGTCCTCGAGACCATCCAGCGCCTGTCTGACGAGCTCTTCATCAACACGAATCACCGTGGCAACCAGCTGTTCCACATCCTGCTCCGTTCCTACTTGTCGCCCAAGATGCTCATTGTGCACCACCGTCTCTGCACCGCGGCCTTTGACTATATTGTGCAGCAGGTGCGGCTCAAGTACTACGACTCGCTGGCACACCCTAGCGAGATGGTGGGCGTGATTGCCGCACAGAGCATTGGTGAGCCGGCCACGCAGCTCACTCTGAACACTTTCCACTTGGCGGGTGTGTCGGCGGCCTCAAAGACGGTGCGAGGTGTGCCGCGTCTCAAGGAGCTGCTGAGTGTGAGCAAGAACATGAAGACTCCCACCATGCGCATCCACTTCAAGGACGAGTACAAGAACGACCTGCCAAAGTGCCTCGAGTTCATGAACGACATCCGCCTGGTGCGCTTCAAGGACATTGTGGATGCCAGCAAGATCTTTTTCGACCCCAACGACTGCTTCACAGACGACTCACCCTTCATCCGCCTCTACAAGACGTTCCTAGTGACTGACCCCCAGCCACGCACATCGCCCTGGCTGCTGCGCCTCGAGTTCAACAAGGAGGCGATGCTCAAGTACAACATGGACATGATCCTCATTCACCAGAAGTTGATGGACTTTTACAGGGATGACACACTCTCGTGCATGTTCAGTGACGACAACGCAGACAAGCTCATCTTTCGCATCAAGCTCAACATTTCAGAGAGCCTGTCCAACATGGACGACACCCTCACAGAGCTCAAGGCGCTCGAGTTCAGCATCCTGGAAAAAATCATCATCAAGGGCACAGAGAACATCGAGAGGGTCAGCATTGTCAAGGAGGACAACCAGCGCTACAACACGCTTACCAGCCAGTTTGAGGCAGTGTCTGAGTGTGTGGTCTACTCGGACGGCACCAACCTGAGGGACATTTTGGCGCTTGACTATGTCAATCCAGTTATCACAAGCACCAACAACATCATCGAGGTGTTCGAGGTGCTGGGCATCGAGGCGGCGCGCCAGGCGCTCTACAACGAGATCCAAGAGGTGCTCGAGTCAGTCACGGTGAACTACCGCCACATCTCGATGTTGATTGATGTGCAGACCAACAAGGGCTACATCCTATCGATTGATAGGCACGGGATCAACCGTGGTGACATTGGCCCGCTGGCCAAGTGCTCGTTCGAGGAGACCACGGACAAGCTGATCAAGGCGGGCATCTTTGCCGAGTACGACAAGATCAATGGAGTGAGCGCCAACATCATTTTGGGCCAGGTGCTGCCGGCGGGCACGGGTGATGTTGAAGTCCTAATTGACGAGGACAAGCTACCCAATGGGGACGATGTGACCGACTACTTTGCGCCCACAGGCAATGGCAGTAACGATGCACAGACGATCGAGTGTGAGGAGGACAACTTTTCGTTCAACTTTACAATGCCACAGGTCAAGATGGGCGAGGGCAAGGAGCGCAAGGCCAACAAGCTCGAGATTGTGTAGCCAATGAAAAATACAAAACAAACATACAAAATACAAAAATGCAAAACAAAAACATTAAAAGTATTGGGCCAAGAATTCATTTATCGATTTCAATTTCTTTTTTACAAGAGCAATTCGATTTTGCAAGTCTTCAATAATGGCACTCATTACTCTTTGCCAAGAATTATCTGTCCTTCCATGAATCTATATATGACTCGATCATGGCAACTCGCTCCTCGATGACACACAACTCGGCTTCGAGATTATTAATTTTTGAATTTATATCCCTTGTATTCGAAGGACATGAACATCCAGTGCAAAGGTTGTCCACACTGCTACTCAAACGGGAAAACTCGCTCATTAACTTTTCAAAGCGCCCACTATCATTTGCATTTGCATTCGACATTTCTCTTTTGTACTGCTGGAATATTTCATCCCATAAACGTGAAAATAATAAAGAAGAAATCTATTAAAATCCATCGATGACCCCATAGTTCAAGAGATAGTCGAGTTTGCGTTCCATGATGAAGATTCTCTTTTCCAGTTGCATTAAAAATAAATGCAGCTCCATCAGTGTTGTGTACTTGCTTTCCATTATTTACAAATGGTCACATGATAAAGCGAGTCGGTAATTGCTTTATCTTTGATCTTGAAGTTCCTTGATGTATTTTTCAAACCTTGCAAGCCTTTTTTCAAGAACATGCACCTTGCAACTCAAGTCTTCCGCAAACTCTTGCACTCCTTGGATCTCGTTGTCATATACCATGGAAGTCTCACCACATATGTCCTCGATGTTGCCTGACAAGCGTGAAATTTCCAGCAACACTTGGTCCATGAGCATTGAAATATTGGAAGACGTCATACTGTCTTGCACCCTTATACTCTTGAATCAAATTGTAAAAAAAGAGAAATAATAAATAAAAGATACTGTCCGTACAAACTACATTATGAATTCATTATGCTGTGTTCTTCAAAACAACGGAAAATATATGCTATATATAAAATGAATGGCGCAGGTGCCTTTTTTTCTGTCTCCAAAAACATCGACTTGGAAGAGCAGTTCATAACAGTCACAACACCATTAAATACAACAACCGTCTTCAATATTAATATTTTTAGAGAAGTTATTGAGTACATTTTTGTAGAAATACAACTACTTTTTACCAGAAGTGATGGATCCATTCCATTCAAAATTAATGCGAGTCGATCAAAACTCGATGATATTATATCTAAGATGAACCATGTTGTTAACGTAATAAAAAAAGGGCCACATACAGATTTGGTTTTTGTGCAATATCAAACCTTGTTGTCACGTGTAGAATTTCATCCGTTTGTCAAAAATAAGGATTGTATTAGAATTATGAATGCCGATGTTGTAGTGATCGAAGATGAAACAAACATTGTAAATGAATATTCAATTCCAAATTTAAACAATGTAAAAATGAAAGCTAATTCATGCCAAAATGATGATAAATATTTATTATACGATAAACTAAGTACACAATTTTGTGATTTTGTCACAAAAGAAGGTTTGATGTCGTTAATTGATGAATACACATCAGATTCCACTCAGCTCAATATGAATACAATTTTATCATTCACTACAAAACAATTCAATTATTTGAAAACGATATATGTAAAAGATTATCGCATATTATATGATGTAGCTCATTTCAATTATTTGTTGATAAATATGTTTATAAAGTGGTATATGGAGTTAGATAAAGAAATCGACAATACATGTAAAATACTTTATTCTGGTGGATATTTATTATGTGATAGATTTGGTGTTCCTATTTCTAATCAAATCAATGAAAATGTATACCTCATGTCGTTTTTGTCAACTACTATATCTCGACAAATAGCAAGCAGGTTTCAACAGAACTCCATGTATGTTATCAATGTCCCAAAAGAACTAACTAGATTCTTGATGCCGATAAACAAGTGTTCAAGTCTAGCAGATGAATATGAAGTTATCTTACCTATTGGGACCTTATTGAGAGTCACAAAAGTTATTACAAGAGAAAATCCAACAACTAAAAGAACACATTACGAAATACATCTTACACTTCAAGATTACAACATTGACTCGATACAACAGTTCAAACACCTTTTTCAATTATCATCGAAAACACTGAAATCTCCCCAAATGGGTGGGGCAATTGAGAATGCAATTCCTGTAAAAAAATCTAAAATAAATTATTGTGGGTTTATTTCTGAACAGGATATGCACACCCTAAAAAATATATTAGGTGAAATCGCAATACCTATAAAAGATAATCTGGACAAGGTACGAGATATTGGCAATTATTTATGTAATAGATTGAAAATGGCATGTGATGCTAAACAATTTACAGGTAAATACACAGACTTAATAAAACAGATTTCATCTTGTGTTGAAGAATGTAGTGTTTTACCATATGTGCAGTACAACATAGATACATTAGATACAGATATTGGTTACATTAATATCAATAAAGTACAGAGTTTAGATAACTTGCCTTTCCCAATTCGGAATAGTATAGCTAGCCTATCTGAACTTGACAAAAAAATGAAGCAATTTTATAATGGTACTATTTTTACACAAAAGAAATATAGACATTGGCATTTGTATAATTTATATGAAAAGACACGGGACGACTTTCAAAAGAATATCATCAAAACTATCAAACAAAATATTGTGTACATGTAAATATTTTTTGCTACATATGATGTATATACAGATTATTTGACACACGAAAACATCATGGTATAGTGAATTATGCAAATTGTAAAAAAAGAGAAATAATAAATAAAAGCACCCAAGCACTCAACGGAGCTCTTGAAGTTCGTTGATGTATATTTCAAATCTAGCAAACCGTTTTTCTAAAACATGCACTTTATGATTCAAATCTTCCGCAAACTCTTGTACACCCCTTATCTCGGTTTCATACACTTTAGATGTCTCGCCACATATGTCATCAACATTGCTTGACAATCTTGCAATTTCTGACAGAACTTGGGCTAGTATTTCTTTTACATTTATGTGCCCTGCCATTTACACTGAAACAAAGCAAATTGTCCAACGCAGAGGAATAATATTGAATTGAATATACAATAAACAACAAGACAATCAAATGTCCATGAGCCTGTCCGTCACCTTGGGTCGTGCGCAAAACTCCATAAAGATGGGCTCGATGAGCGGGTAGAGTGTCTCTTGCTGCATGTAGGCGATGAACTCGATCATGCAAATGCCAAAGTGCCACCAGTCACGGGCGACCTCGATGGCATCTCCAACATAGCTCAGGTTCTTCCAGGCATCGTGCACAGCAAGGACACGGTCGATGCCAAACAGGGTCTTCTTGACCTCTGGCGACAACAGCCTGTAAAATGTGCAAGTGCGCCTTGCGTCCTCGACCCAGAACTTGAAGTACGTGTTGCTGGTGGGCGACGGGTACGTGTACTTGTAAAAGGGCATGTCGGCGTTGCGAATGGCCCGGTAGTTGCCCACCACAAAGCGCCACTTGTCCACGTCGCTCTCTTTTGGGACAACATAGATGTTGGCACAGCGCATGTCGCCGTAGAAGATCTCGTGCTTGTGCAGGAAGCTGATCAGGGTGTGCATCTTGGAATAGAGCTTCTTGAACACGGTCATAGGCTCCAGGGTGCCCATCTCGAAAGTGCGCAGGTCGCACACGTGCTTCTTGTAGACGATGCACGGCATGTCCTCGAACTCTTGAATGAGAAACTTGTCATTGACAATGCCCTTGTAAAAGGCAAACATGGTATATTTCTCCAAAAAGTCCTCGGGTGCGTACTCTTTCACAGTGTAGTAGAGCAGCGTGGTGCGCTGGAGCTCGTCGTCACGGTCCCGAATGGACAGGAGCTGCTTGAGGGCAAAGCCGTGATCGTTCATCCAGTCGACCAACTCTTCATAGGTCGATATGGTGATAGCTTGCTTGGCATCACTGTCCGCGTTGTACATGGTGATGAGGTACATTATGATTGTGCTGATGCCCTTTTGTACTTTTTAAAAATATCGATTTTTCGTTTATATCGGCCAAGCCACAACAAAACACAATGCTTGTCCATGTGCTCTTTTTGCGAAAAACAATGTGTCGCTCTCAAGTATTGTTCAAGATGTGAGCTTGCTCGCAAGAGTGCCATGACAAGGAGCACATCAAGCTTTGTGAAGAGACCGTCAAAGATGACATCGAGAGCAAGTGCCCTGCGATCAACCGCAAGTTCAGACACTGGCTTTTGAAGAACAAGACGTGGAATGGCATCATTGACCTTGTGCCAAGTACTTTGAAGGTGTCATCAAGAAAGGCAGCAACACCAACATTCGCTTCTACAAGGACCGCGAGCCTACTTTTTATATCACGGAACCAGCTCCAGAAGCACATGAGCGAGGTCATGCAACGCATTTCCAAGCAATTATAAATGACTTTATGACATGCATTTATTCTCACATTTATTGCATTGGCTTTGGAACAAAAAAATACCAAATGTAAAGACATGATAGAATCCATCATTCTCACTGTCCTCTCGGGAGTGTCCCTACTACTTTACAAGCTCTATGACCCCAACAAGGACATGCAACGCCACTTTCACCAGAATGAAAAGGCAAAATATTACTTGCTCCAGTTTGCTGTCATCTCGCTAACCCTTTCGCTCATGTTTCACGGCCGCCACGTAGTTTGGTTCTGTTTGAAACACGTTTGGAATAAGATCTTTTGATTTCAAGAGATACTGTCCGTACATTTAAATTGTGTTTTTAGAATGGCCATTACATCATTATATCTGTATTCCATACTACTGTATTTTAAGATGATACAATATTTGATTTTCTTGAATGAAAAAAAGTAAGCTCCAAATTTATGTACAATGCAACTTTAAAAATCATGACAAAGACAATTGAATTCGCCCGCATGATGCGAGGTCGTGTACCCGAGTGGGGTGATGACTATGTCGAGAAACACGTGCCTCCAGACATTCTCGCAAGGATGATGACTGAAAAGGAATGGGTCGATGAAGAAGGATTTACATGGGGCTTCAGATTCGTATCGGCAAACAAGGACAAAATAAATGGATACAATATTTGTACGCTCGCAAAAAAATACATTGGCCAAGGATGCAGCGAGATCATGTTTGTCCGCGAGGGGTCAGTTCTACTTGAAAAGAGGATGAAACGCAGTGGCCATTAGTTTTCATTTATGGATTTAGGGTACACAATATTTTACTGACAAATGACCAAAGTTCTTGACTTTGCCCGTATGATGAGAGGTCGTGTTCCAGAGTGGGGTGATGACTATATCGAAAAGCAAATCCCACCTATAATTCTTGCAAGAATGATGACTGAAAAAGATTGGGTCGATGAAGAAGGCTTTACGTGGGGTTTTAGATTCGTGTCGGCTGACAAGGACAAGCAAAATGGATGCAACCTTTGTACACTTGCAAGCAAATACTTGGGTCAAGGGTGTTGCGAGGTCATCTTTGTCCGCGAGGGCTCAGATTTATTCGAGACTAAATTTATTTAGCAGGCTCGCTACACTTTTGCCTTATCACTTTTGAAAAGTCTTCTGGAAAGTCTGCATGGGTAAATAGAAACTTTTTATTCTTTGAATAAAGCTGAAAATCAGTGCTCTTTTTTTCCTTGTTGATCATGACGTAAAAATCAACTGCTTTGTGATGCCCCACACATTTAAACCTATCGGGATTGTCGGGCGTCTTTCGAGATACCAAGATGCAATTAATCTTGCACACCTTGACCAAGTGCTTGAGAAGCTCTAGACTATCCTTGTCACTGTCCCTGTCCCCTACTATAACATCACGTGATAACGCTGCACTACTGTACACCTTGTTTTGAATGTGGTGGAACAAGTCAACAAGCCAGTTGCCCTTGATCACATTCAAGCTAAACTCTTTCAACCGGATCGCCAAAAACGTAGGAAGTGGCACCGTTTGGCCTGTGATCCACCTCACATCTTGCACAATTTTATCTATTTTTACATCCAAATAATCTCTAGCAATATTTACTTGAACTGGCTCGAAATCGAAATTGCCAAAGGCACCCACACGACTCAGAATGTCATCTAGACCGTCCTTTCTGATATCAGCATCCGTGTATACCAAAATGTCATTGCTAGCCACCCTGGCGGCTCCCACAGGACGCACCACAAGGGCTATCAACGGGTTCAAGAGGTCCTCGATGCACCGTTCCATGAGCACATTGTAAAATGTAGTGGGGACATTTAGCTTGCAATGAGCACCGGTTTTTTTACTTGCACCGCCTTTTACACTTGTCTTTTTATCACTTTGCTTACCAATACTTTTTACAGATTTATTTTGTAAAGATTTATATTTAGATTTAGATTTTGAATCAGAAACAAAAATGCATTGCCCCACACACTCTTCCTTGCGGCTTATCGTAGAACATACCCGGGTGGAAAGCTGCTTGGCAATAGCTTCCTCTCGGCTCTTCCACACTGCTCGTGGCAAATACTTTTCCAGTTGATCCATGAGGTCGAATCGCCGCATTGTCTTGGGTATAGGATTCGCTGGATGCCTCATGGTGTATATCATACCCTCGAGCCTGCGGTGTTTGATCAAGTGTATAAGCTCATTCCATAAGAATGTGAAAAGCAACTCGATGTATTGCGTTCGGTCTATAAAGTCCTTGCGCTTATCCAACTTTTCGTGGCTGATAAAGATGGCACCGTCACGGATCACTTCCCTGTAAACATCACTCTCTTTGATTTTTGAATATTTTGCAAGAGGAACATAGACATAACACCCCTCTACCTTGAGCGCCACCTTGTTCCTGCTCGGCCCTTTTAGGACTCCCTCGACCTTGTAATATTCTTGGCCAAGTGATTTATTGATACTAGTCAAAATAGTTTTCACAGCAGCTGGGTCAATATCGTGTTTAAATGTCTTGATACACGTGTCCAAGAACATGAATCCTGAATTATGATTAAAATCCATGGGGGCTGGGGCCTTGAGTGGCACAATGATATTGGATTTCAGATAATAAGCAATGACATGCAATTCGAAATTGAGCAGCTGTGCCACGACACCAACACCAAGATGCTCTTTGATCTTGTCCGCTAAAGGATCATAGAGGCCCTTGTTGCATGTCCCCATGTACAACTTGACTAGGCGCCCGATGGCCTCGTTATCGGATATACCATGTTTCTTTGTATAGCTAAACCCGCCTTTCTTTTTCGTGACAGGATTCAAATTATATTTAACATGATAGACAGGCTCGTAAAAGTTGTCTTGATTGACCAAGATGACAGTTGGCCGCTCCTTGTTAAACGTGGTGTCTGCATTGCTATAAACCGGACAAGACAAGTGAAACACACCCTTTTTCTTTTCCACAGATTCCTCAATCACAATCAAGTTGTAGCCGTTGGCGTTCATCCATGGCCTATGAAGTTGCACCAAGTAGCCAAAGATCTCGTGCGTCTTTTTTATTTTGGGGTTCAACATGTATTCTTTAAAGGCCGCCATGGCGTTGTACAATCTAAACTCGCGCACTATAAACTTGGCATATTTCACTTCCATGTCAAATTCGGTGAGGTCGCGGACAATGCCAGCCAACGCTTCCAAGTTGAACCGCTTGATATATTCAATATTAATCTTGTTCAAAAAGTGTGTTTTAAAGTCATTAAAATCCCGCAAATCATGAATATTCTTCCGCTCGTCTACCACGGAGAGGAAACGGCGACACAAAAGACCATCATGAACACCCAAGAACTCGTCCATGCTCACATGTGTAACAATTGATGCTACCAACTCATCCACTGTCTTGATCTTGTCATTATCAAACGTGCTCACGATTGCTTGAAGGAACGATTGGTTATTCAAAGGAATGCCAAAGCGTACATAGCAATCGGTCTTGTCTCCCATCATGCCTTGTCCGCCATCTTTACCCCCACAAAATTTGTTTCCGAAAAATGTGGCCAGGGATTCAGGAAGCATCCCGTAGCGTTGCTCTTCCACTGGGAAAATATCGGTCTTGATATAGTTATCGCTTCCCACAACCTGAGTGCACTTGTCGGTCTTGTCAGAGAGAGGCTTCTTGAAGCAACACGGCATACAAAGTTGGTTCGGATGTTGCGTGGGACTCAGATAGCCAACATAGCGCTCACGACCATTCCAATAATCTGGTGTATCGAAAATGATTGGCTCCTCGCTGATCCCTGGAAACGGACACTTGCCCTTGTACTTGCCATTGAACTGCTCCATGGTCAAACCCACCCTGCTCTTGGGACACCACACCTTGGGGCACCAATAGTTGTTCTTGGCCGCAAGTTCAGGGGTCGATCCATAGTTTACCGTGTCTGTGATGGCCCCAGGAAAACACTTTTTATTATATTCTAATTCCGTTTTGCTCGTGACAATTGGCTGTCTCATCGATACCTTTTGGCACGTCTTGGCATATTGCTTGCCTGTGTTGACAGTAAAGAGCGCCTTGTCAGCCTCGTACAATTTATTCAACGCATACTTGTGTTGCCAATCTCGCTTTTCCACAGGAGCACCGCCTTGCAACATTTTCGCAGGTCCACCAGGGCACTTGCCTTTGAGCTTCATCTCGGCCACCTCGTCATCAATGCCTGCACTTTCACTTGCACTTGCACTTGCATCGCCCATGCCATCGTTTTCGTCATCAAAAAACGAGTTATCGGCACCTGAATCAGCATCCCCATCGAATGCAAAGTCGTTGATATCTAGATCAAAAAGCCCACCATCCCCCTTGTCATCATCATCGTCATCCAATTCATCAATCTTGTCCACTATTTTCTTGTTGCGTGCAGTGATATCGCGCCCCTTGACAATCGCATATCGAATAGCATGCACAATGCGCTGTATCTGCAGTTGTGTCTCGGCCCCATCGATGATGAACCGATAGCTGAGCTTGTTGGATTTGACCCGTACTACAATATGATGTTGGGGTTTAATACGGAAAAACGTGCGAGCATCCTCGTTTGCCCCTTGGATGTGCTTCCACTGCTTATACACCTCCTCGCCATCCACCCCAAAAATATCTTGCACTCGACCCACTAACTCCGCCTTGGCCATCGAAAAGTGTTGGCTCATGTAAAAAAGTGCGTTAAAGTTGTTACAAAAGCGGTTGGCTCGCTTGCACAAGAGCTGAATAACTCCACCTGTATTGCTCATCACAGTAAACATGGGCGCCAAGTTCTCTTCGACCGACTTGATGAGTTGTGCCTCGGTCACCTGCTGCTTGTCGTCCTCGATCATACCCGATGCAATTATCTTGTAGGCTCCGTCATTGTGAGGATCCAGCATGGGAAACGTTGGCAATATTATTTTGATTTCATCTCGAATATATTCTAAAAGTTTAGGAATAGGACGGGAAGCAAAAATGGCCTGGTGTGCAATCTTGAAATTAATCTTGATATCGTACATGCCTGTGGCAAAGATCAAAAGGGTGGCATAGAGGTCGGGTGCATCGGGTATCATCATTTTCAACACGATGATTTCATTATTTGATTTTACAAAGCGCGAGCTCTCTAGCTTGGACCAGGTGCCAATCATATTTCGCGCCCCAATGAACGACGAGTGCACTTTGAAAATGGTCTTGGAGGCCGATATCCACTTCATAAAGGGAGTGTGTGCATTGGGTACCGTATTTGTAAACAATTTAAACATGTTGAGTGTTGTGTTTTGCATCTTGTCCACCCGATAATGCAAATAGTTGGTGATGCACTTGGTGACCTTGGCGCCATCTTCTAGGGCATTGAACGCCAACACATTGTTCAAATCGGCATCCAACTTGGTCAGAACCCCCTTGTTCCATAATGCCACCTGTCCCTTGCGCTCGTTCCCATCTCGCACATATAGGATATTTGACAATGGGCGAAATGATTCAATGGTAAAATCTGCATTGTCATGGCCTTCACCTGCATATGCATCTGCACCTGCACCATATATAATAAAAGGGCCATCTTTAAAAGTGAAGGAAATCGGCACGTACACGGTCTTGAACACTGCCCTGATAGCCTCCCGCGCCTTTTCCTTTTCCACTTTTTCGCCATCGCCAACATACTTGACCCGTTTGCCAGTGGCCTCGTAAAACGCACTGGTAAAATCCGCAGCGCTCACATGTTGTTGATCCCTAAACACGTTGAAAATAAACTCATCAGCTGAGCTATCGTGCTTGCAAGAAATAAACGGCTTTTTCACACCGCCCCCTGCGTATGCAGCAATCTTTGCTTCTACCACCTTGACTATGTCGTCGTGAAAGATGGTCTCTTTTAGGAACACGGCACCATCCGTTTTCAACGCAAGCTTGTTCACCGCATTCTTACCAAATATTTCAACAATGTTCTTGATGCGAACCGCGAGAGGTTTTTTGCCCTCCCATATATTCCAAAAGCGCTCGTCCCTCCCGGCAAAAACATACAACTTGCCGTCTATTTTGACCTTGTATACAGGATATTCGCTTATTTCTTTACAAAATGAATGGTGTTTCATACCGTTTCTTTTTATTTAGGCTCAGACATATTTGTCTCTTGTACTACAAACTTTCTAAACTACAATAGAGTTGTTGATCTTGATGCCACAATAGTCGGCCGGCCTGTCAGCATAATCCGTCTTTTTATAGAGCCGCATGTCTATGGCCTCGTTCAAAATATATTTGAAATTATTCCAAAATCCGGTCGTATGCCCTACGTCCGATGTCATGAGGTGCCCCAGCTCATGAATGGCCACATATAAAATCGTATTCTTGTCCACAAACTCTTGATTCTTTTGGCGGATACAGAGAATGATTTTTTCTCCCTTGTTAACACTATACGAAGTGTAACCACTGTCGGGGCTGCCCTCTGATATCGAACTGGGATTAAAATTCTTATAAAGGCGTTGAACATCCGCATTGTCAGGATATTTAGCCATGAGGTGATTGACAAGTGTACTCAAGTCCTTTGTCACGGCCGCCAAAAGGTCCGCAGCCTGCTGCTTGTCGTCCAAGTTGCGCACCAGATATTCGCGTTGATCAGTCGACGATTTCACATATTCAACTTCTCCATAGTGGTTCATCAAGTACATGAGCAGAATTATTGCCATGATGAAAATGACGAAAATCTCGGTAAAATGAATCATATTGTCTCGTATATTACAATCTTGCGATGGAATAAATATTTGCGCCGGGATAAAAAGATGACTACTTCAAATTATAGTTTAAGTGCAAGACGCATATCATACTACAACTAGTATTTTCCAAATGTCAGCAAAAAAGACACCCATTGTGTTCCAGGCCCTCGCATGGCACGCTGAGGACATCGAGACGGACGAGGTCCACGAAAAACATGGCCCCATATTGCAATACGTGATCAAGATTTTTGGCATGGACGCCGAGGGCCGCAAGATCTCCGTGTCGGTCAAGGAGTTCCCGGCGTTCTTTTGTGTCAAGGCCGAGCCCCACTGGCACACCGACGAGATCAAGATCCTTCGCTCTTTTCTGACGCGCAACTTGAAGTACCACCACACAAGGTTGTTGCGCAGCAAGGACTTTTGGGGGTTCACTGACAATGAAGAATTCAACTTTTTGCGCATCACGTTTTCGAGCCAGAAGGACATGAAGCATGCCATCTCGGTGCTCAACCGCTACCACAACATCTCGGGCCTTGGCCAGTCTATCAAGATCAAGATGTACGAGTCCAACATTGACCCCTACATCCGGTTCATCCACATGAACGGCCTTCAGCCCACAGGCTGGATCAAGCTCGACAGGTACTCGACCAGCACAGACCTGTTGCCTGCCATCTCGGACGTCGACGTGGAAGCACACTGGAAGAACGTGTTGCCCTTCGAGAGCGACGCCATTGCTCCCTTTCTCGTCGCAAGCTTTGATATCGAGTGCACAAGCAGTGGTGGCGACTTTCCAATGCCCAAGAAGGACTACAGGCACATCGCCTCGCAGCTCTATGACATTCACAAAAAGATGACAAGCCGTGGGCTCACTGACTACAACAAGAAGACAGGGCTCAACACATGCTTGCTTGCAGCCATTGGCCTTGGCCCGGAGCACCCCGAGTTCTCGATTTGCCGGGTCATTCCCAAGTTCCAGCCCAAGGACACGGCGTCAGAGGCCATCGAGGCCATGATAGACGAGGTCAACACGATCTTGGTGCACAAGGCGGTCAAAGACAAGGTCGTGACGGCGCTCGCCAAGTTTTTCGAGAAGCGCCCTGAGATCTTCCCGCCCTTGAGCGGTGACCCGATCATACAGATTGGCACAACATTTCACAGCTACGGCTCAAAGGAGTGCTCGTTCAGGCACATTGTGACACTGGGCTCGTGTGAGGACATCGAGGGGGCGACTGTGGAGACATGCGGGTCGGAGGAGGAGTTGTTGTTGCGCTGGACCAAGATGATGCGCAAGGTCAATCCCGACATCATCACAGGCTACAACATCTTTGGGTTTGACTTTGAGTACATGTACCACAGGGCCCAGGAGCTTGGTGTGGCCCAGCGCTTCATGAAGCTCTCCCGCTTCAAGGACAGGACGTGTGGCTTCAAGGAGCAGCGGCTCTCGTCCTCAGCATTGGGTGACAACTTTTTGAAATACGTCGACATGGAGGGCAGGGTGCTCTGTGACCTGATGAAGATCGTGCAGCGCGACCACAAGCTGGACTCGTACAAGCTGGACGCAGTGGCCAACCACTTCATGAAGCTCAACAAGCACGACGTCTCGCCCCAGGAGATCTTTGCCCTGCAGAAGGGATCGGCTGCTGACCGCAGGAAGATCGCCGAGTACTGCATTCAGGATTGCGCGCTCTGCAACTACCTCGTGATGAAGCTCGAGATTGTGGCCAACAACATGGGTATGTCCAACGTGTGCCTCGTGCCCATGTCGTTCATTTTCATGAGGGGACAGGGCATCAAGATCTTCAGCCTGGTCTTGAAAGAGTGCTATGCCAACGGGTACATGATCCCGGTGATCAAGAAGGACATTTCGGTTCGCAAGGAGGACATCGAGTTCTTTGGGTCAGAGACGCTCAAGGCGTCCAAGATCGAGGACGAGGTCAAGCGGCTGTGCAAGTTGTTGCGCACCGAAAAGGCCATGGACAACTTCAAGCCCACGAGCATCTCAGCAGGCGTGATTGCGACGGCGATGGCCAACCTGTCTGTCACAAGCAACAAGTTGATTCCGCCCCTGTCCTTGTTCCAGGGCAAGTGGAAGTGGCTCAAGCAGGCCGACCTGGACCATGTCATCTCCGTGGTGCAGAAGAACAATGACGAGGACCAAGTCGAGCCAGTGTCCCTAGATGACGACTCGTACGAGGGCGCCATTGTGTTGGACCCCAAGACATGCATCTATGTGGACCAGCCCGTGGCAGTGTTGGACTATGCATCGCTCTACCCCTCGTCCATGATATCGGAGAACCTGTCGCACGACTGCATTGTGTTGGACCCCAAGTATGACAACATCGAGGGGGTCGAGTACCTTGACATTACATACGACCTGTATGATGGCAAGAAGCAGAAAATCGGCGAGAAGCACTGCCGATATGTGCAGGGGGAAAAAGGGATCATTCCGCGCATCTTGCAGAAGCTGTTGACGGCGCGCAAGACCACCCGCAAAAAGATGACATGGAAGACTTACGGGGGCATATCTGGCATCTATGACGAAAAGGCACAGACCATCACGGATACCGCAGGTACAGGCACGGTGGTCAAGGTCGTCAATCCCACCGAACTCACGGACACCTTCAACGAGTTCCAGATTGCGGTGTTGGACGGCCTACAGAACGCCTATAAGGTGACTGCCAACTCGCTCTATGGTCAGATTGGTGCCAAGACCAGCCCTATCTACCTGAAGGAGATTGCCGCATGCACCACGGCCACTGGCCGCAAGATGATCATGATGGCCCGTGACTTTCTCGTGGACAAGTACAAGGCGGACGTGATTTACGGTGACACAGACTCAATTTTCGTGACGTTTCCCGAGCTCAAGGCGGACACACCCCATGGCAAGATCATGCCCTCGATATTGGCCAGCCAGGCTGCCTCTGCTGAGTTCAAAAAGCTTATAAAGAAGCCGCACGACCTCGAGTATGAGAAGACGTTCTGGCCGTTCATCCTCTTGTCCAAGAAGAGGTATGTGGGCAACCTGTATGAGATGGATGACCGCAAGTTCAAGCAAAAGAGCATGGGCATTGTGTTGAAGCGCAGGGACAATGCCAACATTGTGAAGAAGATCTATGGTGGCATCATTGACATCATCTTGAGTGAGCAAGACGTGTCCAAGTCGGTTGACTTTTTGACAAGCAGCCTCAGCAACCTGATCAAGGGCAAGTACCCCATCGAGGACCTGATCATAAGCAAGTCGCTCAAGGCCGAGTACAAGGACCCCACACGCATTGCCCACAAGGTCTTGGCGGACCGCATCGCGGAGCGTGAGCCTGGCAACAAGCCCCAGATCGGCGACAGGATCCCTTACTTGTACGTGTCGATGCCCGAGCCAGAAAAGGGGGTCAAGCAGTTGCAGGGCGAGCGCATCGAGACGCCGCAGTATACGCAGCAGGCTGGCCTCAGCCCCGACTACAACTTTTACATTACCAACCAGATCATGAAGCCCATCCTCCAGATCTATGCATTGGTGGTGGAGCAGCTGCCGGGCTTTGGGGCCAAGCCACCTAACTACTACAAGGTGATTGCGCGGCGGCTGCGGCAGGAGCTGAACAACGAGGACAAGGAAAAGGACAAGATGTCGACCATTCGGGAGATGGACGTCAAGCAAATCTTGTTCGACCCCATCTTGGCCAAGATTGAAAACTGCAAGATCAAAAAGTCACTAGTTGCCAAGAAATATTACAAGGACAAGAACGGCCAAGTACCTGTATAGACAGACAATACCTTTGATTACTTTTCTATTTTTCGAGTGTATAAGGACAAGAACAGCCAAGTACCAAAGGACACGCGCAACAAATGGCAAAATGCATAGGCATTGACAATATCGGGTGCTCGTGCTATATCAATACGGCGTTGCAATGTTTGTATAGTGATCCGACATTTGATTCATTTCTTATGAATGCAATTGAAAACAAGAACAATATACAGAATGCATTGGCCCCGCTCCTCCGCCAAGACGGTATACAACAAAACATCCGCCCTCTTGTCCGTGTCCTTCATAAAAAGATTGGCAAATACATGAACCTCAACATGCAAAACGACATGCAAGAGTTCTTGCTCTTGCTCTTGGACGAGCTCGACAAGGAACTGGAAAAACAACCTAGTAAAAAGCAAAAGCCCCACCAGCTAAATCAGTCTCAGACATTCCATTCATTTTTAAAAAAAGAGTGGGTGCGCAACCACTTTATGGGCATCACTGCGCTCTCTGATAGGATCTATGGTCAGACTGTGTCGCAAATCAAGTGCCCGGCTTGTAGCAAGATGTTTCACAATGCCGAGAACTTTTGCACGCTCACTCTTGACTTGCCCACAGAGAGTAAAACGCATGAGCTCCTCGACCTAGTTGCCAACTATTTCAAAGGAGACACAGTGAGTGATTGGAAGTGCGACGCATGTGGCACAACTCATACCCAAGTGCAAAAGGACATCAAGCTGACTCGTGTCCCCAAGGTCCTCATGATCACTTTGAAGCGGTTTGATCAGGGACTGTTTTCCAAGAACTCGAGTCAGGTTGAAATTGTAGAGAATTTCACGCTCACGACTCCTATATGCCTGACAAGGGAGCAACACAAGTACGAGTTGACAGGTGTGGGGTGCCACATGGGATGCGGATTGGGGGGACACTATTACGCGGTTGTCAAAGACCAAGGCGGCGAGTGGTACACGGTGGACGATGAAGCCGTGTCAAAAGCGAGCGGTGTGGATGGCTGCGCTGCCTACATGTTGTTCTACTCTTTGCTTGCAGCTTCTTGATTCTTTTTCAACGCTTCTTGCAGCTCCCCGGTGGTCATTTGTTGAGTTCGCAACAAGACATCCACCAACTCTTTTACGGTTCCTGTTTTCAACTTGTCAATAGTACTCTTGGCTGCTTCTTGGGAATTCGTTATTCCTTCGAGAGTGCGACTAGCCAGCCTATCAATCTTGTCTCTATCCGGCCCATCTCCCGAAAGCGATTGTGTGAGTTGGATAAAGCGCTCTAGTATTTCCATTTGTTTTTGCACTTGCACTTCGTACTCTGCGGCCACTCCGCTTATAGCGTACTCGAAAATGTCTTGATATTGAGAAATTATCAGAATGAAAATCACATTCATCTGGATGTATTTATAGCGATAAAACATGGCATCTGTTTGTAAACGGGTAAATGGCGCGAATATAGTCCCTAATTTCTTCTGCAACTTACTATCCCCAACACCCGACTCACTAAAACGAGATTGAAGCGGTTGCATCTTGGCCTCGTTTGTGCGGGCCAACGAATTATAGAGCTCGCTATCGGAATTGATGGGGTCACGTGTACTGTCACTGCTACTGCTACTGCTACTAGAAAACATAGCCTTGTCCGTTTGGGCAATCACCTCGATGAGCTCGCGCTTGTTAATCTTGGGGTTGTCAGGCAGGGCCTCGATGAAGCGACGCACCTCGTTCAAGTCGTTATTTTTGAAAACCGACATGCCAGCAGCGAATTGATCAATGAGATTGTTTAGGCGGGGTACCGAAGCACCTTGTGTACTGTTTGCAGCTCCCATTTACATTTAATATTGATTTTTCATATAAGAAATTACGAATAGTAAAAGCAAATGGACCATTTCTTGGCCGAGGTATTTGATCTCTATTCACACACTGACATTTATGATAAAGTAGGGCTTACGATAACCGATGGACAATTTCACTATCAAGAGCTCTTCACCCACCCACGTGTTATCAAGGGTCTCTTGAACCGATGGGTATATAAATTTTTATTCAAGGTGGAGCCATGCAAGCAACACATCAAGTACGACTATGATGCCCTTGATGAAATATACAAATCCATTGCCATCAATTCAATTTACAAGTTCATCAAAATAGATATAGATCCTCGTATTATCACCTCTGAATTTGAAAAGTACATGGAAAAGATCACTTCAGACGTCCACTTTGTCAAGAAAGAGTTGTATGAAAAGTTGGCGGCACGCATCAACAAAAACGAAAAGGACATGTACGACCCAACACAGACATTATTTCAGCTTTTTAAAAGGTGCATTGGCCTTACAACTATTTCTGATTTTTATGAAAATGAAATGATCAACATAATAAACAAAACAAATGGAAATAAAAATAAAAGCATAGTAACAGGTCTGGAGCTAGACATCCTCCCGCTCCCCGAGAATGTCACAACATATAGCCAAGCCGATCATGCCCGCCGCATCTGTGCCAATGACTATTACCTGTGCCGCACAATCTATCAACAAAAGGTTCTAATCCTAGGCGATGATGCTCCGTCAGCAAACGAAATGTCCACGGTTATAGCTGCTTACAACCCAAAAGTAATATTCTATACGGATCCATGCCGCCAACCCTTTGGACTTTCTTACCACACCCCACCAAACTTCCTTGCTGCTATACCAAAGCTTGCCAAAGAGTGTGTGGTTATCGGCACAAAAGGCACCTTGGCTCTTGCGGAAAACGCGTGTATGATACCGTGCACCCCTGACATTATCGCGTTTGATTATTTCGCCAGCACCATGGTCAAGGAATTTGCAAAGCAGCCTGTAAATATTCCCAGTGAAATTCTAAAAGAATATTTCAAAAGAGTAAACAACTTGCCAGAACAAACACAAACCACAAAAAACACAAGGAATAGCATCCTGGTGATTGACAATCGAAAAAACATGGTCAACGTCCTTGCCCTTAAAATCTCGTTGTCCAACTTGAGAGACAAAACTTGGCACATCGTGTTCATGACTTTGCCCGAACACAATGATTATTACAGGACAAGGATGCCCGATGCCAACATCAGCTTTATGACGCACCCCATTCAAGAAAAGCAAGGGCCGTTTAACATCGAGGATTACAACATCTTGATGAAGGACCCCCTCACCTGGCAGCTCCTCGACAACCTTCAAGTTGAAACGGTCCTTACAGTTCAAGACGACGGCATCATACTCAAGCCCGGCCTTGAAAATGAATTCTTTGATAATGACATGAAATGCAAGTACGACTATGTGGGTGCACCGTGGCAACCTAGCGAAATGCTCAAGGGGACCTCACCCGAGTATGTGGGCAACGGTGGCCTCTCGATGCGCAATGTCAAGATGATGCGTACAATCGCAGAAGCCCCCGCAACATGCCGTGACAAGGTGTTTAATGTAATGCAGCCGATGCCAGAGGACGTGTTTTTCGCCACTGAAATCAAAAAAGCTAACCAAGGCAGTGCTCGACTCCCATCAAGGGAAAAAGCTCATCGCTTTGCATCGGAAATGGTGCTTGACCCGCGTTCACTTGGTATTCACAAGCCATGGGGATATTACCCAATAAGCCAAATCAAAAGCATGTACTTTGCAAATGATTACGCAAAATCATGATGATTATAAATTGAAGCTAGTTCGTCATTTCTTTTCTTCACAATATTCTGAACTATTTCTTTTGTAAAATGGGATTGTTTACACTCCGCCAAGTGAATAATGTTACACCCATATGTCAACATTCTCACTTATGTGTATGCCTTTTTCAAACCTCCACCCGCTGTTTAAAACTTAAAAGTTAGAGCGGGGAGTTACAGTGATGCGGATAGTGAGTCCACATCGTGATGTCCTTCATAGTTTCCTGACCTGATAAAGGTTTGAAGGTTTCATCCTGTTGTCCTTCATAGTTTCCTGACCTGATAAAGGTTTGAAGGTTTCATCCTGTTGTCCTTGATCCATTAAAGGATATGTCGCACTGAAGCGATCGCCGGGAGATAACTACCATGTTATAAAGTAAGTGGCACAAATAATCTTTATATACTTTTTAAAGGTGTTCCATTATTCACTTGTTTGAGTGTAATAGTATATTGTTCATATTTGATTTGTTTTCTGCATTTTAATTCTGCTTCTTTTTCTTTCCGTTTCGCAACAACCAATGCATTTCCAGCATCTCTACGAGCAATCCATGCATGATATGATGCATCATTATCTATTTTGGTGTGGGTAAATTGTGGCAATAACGAAAGTAGTGAGTGATTTGCCGATTGTGTTCTATACAAACATTTAACCAATGCATCTGGTAGCTCACGTTTCTCTCCGAAAATGCGAGAAATATCGATCAATTGTTGCTCAAGATTTTCGTTATTTTGTGGAAATGTATTCAATATATATTTTACAACATGATACTGTCCGTAAAAAGTAAAATGGAAACAGTTAGTTTGTATAGTAAAGTTTTAATTTTTAAAAACTATTTTACAAAAGATATTAAGGACAATATCACAACACCTTGTATGAAACCAATTGAAAA
>Ga0214250_1000108_pt1 | contig 33475 bp, 20 predicted proteins | sample TroBogypolimnion_35_FD_153088 | JGI IMG/M metagenome (GOLD analysis project Ga0214250, IMG submission 153088) | Freshwater microbial communities from Trout Bog Lake, WI - 29JUN2009 hypolimnion | ecosystem: Environmental > Aquatic > Freshwater > Lake > Hypolimnion/Profundal zone | place: Trout...
CACTATATCCTATTGTGACATCTACAATAATATCTTCGTAGTTTGTTGCATAATTTTCAGCAGCAATATATGCACGAGATAACTGATCATAGCTCGGTGTGTCTGTTGAGTCATTCGATAGCTTCTTCACATAAATTGTATTATATAAATTAGCTGTTGGATTCTTAATTAAACTACCTGCACCACCAAGAGATGGTTTATACGAAACTGTTCCAGTTGGACCTATATATGCACCACCATTGCCGAAAGCCATGTAATATAAGAAACTGTCAGAATTACCAATTAAGGCATGTGCCAGAGCGGCCGACATATTTCCATAGAGTACGTCGTTATGTGTATCTACCAGGACTTCTTTAGTATCTTTGTCTGTAATCTTAACAAAGCCCTGGATGGAGGCACGAAAAATATCTTGCATCTTAACCCCTTTTGTTTACTAGCACTTCACCAGTATCTTTATCTTTTATTATTATATGACATTGAACATCCATATATGCCGTATCAATAAGGCCGGCATCTTTCTTCGGTTCGGATTTCTCTTCTTTGTCACCGTTTTCTTTATTTATCATGATTATTATCTACCTAGTTATTAAGGTATACTTATACCCTGACTCTGTTTTAAGAACATGGCTTCTGGAGTCTGTGCATACCATAATCCACCCATTGGTACTGATGTGATATTATCAGAGCCCACAGGAGTGGTATCAACCGCATTCCATACATCGATATTAGGACTGCCGGGTATGTAATTACCTTTCTCTACCCATACAGCATTCGGTACCAATATCATCGGATCTGCGAGACTAGGAATCAAAACTGTATGTTCTGTTGCTGATGTACCCATTGTCCCTCTCTGTATCAGTTTGAGTTCCCACGTATTTGTTGCAACTAATTCTTTTACTCTATATTCAATTCTTTCACCACCTATCCATATGGTGCCGTGATCTGCGCCCGGATCCGGTAGTACATGATTAATATCTAGCACTGTAATAACTTCTATATTTTCATTAGGTTCTTGTGGTGCCAATAAATCATATACCAATGTTGCTGAGTCTATTTCTGCATTTCTATAGAAATTGGCACCATCTCTATCATTTGAATTTTCCTTAGAGCTAATTGTATTAGGTAATATTTCTAGTACCAACACCGGGTCCCACGGTATACTTGCTGATCCGCCAGCATCTACAAGTGCTTGAGCTATAGGGTTTGCGATAGAATCCCAAGTATCTCCCCATCCTACATATGCTGTCGGTATACCAGTTGATATATCGGCAGGTAATCTTGTATCAACATTAATAACTAGATCATCTGTCGCGAAACCTCTTGCAATTTCATCTTTATGAGTGCCTGAATTCATTGTTAATAGTTGACCACCATCAAACCATACAAGTGCAACTGGCGTAGGTGAAGTTCCTGGATCATTATAGAAATAAACAGTAAATGTTGTATTATCGTTATCCCCGACATAATAATCTTGCCCATATAGTAGAACAGTCGTACCTATCTGAATTCCAACTATATTATACGGTGTGACAATATTTTGTGGATTACTTAAATTTATATCATTGAAGTTAAATGTATAAGGAAATAATGCCGAATACCCTACCTTACTTGAATCGTAGAAAGTTAATGGTACGGTATATACATCTTCTCTTGAAACAAATTGATCTATGTTGTCAATAAATGTTTGTGCATCTAAAATATAAGATGGTGTATCATAAGATAAACCAGGATAATCTGGGCCAATTTGCAATTGGATATTCCATTTGTGACTATCTATTGCCGTACCAGCTGCAATATCAGTAGTAAGATATGTGCTGGTGTAGTCTCTAATCTGAGTATGATATGGTTTAGAATCAGTAATAAATTGCAGGATATTAGTAATCTGATCAGGGACATATAATTGAGTTTGTGTCAATGGTATGTTATTTTCCTTAACATAGATATAAGATGATTTAAATAACCAGTTTGGATTTTTCTGCTCACTCATTACATAATTCATCATAGAGAAGAATAGTTCATTCTGATCTACAATAAATGCGTCAACCATTACCTCTAATCTGAATGCATTTAATAATGCTCTAAGTTCCGTTGAAAGACTATATACACCGGTAGTTGTATATATTGAATTCATTAAATTAATAGCACTACTTTCAATACCGACAAGCGTTAGGCTAAGTACAGGAATATTGGGATTAAGTTGAGAAACTGCATATAGTGCCCAACGTCCATCAGTTGTGCCATTAGATACTTCAACAATATCTTCTACTTTAAGTAATCCAGCTGTCAATGCATCCTTAGCATTCTGTAAAGTTTGGAATACAATATTCGGTGTTACATTCTCGTAACCAACCGCATACCAGTCGGTATATGTCCAATATATACCATAGTAAATATCAGTAGATGTTGTTAAGTTCCAGGTAGGTATCGATGCACCCCATCCCGGATTATTATCACGTATAGGTATATACACAAGTAATTGATTTGCAGCCTGTGTGAATATTTGTCTTGCTGAAGGTAAGTTTACAAACATTCCCTGACGTGGTCTATAATCGATGCCGTATTTTTCACCTTCGCTTAACTTTGGATCAGGTACTGGTAAAATTACACCATAGTCTGCATTATCCCAGAAAGATGTATCCCAACCGGCACTATCCCACGGTAATGAAGTCCATGTAGGAATTCCATCTATAGATTCACCCGTTGCCGGTAATAATGCCGAGTATCCGCATAAACTATCAACCATCTTGTTCCAGAATTGATCTGTTATAATAGATGCAGGGTCACCTTCTCTAAAGAATGCCCACTGGGTATGCTTCTGATCGTTTCTCTCTGCAAGTCTGTATTGTATCTGTACATTATCACCCTGATATGAGAGGATATTTTGTACATTATAAAATATATACGAATTGTTTGTAGATGTTTGTTGAATTGGACAGAAGAATGCAAAACCTTGACTCATTGGAGATTGCAACATAAGAGCAACGTCTTGCGCTGCCATTGTTCTATTTTCGATATTTGGTTTATCGGTTGTGTTCAAGACCCAGAAATAATAATTGGTAACCGTGGCACTAGTAAATCTATTTGATGTCGTTACCTGAACATATGTTGTTATATCTCTCGGTGTTCCTGTTCCGGTATAAAGTGCCGGTGGCAACGAGCTCTGCACCCATTCATAAATTGCAACAGTACTACCAGGGAAAAGTTGACCCCAGTTGTTTCTTCTATAAACTAAGTTATCTAATGCAGTTTCACTTCCATCTAACGCAATAGGCTGTTCATAGTAGGTATATCTAGTGGATGATAGATCCCACCATAATTGACCAACTTGTCTATTAGCGAAAGTTATGTTTTCACTGAACAATGTTGCGTCAGCTGTGACATTGTAACTGGCAGGATCTTGCTCAGATATATATGCAATATTCTGTTTTGCAGGGCCCGGTAGTATAGACTTAAACGGATCATAGATGGGTAGTTGAATTAATTCATTTCTTGTATCTGACGCAAATATACTTGCACTCTCAAATAACGAAGTATTGATTAGGGGTTCTTGTTGCCTAAATGGTGTTAAAATACCCCATTCATATACAAATAACCAAGTTAATACATTCCATTTACCATCTACATCATCTACCCAAATTTTATCATTATACTGAATATACGATGGAGGATATCCCCAGTCTGGCGTGACAGGGAATCGCATAGTCTTATATAATAACATATCTGTGAAATCAGCATAGTTACCAATATCAGAAGAAGTTATATTCACACCAGCTAATGTTGTTAGATAATATGCATTATATGTTATAAGAGTATCAGGGTCTGTATATGTGCCCGGGTCGTTATAATCTGTAGTGGTATACGGTAGAATGCCAACTGTGTAATTATTAGAACCAACTGGTGTTCCATCAATGACCTGTTGTAGAACAATCATGTTACCGAAGTCGGTTCTATCACCGACTACCGAATTCCATAACTCTGGAATAATAGTTACATTGGCAACAGGTGCATAGCCGGAATTAACTGGTAAACCGTGAGTGTTACCGGGCTTATTCATAACTTCTACTGTAAGAATTTCACCGACTACGCTTGTTGTAATTGAGAATGTTGCATCAATATCTGATAGTGAGCCAGGTATTGCTCTTGCTGCAATAACGGTATTGACAACAGTATAATCGATACCTGCTTCGATAATATTAACAGAGACGATGCGACCGTACCAATCGACTACTGGCTCTAATACTGCCCCACTACCTAGTGCTGGCGGTGCCGCATCTATAAGGACTTCCGGTGTTGTATAACCTGCACCCGAAACACTGACTGTATAGCCTGTAATAATACCCTTGGATCCTTCCGATAATATTGCTGTTACCTCGGCCAATGTTGTTGGTGCAGCCCCGTTGGTATTGAATATACTAACCGACGGTATTGTATAATAATACCCGCCAGTGTTGGAGGGTGTAACTGTTAATATGGCTGTCCCAATAAGCTCTGCAGTTGCAGTAGCCTGGCCGGCTTGCACCACAAGAACCGATAATGTAGATACTACGCCGTAATCAGTTAATAATAATAAATCATCATTATTGTCTTTGGTAACTATCCAATTTTCAGTAAATTCTGCCATTTTATAGACGGACCAATCTTCGATGAAATTCTTAGCGACCCAGACTGTGTCATTTACACCAGGGTTCAAGGAGGCAGTTCCCCAATTTACTGCTGTTTGAGTTACATCGAAAGACGTCCACGTAATATCATTAAAATTTACATATCCTGCATTAGGTAAGGAATAATTAATTTGTGGTGTTACAGGGAACTCTAAAGAATATGCCGGATCTGCAGGACGAACAGTCCACACATCTGTTTGATCAATATCTATATTAATGATGTTATCTAAAACATTGTCGCTTATAATTGAGCCTTGCCATACGCTGTAAAGTTGGTCTGGTATAGAGAATATTGTTGGTGATGAATCAATACTAATTACAGGGCTCTGTAGATATCCATAACCCGGATCTGTAATATCTACGCGAGAAATTTGTCCTGTTGCACTGAGCACAATATATGCCTTAGCTTGGCGTAATGCTTCTGTTAGATTAGGATCCGAAGGACTTGCGTCAGGTGCACTAATTATAACCTTAGGTACTGTTACATATGTATTCACTGCATTTAATATGCTGATCTGTTTTACAAACCCGATTGTAGAAGGAATATAATTTAACCGCGCAACAACAACCTCTCCGGTATTCTGCTCTGGTTGTAGAATAAATTCAGTAGATACCTGTTCGATTGTATTACCGAACTCTCCCAATTTTAATGCCCATTCTTCAAACACCTGAATAATTTCGTTGCTCTGAACTTTGGTAGATCTAAATAGTTTATCGAAAGCCTGGGTAGTGCCTTTCTGTCTAATAGCGCCCTGATAGAATAGATATTGAATATTATTAGCTACCTGAAGATTATCAAGGTAACTCTTACTTTCGTAGCCGATTAAATGATGACCTAACGCTTCAAGACTCGGATTATCGATTACAACATTCGGATCATAGAAATATCTCATACTTTCTACAATGGTATCGAAATTAGGTACAAGCTGATTACCAATAATAAGATAACCAGAAGCTTCCATTTTACCATACCAGCCATTACTTCTAAATCCATTGAAGCGTAGACGTTGTTGTCTTGCTCTTAATAATGGAGAATAAACAGTATCATTGAAACTTGTCGTGTTATCTAATATAATAATATGTTCTGTTTCAGATGTATTAACCTGTAGATAGTAGATTCCTCCAGATGCTAATGTCGATGGTTCAACTGTGACAAGCATACCATCTCTATTTGTTGTTGTATTATTTGTAGGAATGGCTACACCGTACTTGTCAAGAATACTATATACACCATTTGATAACGATTCAACATCATTTGGATATCCACGAGAAACAATAAGTGATGCCTTATTTGCTAATGGACTAAGTTGAATAGATGCATCAGGTGCCCAGTTTGTGTTTAACCAGAATAAGAATTGCTTGGCAGAATATAACCAATCATTTAATATATTTGTATCCTGATTCACATCATTGAATTGCCACCCCTGCGAACCTAAATATGCTCCCCAGCCGATTAGTAAATCAAATACTGCCTGAGCTGATTTTAGAATAGATCCGTATGGAATTTTTGTAATTGTATCTGTTGATATAGGTTTGTAAATTACAGAGATTCCGCCAATAATTGGTAGACTCTTTAATTTCTGATAGTTTGCCGAAACAAAACTTTGTACTGTCTGAGTGACTAAACTTACATAATACACACCATTATATCTGACAATATCTCCAGTGTTGTATGTTGCACCAGATGAGAAATATAAGAATGGTGATGGTGTACCACCGATTGATACATCTATTAATGTAGCATCTGAACGGCCTAATGTTATAAATTCTGCATTCAATAAATCATAGCCGTATACAGCAAAGGTACCATCTGCAAGAGCGCGGATGATAACACCGCTATATGAGTAGGTAGCCACGACAGGACTCTGATGAAGGATAACCTCAAAATTAGTCGATGGTATAATTAGACTGCTTGTTGTTGTGTTAGGGCTAACTGATTCGATGTAGAGATTAGTTGTATCTTTATTGGCGAAACCTGCAAGTTTGTTTGCTAGATTTACGTTAAGTGTTCTAATCTTTTGACCAAATGTACTAGCAATATCTTTTCCTAAGAAAAGAATTCTATCACTAATCCAGCGTTGATATCCGTATCTAATTTGTACCACATTATCGACTGTCTCTGCATGAACTATTTGATCTGCATTCTTAGGACGCATCCATGCAAAGAACGGGTCACTACTTGTGAATGTATCATTCTGCACGAATTGCCAATTTCTATCTGACATTACAGGATCTGCAGAATCAATTACTGTTATCATACCTGGCGATAATTCTGTACCAACTGTATCCCAGAATAATTCACCGTATGGTGCTGGTCTCATTAAGAATAAAAATTCTTGTATATTAAATGTATATGCAGATGTTGACATCCATGCTTGTTCAACTGGGCTTCCATCTCCGTACATCCAGTCTGCATCAAAGTGATCAAATGGTTCATAATAATTACCGGAGAATGCAACACCAAATAGGGTCATGACAGAGATAATTTCGCCAGCGGAGTTGACTGGAATAATTGCCGATAATCCCGGTCTTGCCCACATAGGCTGTTCTTGTGGCAAAGTAGTGACAGGGTCATAGATGGCCGATGGGCCTTGACGAATTATGCCGAATTCTAAGTCTTGCCACATGAATGTGTGCGCTGAGGACCATACAGTTTGTCCGGCCATATTTAATGTGCCAGGCCCATATTGAGAGACCCACCACGATGGTTGCTCACTAAATCCTAACATCTCCCACGGGCGTGTATCTGGATAAATGGTATCATAATAGTATTGGAAAATACCTTTCCAGTTACCCGGTAAATTTAGTGGTTGTGCTAGTACATTTACAGCATATCTGTAATTATATAATTTCCAGATATTACCTATACCCGGAACAAAACTAGGAACTACAGCAGGATCTGTACTTGCAGAATACCAGTCATTGGCACGATAATTCGCTCTATTTTTGGCAGACCATTTGTTTATATAAGATTCTGTTACATCTAAATATTCCTGACGTAAGTATCGTGTTTGTCTAAAATATCCAGCTTTAACTGATTCTACTCTTAACGGTAGATAATATTGATGTCTAAACTTATATTGAATTAGATTGTAGATTCTTTTCTCTAGTTCTAATAGAAGTTGATCTCTATAATCACCGTAAGTAATTGTTTTAGAACCATCGTGACCAATTATAACCCATGTCGGATTTATATAAGATGTGTCCCATTCCATTCTTGGTACATATGTAGAATATGCACCGATTTTAGAAGGAGTAGATGGAATATATGCTGGTAATGGATTCTTATATAAATTACAAATTATTGTGTTGCCAACTGAGACATTAGCTAAATTAAACTTAATATCAATTTCAAGATTTATGGACGTAATTTCATAATCTTCACCAATAACAAGTAATCGTTCTTGCCCGGTTATATCATATATGTATAGGGCATTCTTGGGATCTGATAGATCGATATAATTAGTTAATGTTAAATTTCCGCCTACTGGTACAATATTTGTTTCATTTAAATACGGACTACCATTTGCAATCATATACGAATATGCAAATGCATTTGAAAATTCATTTGAGATATTCACAACTTTTAGAATTTCTTCAACCCATGCACTAATTACAACAGTATTGTTATGATACTGAACAGGATCAAATTCCTGGTTAATAAGTTGTAATGCAGTTCTTAAATACTTGTTCTTAAACTTTGTATATTCATCTTGACTAAATCGCGCACCGGCGATAAAATCAAGATCATCAGATGATGATACAAGCATTGTTTTTAGGGCCGGCGATACATTCTGTAAAATATAGGAGCCCACTGATCTATTCTTTCTTGTATCTCTATAATTTGTATTTCCGCCAAATGCAATACCGATTTCTCCAATCTGATTTGCAATAATAGATGCAAAATGTTGTGTTAAATCGCTGCCACTAATTTCATAAACTTCGAGTTGGTTAGGATTAGCTTCTAATTGCTGCGGTATCGCAAAATAACCTAATGCATCCGGATTTAGTAATCCATGTGTATATGTTTGTACTTCGACAACCGGTGCCTGTGATTGTTGGGTTGTTAATAATGAGGTAATATATGCAACCAAATTCACATATACATCTTTATTAATTTCTTCAAATATATATCCACCAACTTGATTTATAATATTAGTACCATTTACATTCACTGATAGATCGGCGGACGGCTGAATTGGGCCGGCACCATATACATATCCGTATGGTGTGACACTTAATTTAAATTGATATTTTGTGCCATAACCAACTACAAATTTGTCAATTACTCGCTGTTTACTTGTTTCTAGACAATTTACAGGAGGTGGCGGCACAATATTATTACACTGACAAGGTTGATATAGATTCCAATTATTATATAATATCGGATCAGTTGTTGTTTTGTAATAGTAATAACCATTAATCGGTAATTGAGTTACACTATATACATACCTATCAGTAATAAGATTATTCTGAAAAATAATATCCGATGCCTGACCTAGAGCAGTATATACAATAGGGAATCCTAACACAGGATCTATTGTTGCGCCAGGTGTAGCATCGAGTTTGTACGAAAATATCTTACTTCCGTAAAAGGTACTCTTGGGGTAGGTTACTGAATTATCGAGCCCTACTCCGTTGTGATCATACAGCTGAAATAACGGTGGCTGATTTATAGATACCTTATCATTAAATGCTTCTTGCCAGATTCCTAGACTGTAATACCATGTCTGTCCTCTCTGGGCGCTATTAAATGGCCCATCTTCGGTAATAAAGACAATATCACCCTCGAGTATTGGAGTAGACCATGCAGTATATGGTTCGAAATTCATAGTACCGTCCGGTAATACAGTTACTTCAAATATATATTTGTTTATTGAACTTGGTGCAACGGCATCCCATGCAGCCTGATCCCATGGTGCTATTTCCCATGGAAATAAATTCACAAGAATAGATGTTGCATCATTAAAGAAGCAAACTAATTCACCACCTATAAAATCTGTACCTAATTCGGCATTAACTGTTGTAGCAAGTTGCCCTTGATAATCTGCTAGTAATAAAGGTGATCCAAATGTATCATCTCTAAATCCGTAATTAATCTCTGATCTAAATTGAGTACCGGTTTTGTAAAGATTTAGGTCAGCAATGAACTGGATAATAGGTCTTAATGCTCTTGTAGCATTAGAAGGGAAAGATGAAGATGCAAATGCAATGGTTGTTGTAATCGCATCTATATTAAACCATTTATTAGTTCTGGACCATGCATTTCTGTCAAGGGAACCACGCTCAATAGTAATATAATCGCCGGCACCAGGCTGTGTCTGGGAGTCCCATGTATTCATGTCCCAATATGCATTATTAATAATTCTACCAGTTGATAATTGAATTGCTCCATCCCATGGTAAAAATTCAAAAACAGTTCCAGGAGTATAATCCGGGAACTGAGGAACTAATCTAATGCCAATACAGCCGCCTATATTTTCTACAACGTGCGGTGTAGAATAAACAGGATCGCCAATTAATGAAATAGTCAATCCCGTTGTAATAGTTAAGTTCGCTGGTGTTGCTCCCGGAATACTATTTGTATTGAATGATGATTTGCCAACAATATCGGCACCTGTTACACCAGTAATAGTAATTGTTGCAAGACCTTGCTCAACCCAATAATAGTTCTGATAGTTAATAAACATATCGTAATCAATTGGAGGGCCGAAACTGTAATATTCGGATTCAAATAATCTATCCTGATTAAGTACATTACCGCCATAGTATTCAATATTATCTAATAGGTCTTCGTAGAAGAAAATATTTGTTTTATTGCTACTAGCATCTTGTGCATATGCTGTTGCTTCTAATTGCCACCATGTTCTATTCTTACTTGGCTCCGGAAGATAAAAATCGGTAACAGGATTATAATCTCCCGCTGTCCTACGACCTAAATATCCTGCTAATAAATCACTATCTTTCTTTGAAAAAACTTGGTCAAGTGTAGCGTCAAAGAATTTCGTTTCAGTTACTGTTTGAAATGCCGCCGGCAGTTTTTTAATATACTGAGTCATTTATGTTCTCATGTTTTGATCTGTTAGGTTAGCTACTATTTGCACATTATTTACTGTTGCAGTTGATATGAATAATTGATTAGGATTTGCTACAATTTCAAATAGGTCACCGAATAATGAACTAGCATTATTCGGTACAATAACAACCGTACTAATAATCGTAGAAAGTTGTTGATGTATAAATGCCGCAAGTTCTGTATAGAAGAAGTTTTCACCAAAATCCCAGTTTCTAATATCAAAATATTGATCTATAGCAGTTATAACCATTGTCTTAACTTCGTTATCACTAACGCTAGAAGAAGATGATTTTACTACTTTGAATGTTGCTTGTAATTCCGGTGCTGCTTGTGTTCCGAATAGGATTTTGAATACACCTGAATTCCATACCATTGAATCACTAACCATTTTATACTGGTCTAGATTCTGGAATTGTATTCTAAGTTCTTCAGTTGTGGGTGGTGCTGGCAATGTAAGTGCAGACCCATTACTATTTTTCCAGTTTATCATATCTGTATAATAACTATTTGTAATAACAATCATATCAACAATATTAGTTGCTGCAGGATCTACACGTTGGTCAATTGGAGAATAATGACTCCATTTAAAATATACAGGTAATTGTTGTGCTGTTGGTATTGTTGTATTCTGTGTGAATGATTTACCATTCTTATCGTAGTGATATAGATCGGGCGTTCCCTCAACAACATTGCCTGTGGTATATCCGGTATTATTTGTAGTCACAAACTGCAAAGCATAGTACACACCAAATCCCGGAGGACTTATAGATGACAGCAAATATGATTTGTCTGTAAAATATGTTGTCACGATACTTGATTTATTCAATATTAAATCTACTCCAGCTAACCACGGATAGGTTGTTGTATCGTTATTAAAAAATGCCGTTAATTGATTTGCAATGGTAATAGTCGGTGTTGTTAATGGGTCGGTATATTGAATTTGTGCTAAATTGTTAATAAACAATAAATCTACTTCATCCATATAGACATATATAAATCCAGGAGTCATTACTGTACTAGGATTAATAATGTCTGCATTATTGGTCAATAACATATTAGCAATATAAGGAGAACTATATAATGTTGTATCGATCCCCACATTTACTATAGGAAAGTAAACATATAAATCTGTTGCAACATTCTGCAAGTCTATCTTCCATCTAGAAACCCAGGGACGAGTACTCTGATAGCCAGATATAGCATCTACATAATATTCAAATACAACTCTATCATCTGGAGAAACAACTCTATCGAATGCTCCTGGATCATCTGGAATACCATCACTATTAGCATCTATTAATGATACCTGTACTTTTGCAGGATCTAAATATCCATCATCTTGAATATAGACTCCTGAAATATTAAAATCAACTTGCCTATTTAAGAATGAAGTTGTTGGATCAGAAATAACAGGTAGATTATTATCAATGATGCTATTTGTATTAACAAATGGCATAATTTCAATAGAGTCTTGTAATGCTAAACCAGTTGAATTATCAATAACTACCTGATTAGGTTCCCAGTAGAATCTAACATCTCTGTAGGATTCAAAAACATAAACACGACCTCTGGCTGTAAGATCATATGTCACTGTTGTATCAAGATTAGGTACAATAGAAATGTATAATAAACCACCCTGTGTTGTTGTTGTCCAGTTTGTCGTTGAATAGATTTGCGGAACCCCGACTACTATATCAGCAGGTGCATACTGGAATGGTTGTGATACACCCGATCCAGGATTGACATATGTATGCCATTCATCTGTTAGCAAATCATAGTACATCCAGAATGACTGTCCATCATTTATTCTGTTGTTAATTCCGTAAAATCCAGTAGGTTCATCCCCGCCATTGCCATTAATTTCTGTAGAATTTAATGTATTTCTAAAAGCAGGATATACTTTGGTTGCTTGATAATTTACTTGTTCATTGACACCTAATTCTACTGGACCAATATTAGCATATGGATTTAATGGATTAACAATTTGAGGAATACCAAATTGAATAACACTATTCACACCTGCCGAATTCAATGTTGTCGAATCGCCCGGTAATTCAAATTGTAATACCGCACCAGATTGTATAAGATTCCACGGTTCGTAAACACTACCGGGAAGATTAGCTGGTGTAAGTATATTTACTAATGCTAAGGCAGTCGAGGAGCCTGATGCACCACTAAAGAATCCTGTTGTATTTTTAAATTTTGCAGGGCTTGTTTGCCAGAATAGTGGCGATGATGGATCTACCGATGGTCCGCCAGGGGTAGGAACTAAATCTAATAATGATCGACCTGTATTTGGCGGATTAACTCTGATTGTAGATTCAAACTGCGGCAAATATTCATCGTAGAAGAATTTATTAACCTTAGGGTCTTGCAACATTGTCTGTATTGTGTTTATAAGAATTTGTTCTATCGTTCCTGAATTAGAAGAATCTTTAACAACTTCCATTAGAACATTCTGATTGTCTCTAAATAATGTACCATCTTGGCCAAATATAATTAAGTCTTTATGGAAACCAGTAGAGTCATTTAAATCAATATATCGACTATCCCCGCTGAATGTTCTAGCTATTGCTTGTAACTTTGTAATTTGATTACCGTAGATAAGTGGTAGAACATTATAGTCACTACCATTAACCATACGAGATTGTGTTGAGAATACTTCTGGAGCACGTAATTTGATTTGATCATCTGTTTCAGATGGTGCAGCATTACCGATTGTTTGTTCTAGATTAAAGATAATCTGCAAGGTATATGTTTGCTGATCTACACCAACATATGGAATATTGATTTGTAGACCTTGAGCATCATTTGGTCTAATAACTAGTGCCTGGTTTGCACTAATACGTGTCCAGAATCTAAAAAGTCCTGTAGGTACATTGCCGAAATTACCATCAGCAAATCTAACAGTAATAGTATCATTGGCACCTGTAAGTACATCAAAGATATTTCTTTGTGCAAATTGAATACTATTATAAATAATATTTTCACCAGCCAGTGCAGGTACTTTAAGCCATTTGGTTATAACATTACCATTCTGATCAGTTTCCTGCACATAGACATCATCCTGATTAATATTTTGTACATTAATCGGGAATAGTCTACTCGGTACAGGAAAGTCAAAACTCGTATCTGTATTGATTAAATTGCCTTGTTTAAAATACAAGAAGAATCCTGTATTGGCAGATGCAACTCCTAAACTATCATTTCTGTATATAAAATTAAACGAATTAGCTGGATCTGGATCACGTTCAAAAATTGTTTGATTTGTTATAAAATCTGGATTGCAAATATCAATCGGATATTGTTGACCATTAATAGTAATGATAGCCTGATATGTAACATTTTGTCTTAACACGCTATTCAATTGATACAGATCAGTTGGAATACTACCAATTATGCCACTCTTTGTTGGGCGGCCAAACGGGTTAAGCTGACTAAACGAGGCATTGCAGATTTGCACAAATTGATCGAACCAATCAGGATTGTTTGGATCATTCCAGTAGATAGGTGTACTACCTATATTAATTCCGTTTGCGTCTGTTAATGCTTGATCTGTTTGTACTGAGGCAACCTTAAATAAACCACTGGCAGCAATATTTCTACTAGGCACATAATTTACCATCTGTGCAAGACGGATAATACTTTCTCTACGTGTGGCAGTATCAATAAAGTTTTCACGACTATTTAAGTCGGTTCTAAATGCCAAACTTGTGCCGAAGTATGCGATTAATTCAATGATTGCAATAAATTCAGAACTTTCAATATAGTCATTGAAATCTTCAGGATAGTATGTCTGAATGTAATTAATTAATGCTTGCTTTAGAGTATCAAAGTCATAGGCTGTATAATCAATGAATTGATATGCTTGAAAGATTTTTTGATAATCTTCAGCAGCGAAAAGATTACTCTGACGAATACTTGCTGACATTTTATTCTTCTACCTTTATCATATTCCACGAACCGTCGAGATTATACACCCTTTTTCGGCCTCGTTTGGCATCAGATAATTTCTGACAGGTTTCGAGCGAAGGTCTAATACCTTTATGGCTGTTACTTAATTTTTGTTTGAGCTCGTCTGTCATTTTCTTTCCTTTGTGCCACGGGATCTGTCCCTTATGATTCTCTGATAATTTTTTCCTAGTCTCTGGTGAGTGCGAATGCTTGCCCATATTTGATTCTGATATTCTTCTTTTTGTTTCTTCAGATCTTTTCATACCAGTATGTAGACTTTTCGATAGTTCTCTAAATTCCCCAAACAATCTATTCGTTATTCGTTGACCATTGTGATATTTGTTCTGTAGGGTACACATGGATTTTAACGCAAATTTCAATTTTATATTTTCTGGATATATTCTTACAAGAAGTAAATGCGCTAAAAAATGTTCTCTTGCTGTAAGTTTAACTATATTATTAGATTTGTTTGTACCATTCATACATTTAGGAATAATATGGTGCTTCTCTGAATATTCGGTTAATTGGCGAGAGATTGAACGAAATACAAGTTGATTATAAATGTTAAGATAATTCATCCTAGAACGACTCCTGATCTGTTAGGGAGAAAATTGCGAACAAACTATCCGTAATATTATTGGGTACAAATAACAATACCATAGCAACCGTTAGAGCTTGATCACTTTGAAATACATCAATAGAGACCATCTGGACACGAGGATCCGATTGAACTACTCTTACTGCATCTTCTATTATTACATTTTTTGTATATTCATCAAATGGATCAAACAAATAAGAATAGATATTTGTTCCGAAACCCGGTAACATTACTCTAGAGCCCATTGGTGTAGCAAACTGATTTAATATATCTCTTTTAACTAAATCAACATTGGTTAGTGAATAAGGAGGCGAAGGCTGGTTTACTGTGTTGAATCCAACAAAGTAAGGCTTCCTTGGGATGATGTTCTTTTGAACTAAACCTCGTTGATTTGATGCCATATAATTCTCTTTCTGTTATTTATCAACAAAATTATATGGTGTTTTTATTGCGGGATTTAAGCGTACCTTTTTAGCCCACCCTTGTCGTATTTATTGTGCCACATTGTCATGACTTTAACTGGATCGCCGGGTTTACGATTACCATTTTTATTATAGCTTAAATGATACCATACGGAGCCTGATTTATCACTATATTCATATATCATTTGATCGTATGGAATATTATCTCTTATCCAGGGTGCCATCTCCCAATACTTGTCGAGACTCCATCCCGGGAATTGAAAATCCATAGCCATTCCTAATGTGTGTTGACTATGATTAGGTGCTGGGCAGGTTTCTTGATTTCTTATTGCAGAGTTTATTCTAAATTTACCGAATTTAGCTAAAAGTGGTTCTGCTACATTCACAGCCAGGGCCTTTAAATTATTAAATCGATCTGTAATATCCGTAAAATTAGTAAGTTGATTAGGGAAGAATGCATTGATAGTAAAATCTCTGACTTTAAAATTAGGACTTAATGGTTCGTCATAATCGCCGGACCATGCTCCTTGAGGTACTGGTTTACCTGGAATATATGGCGGAACCTTGTCATCGGAAGCAAGTGGAGGTGTTGTATTTGGCCCGGGCAACGATGTTTGTGTCGATGGATTACCTACCTGGACACCATTGGCACCATTTGCATTATTGCCGCCGGCTATGTTACTATTGTATTCGTCGAAGGTAGGATCGCCATTGTCGCCGCCTAGTTCTTCTAACATTGCGGCGGCATTTTCAGCGTCGCTTGTTGACATTGTCACTCCACCAACAATCACAGTGGGCGCTTTACATCCGGCCATATTATTCCTTATGATATCGTTTATTTGCAGCGTCTCGCATCTTCTGTTTTGTTTCAGTAGACATAATTCTGCCTTTTAATTTTTCAGATTTCTTTCTTTTTGTCTCTGCTGACTGTGGTGGCCTATTTTTAGCCGATTCTTTCATTTTCAATCGTGTCTCTTGGGTTGGACTTTTTCCAAAACTATGATTCTTTTCTCCCGATCGGGATGCAGACATTTTCTGTTTGGTTTCTTCTGTATGTCGTCTACCTATATTTGCGTTTCTAATTTTTTCTTTTGTCTCATCTGATACTATATGTCCCATATGTGCATCTGACATATTCTTTCTTGTTTCGGGAGATCTATTTTGTTGGGCATAAGTTATTCTGTCTTGTACGTCTTTTGGTCTATTCTTCTGAGCTATAGACATCTTTTGTTTTGTTTCATTAGAAATAATTCGATTCGACATTATTTCCGAATGTTTTTTTCTTAACCACCCATATTCTTTATTATTTTTTACACGATTTGTCATCCACTTAGCCGCATATATTAACTTAGGATCATTATATATTTTAATCAATAACAAGTGTGCAATAAGATGTTCTTCGGGTGTAAGATAAACAAGATTATCTTTATGATTCGTCCCACCTATGCATATCGGTAATATATGATGTTGTTCTTTATATATTTCGAGATTTCTATATTTTGCTCGATCTATTAGATTATTATAATGTTGTATATAGTTCATACTATATTTATCATGTCGGCCACTTTTTATCGCAACCATTAGGGTCGACATTTTGTACAATCATTGTTATAATACGTGGACCACGTTGTCCTACCTGATTAAACCATGCAGAACTCTTTAATTGGGCTCCTGCTTCATTGAAGTTACTGGCTTTCATTGCTGCTAAGAAACTTTTGAATTTAGATAGGCCGCCTTCACCCATATTGTATACTAAATCTGCACATGCACGTTTTCTAATATCAGATAAACCGCCCCAACAATCCATACCTAACAATCGCTGAGCGCCACCTATAGAACTCGGTGCATCAGATTGGAACCACGTGTTGACCTGCGCTTCGGAGATAGTGGTCGGTACCGGATATTGTGATATTTCATTTTGACGTAATAAATGGCCAATGCCACCAGTTGGTAAACCTTTCGTATCTTTATAAGAGACGTATTTTACACCTTCATTTATCTTTAGTTCGCATTGATAAGCAGCCATATTAAAGTCTTTGGATATTGCACTATCTTCAGCAGGTACCGGTGCAATATCTTTATTATTTGCACCCGGTGTCGTGTTAGTTGCAGGAGATGATGTTGCTCCTCCACCAGCACCACCAGATCCTTCATATGTCTTTGATCCTTCTGTCTGTTTCGGAGTATATCCGCTAATAGACCCAAAGCTAAATTTCTCATGTTCTGGACATGGTTCATATGTAGGAAATCTAGAAAGTGTTGTCTCTAATGATTCAGCCTTTCTCTTAAATTTATCCTCTGGAATAAGTATTGTCCACTGTTGTGCAGGAAATGACGCCGCTGCGGGTTGCCCACCCGCATTGCATATATAGATAATATCGTTATTGGTAACAAGATCGCCCGAATTATATGCTGTATCTTTTTTCCATTTAGGATATGTTACTGTAGGAAGCCATGTTGCAAGAATATTAACCTTTTCAACTAATGGTTTTACTTCGGCCTGTTTAGCAATGCCGGATGTCATTGCAGGTTGTGCAGCAATTGGTGAATTTAGTGATGGTGCGGCACCCGGTCCACCAGTATTCGCACCCGGTCCACCGCGAAGTCCAGGGAAATTTCCTACTATGGTACCACCTGTTATATTACCAGTGATATCCAAGTTTCCGTTGATACCTACGCTGGTCCCTATTCCGACAGATGATGCATCTAATGAGAATGATCCTGCGGCAGTTTCTATAATATTACCCGATGCATTGAGACTCATATTGGCACTTGTGCATAATACTAAATCACTTGCTGCTACCACAGATATACTGCCGTTTGCTCCTACTCTAATATTACCAGTTGCCACTAAATCAATAGCAGCCTGAGTAGACATCTTGATGCCTAATTTAGCATTATAATCTTGACCAGCAGCAATAGTTGTAAGACTAAATGCATTGCCAATGTCGATGTCCATATTATTATTGACAACCGTTAAGAATGCATTATTCTGCGTGGTGCTATGCCAGTTATTAAGAGCCTGCATAACAATATTACCGCCGTCACCTAATCCCTCGCCCTTATAATTCCATACAGGAATAGTCTTTGTCTTAGGTACATTGTTCACATCATATGTGAATACTGTGGTTTCTTGAATTGTATCTTTAGCAGCTTTCATAAAGATATTCTGACCAGCTTCAATATTAACATTTCTATCAGCACGAATATTAATGTCTTTTTGCCCACGTAAAGAAATAGTAGCAGCACTAAAAATATCTATATTACCTGTTTGGTCCATTTGAACCCATGCTGTACCATCACGATTGATCATATAAACAAACCCATTTGTTTCATCTAATCTAATCTGAGCACCAGTCTTTGTAACAAGTTGAACATATTCTGTTCCATCACCATCATCCATAATGAATGACGAGCCACCTTTTCTCCTAAACTTGTCAGAAGTTACATTGGGGTCAATGACAGGACCCGGAGTAATAATACCAAATACGGTACTAGGCGCTTCTCGTCTAGCACTCGATGTGGTTGTTCCGCGGCTACCATCATTAATAAGGCCTTGATTACCTACGCCTTTGAATTTTGTCTTTTGATACGGTTTAATTGCGCGATCGGGCTCAACTACATTGTCCCATTTATTGTATTCTGCAATAGGAATAACCTTACCCGGATATTCCCAATTTTTAGCATCAGCCGCCATACCCGGAATCATATTATTCATGAATTGGTTGTATAAACATCCGATCCATATTCCTCTCGATGAATCGCCATTGATAAACATAATCAATACTTCATTTCCAACATCCGGCGGGATCATCCACATACCATATGATGTCTGAGTCTGATCAAAGGAATGTGTATCAGTGTCACTTATGGTATTAACATTCGTAGCACCTGCAAATGGTGAACAATAATTAACAATAGTCCATCCATCTTCATTATCTGGTGCTGATCCAAACTCTGGTATCCATACTCGCAATCTTCCATTACGCTGAACGTCTGTTGCTTCTTTTATGAATCCCAGAAATACACCAAATAGTGATGTAGATCTTCCAGCGGCCTGAAAATTATCAGTTGATGTAGCTTTTGTAGTTCTTGTCGAAGTATTTAAGTATCCCATGTGTACCTATTAAAGTTGTGGAGGTGGCTGCTGTGCCAATTGTTGTTCCAGTCTCTGTGTTGCAGTTAATCCAGCATTAGATGGTATATTCGATGTCGGTTTATTTGTTGCTGTTGGATTAACGCCCTTAGTGCTATCCTGACCCTTAGGTAGATTTGCATTACTAGCAAGTGGTTGTGTTTTTACAGCCGATGGTGGTAAACTGTTACTTGAAGATTGTACCACAGGATCTATTGTTTGAGATGCTTTTTCTATCGATGCCATAAAAGTAGCTAATTCTGTATCAGACAAATTAATTACAGGATCTAATATGCATTCTATATCTTGAGTAAATTTCCCGGCGGCAAATTTACTAACAATTCGGACTAACTTATATACACCACTAAATGATTCTACTTCAGTATAAGGGTCTATAGATCCAGTAGTATCATTGTAAATTCTAGGAGTCCTAAAACGAACAACAAGAAAATTATCTGTTCCGATTATATTAGCCGATTCTTCAACATTTTTTCTTTTTTGAGCTAATTTAATATCTGCTATGGCTTCTGCCGGTGGCATATTCGATTTATACATAAGTGACTTTGCATCGGCAGCAATTCCTCTAGGAAATAACCAGAATGGATCACCCTTAATTGTTAGTTTTATACTCTGCATACTGGCATCTAATCCCGAATGTAATGCTGTTGCAAACATAGTAGAAGTTCTAGCGCGACCTGCATCCGCAGCAGGGTCTACGCCTTTAAAGTTACCTTCTTGAACTGCATCCCTGGTGGGTACAGGTCTTAATTTACCTTTTGCTAATGCTGCTGAGGTTGCTGACGTCTGGGCAGACATTGCAGCAGCAGCAGTGGCGGTTACATTCACATCAGAGATAAAATGTAATCCATTCTGTGGCGCCGCAAGAGATTTTGCATTTGCTGCCGATTGTGCTAATGTGGTAGCATTTTTTTCAGCAAGGGCTTTTTTATTTGCGGGCTGAGCATATTTAAGCACTTCAGCGATTTGGTCTTGTTTAGCCTTACTAATCTTTGTTGCTGCAATTGATTTATTTGCGGCCGCTACAGTTGCACTAAGATCTGTTCCTGGTGCTGCATCACTAATAAATTGTAATGTCTTTCTAGCAATTTCTCCTGCCTTCTTTTCATCACCGGCGTGATCTTGCATCGCCGCGCCTTTAGTTGTGCCGGCTGCACTATCAACATATATACCACCGAAGCGTGCTGTTGCAGCAGCAAAGGAATAATTCATATTAAGGTCTAATGCTACAATTTGATCATTTAATCCGGTGAATATATAATTGTATTTCTTCTGCAAGATCTTCTTACTCATGTATTCTTTAAATCGTTCTTTTGCTGCTGGCTCGGTGGCAACAGTTTGTCCTGTTTGTGCAGCGTCGGCATCTAGCACACCTATATCATATTGAACAACGAATATAGTAATTGCAACGGCATTATCTTGTCTCAGTGGGTCGAATGCTATAGGTTTAGTTTCTGTAACAATTCTCCACAATTTTTTCATGTGTTCTTTTTGTTCTTGTGGAGCATTTGGTTGGCCTGCTGGAGTCTTAGAACTTTGTACGCCCATCTGTCCCAGTGATGTTGTTCCTAACAAAGTATCGACAATCTTATCAATACCGGTACCTGTATTAAATGTCGCTGCCTTCTTAGAAAAATCAACATAATCAGAATTACGAGCAGTATTTTTATTGGCATCTGGATTTACAAGATTATATGCTGCCAGTATAGGGTCAACTACTATCTTATAGGTATCAGCAATACTATAATTGTCAATTAATTGTTCATAAGCATCTGCATTTAATTTATTTTCTAAATCAACCATTGCATCGCCGAATTTAGTTAATTTCTTTAATGTAACACTATGTTGAATTGCAAAATATGAATTTGCCTGAGCTGACTCATCGTACATTACTGCATCAAATTCATATCGCGTACCAACTTGTGTTACATTAATTTTCGAGCTCGTTAATTTTATAGGCCAGACCCATTTTAAAGCACCGAGCCCATTAGGCGCACCATTAATGACAGTTTCTTCTGTTGCAGGATCACGTCCTCTAAATTCTAATTGTAGATAATAAGGAGAGACCATCCAATTGCCTATTCCTAATGCAACTGATTCGTAGAATATTTTATCTATTAGGCCGGCACCCGATGGCTCTACAATCTCAAATTTAAGTGTTGTCGCTGTTCCTGATCCTGTTTCTGTTGAGAGTGTAGCGACTCCGGCAATTTCAACTTTGTCTATAGTCAGATCCGAAACACCACTTTCTGCAATAATAGATTGTATGCTTGTATCAAGCACATTACCACTCGATGATGCGGAGAGTGGTGCAATAAATAATTTCCAATGATATGTATAAACATCGTAATTATCTAATATATTAGGTTTAAATGCTAACTCAATCTGGTTAAGTGGAGACGCCATATTTTCATATGCTGTCTGAGAATCTTTTGCTGCATTGAATTTAGCCCCAGATACTACAGGCGCCTGTTGAGCTGTTGACGTAGCATTTACTACAGGTGCAGGGCCAACGGTAGCCGGAGTCGCGGATGTTGTAGCAGGTGTCCAAGAACTAGCGGCGCCACCACCACCGAAATCACCGCCACCACCGGACATAAAACTTTTCGGTTTATCTGCCATATTAATTCTTCAAGATATTACTAGGAACATAAATTTCTATTCCGGCAACAAAATCATTAATGGGATCAATAATTAGATCTGGATTTCTTATAGCAAAAACCCACCATAGTTTCGGAGTACCATATTCCTGTTGACTTAATAGATCCGGTCGTTGATCAAATGCCGGTGGTATAGTAATAATCGGATCGTGATCAGATGCCATAACTGTTCTCGGCACCCATAAATCAAGGTACCAATTCTTAACAGGTGTTAAAGAATATTGACTTGTGTCTTTGGAATTTTGTGCCATTAAATGTATCCCTTATTAATTAATTTACCTTGACGGAATTCATCTAAATTAAATTCATTTCTAAGTTTGATAGGTATATATTGAGTATCTAAGTCTAACTGAACTGTTATATGGGTCGGTACCCATGTATAACCACCGTTTTTACCCTGCGGTAAACTTACACCTATATTTGCAGAAAATGCCTGGTTGTTAACAGTGTTAATTGGCACATAATCTATATTCGCTTCATATGTGTATTCAAAATTCTTAACAACAACCGGTACATTATTAAATTGATAATCACCGAGATAATTAAATACAAGAGTAGGTGGTGGAGTTCCAGCCTTATTATATGGATTGACACCAAAATAAGATTTCGTAACGGACCGGAAGAAACTTATCACCGCCAATAAATATATAGCTTCATCATTTGACTGTGCGGTAAATTCCGCAGATATACTAATTGGCTTTGGATATGATCTAACATATGCATTGTACCCATAGTTTGAATGAATAAAGCTTGTGGGATCATACTCTGTAACGTTCCCAGTAGCAACTGAAGGTGTATAAGGAAAAACTACACCTCGGGTAGACCATAAAGGAAATAAAATATTCGACGGATCTCGTGGCCCTAGGACTTCCTCATTTTGTAAGGACTTTGGTTGCAGACGTGCTCGCTGATCTTGTTGGGCCATTTAAATATTCTCCTATCTGCTTATTTATCTTGGTCATAAACACGCATGTTAATCGCGGAACCCTTGACTGTTTGAACTTCTTTTGCTATACTGTATAAAACCCTCTAAAGGAGAAAATATGATTGGTTCAATAGATTTTGAAGATGAAGATGAAACACCTGTGGTATCTGCACCATCGGTATTTCCGGTTAAGAAAATCAACTACCTAAATAACAAAGATATGTTGAAGGAGATTCACCAAAGTAAAAATTCTTTCTGTGAATATACCGATCAGAAGTATGCCGACTACGATATTATTGTAGACAACCTGCAAGAGGTATTTCTTTCTGAAACACAAGATAAGGCTAGGGCTGCTAGAGCTGCTAGATTAGGTTCACAGGCATTTGCTATTGCTGTAGCAAATAATACATCAAGAACAGAGAAACCGAAACTATCTGAATATAAGATTAAAGCTGATACTATTCCTGTTGATGATCTGGTATATAGAGTTTTGACATTTGAACATATTCCACTTGCCCCAGGTAGAAAGAAGAATCCAAAAAGTACAGCAGATAGTCACATCAAATTAAATTTCTTCCCTTTTAAACATTATATTATCGAGAATGGTGCCACAAAAGAAGTTGGCCGTTCACATTCGAAGGCTGGTAAATTTAATTTAGAACGTGGTTCTATTACAAATAAGCTTGCTAAGATGTTCATTCTTATGGTAAACAAGTATGGCCAGCGTGGTAATTGGCGCGGATATACATACATTGATGAAATGAAGGGGCAGGCATTACTTCAATTAGCACAAATGGGTTTACAGTTTGATGAATCTAAGAGTGATAATCCATTCTCTTATTACACGCAATCACTTCAAAATAGTTTTACACGAGTTCTTAACTTAGAAAAGAAGAATCAAGACCTGCGCGATGATTTATTAATCGATAGTGGAGCAAGTCCAAGCTTTACACGCCAATTAAATATCGAAGCAGAGATTAGACAACTAAGAGAAGACGCGCAAGACGCAGCCAAAGATGATAACGAATAATTTATTCGAAAAAGCTATTTGTTTTACTGATATTCATTTCGGGCTTAGGCACAATTCAAGCGAACATAATCAAGACTGTCTTGATTTCATCGATTGGGTTATTGCCGAGGCCGATCTGCGTGGCGCCGACACTTGTATTTTCTTAGGTGATTGGCATCATCATAGATCTAATATTAATATTCTAACGCTTGATTATACAATGCAGGCTCTTAGAAAATTAAATAAAGCGTTTAAGAAAACCTATATCATGGTAGGCAATCACGATCTTTTCTATCGCGAGAAAAGAGATGTTCATTCTATGGTAGTAGGATCTGAGTTCCCTAATATCGTATTAATTGATGCACCTTTAGTACAAGGTAATGTAGCACTTATTCCATGGCTCGTTGATGAAGAATGGAAAGAAGTAACAAATATCAAATCAAAATATCTATTTGGACATCTAGAATTGCCCGGATTTAAGATGAACGCACATGTTGAGATGCCCGATAATGGTACTCTTAATGCAGATAATTTTCAGCATCAAGACTATATCTTCTCTGGGCACTTTCATATGCGTCAAACCAAAGGTAAGATTAATTATATAGGTAATCCCTTTGGTCACAATTATTCCGATGTTTGGGATTTTGAGCGCGGTGCAATGTACTTAGAATGGGATAAAGAACCAGAGTTTATAGATTATGAAACTGGTCCTCGTTTTATTAGTATCAATCTGGCAGCATTACTTGCTAATCCAGATATCTATCTAAAACCCAAAACATATCTTCAAGTTACTCTTGATATAGATATTACATATGAAGAAGCAGCTTTCTTACGAGAGACATTCTTAGGTCAATATAATGTTAGAGAGTTCAAGCTTATTCGTAATTCAGAAGATGATTTATCAAAAGAATTTGCAGGAAATATTACATTCAAGACTGTTGATCAAATTGTTATTGAACAATTAACCAATATCGAAAGTGACACCTTTGATTCTACTAAGTTAATAGAAATTTATAATGGATTGTAATACATGCTAAAACTACACGGTTTAACAATAAAAAACTTTATGAGTATCGGAAATGTTACTCAATCACTTAATTTTAGCAGCAGCGAATTAGTCCTTGTTCTCGGTGAAAACTTAGACCTTGGAGGAAATGATAATCGTAACGGCGTAGGTAAATCTACAATTGTGAATGCATTAAGTTATGCACTCTATGGATCTGCATTGACAAACATTAAGAAAGATAATCTCATCAATAAGACCAACATGAAAAATATGCTGGTTACACTTACGTTTGAAATAAATGGTGTAAATTACAAAATAGATAGAGGCCGACGCCCCGGTATATTTAAGTTTATCAAAGATGGTATTGAAGAAGATACCGGCGAAGATGAATCTCAGGGAGAGGGTCGTAATACACAGGTAGAGATTGAGAGAATTATCGGTGTCTCTCATGATATGTTCAAACATATCCTTGCTCTTAATACATACGTCGAACCTTTCTTAGCCCTAAAAACAAATGAGCAAAGAATTATCATCGAACAACTCTTAGGGATTACAAAACTTTCCGAAAAAGCTGATAAGCTTAAAGAAGAAGCAAGGGTGACTAAAGATGAGATTAAGGAAGAGGAATTCAGAATTACGGCGGCAACGGAGGCTAATAAAAGGATTGAACAAAATATTACGGGGCTCCAGACCAAGTCAACGACGTGGGATCGCGCAAAGGTAGATAGAATAGCAAAGTTGCAATCATCTATCATGGAATTATTAAATGTTGATATTGATAAAGAAATTGCATTACATAAGTCTAAGAAAGAAGTTGAGGATTTAACTGCTGAGTATCGTTCTCTTGCTAAGGAGTTAGGTGGTCTGGAAAAAGATGTAACTGATTCTTCAAGAACAATTGTACGTTTAGATAAAGTCCTAGCAAGTTCTGTAGAGAAAATCTGTCCCACATGTAGCCAGGAAATGGACAAAGACACGCATGCCGCAGTACATAGCGAGTACGTAGCTCAGCACAGTGATGCTAAGACAAGATTAGCCGAAAAAGCAGTAAAACGGGACGAAGTAAAGACGCTTGCCACCACCGTAGCGTCTATGATACCTAAATTGCCAGAGACATTCTATGATACAATCGATGAAGCATGGAATCATAAAACAACACTTGATACATTAGGTAATAGTTTAGCGTCGGATCTAGAAACAATAAATCCATATGTAGATCAAATCGAAGCATTAAAACGCGATGGTTTAGAAGTTATCGATTTTACTAAATTAAATAATCTAGTGAAGTTACGTGACCATCAAGAATTCTTAATGAAATTATTAACTAATAAAGATAGTTTCATACGTAAGAAAATTATTGATCAAAACTTAGCATTTCTAAATCACCGTTTAGCACATTATCTAACCGATATTGGACTTCCACACTTGGTGAAATTTAAATCAGACCTTGAGGTAGAAATTTCTATGTATGGTAAAGAATTCGACTTCGATAATTTGAGCAGGGGCGAACGCACAAGACTTATACTTTCATTGTCGTGGTCATTTAGGGACGTTTATGAAAATATGAATGACAAGATTAATTTATTATTCATTGATGAATTAATTGATAGTGGATTAGATTCTAGTGGTGTAGAGGCATCAGTTGCAATTCTAAAGAAGATGGGTAGAGAGAATAAGAGAAACATTTATCTTATTTCGCATCGTGATGAATTAGTTGGTCGAGTATCTAATGTACTGAAAGTAATTAAAGAAGGTGGTTTCACCAGTTTAGAGAGTAGTGATACGCAAGTTTAGTGAGAAGTTCATTGCTTTTCTAAGAATGTCGAGTATATACTGAACTTCTTGACTAACTAGGAGTAAGATGATAACAATAGATGAATATAATAAACGAGTAAATGAAAATACATTAGAGTACATAAGGCAACAAGAAGTCAACTCATATGATATAAAGAAGTATCACGGTTTTGATGTATGTGCAGGAGAATTATCTAGATGTAAATTATCATCAAAGACACACGATATCTTATGTGCAGTTGTATTAGGTTTCTTACCTATTTTAGATAAAAGAGTTGGACATGACGCAATAAGATTAGATGATACTATTTTTACACCTGTTGAATTAAAAACTAGTTATGCTGATGAATCAAAGTTCATAAAAACTAAGAAAGATATTATCTATTCAACAACACCAGGTAAGATAATAAATGGAAACATTTCAAGTAATGACACAACATCATTGAAATCTTGTTATAATGCATCTTACAGTATAAAAGATAATATTACTCAGAAAGGTATAGATACGTATCTTGTCCTCATGGATAGTCGAAACGATGATATTATTGATTGTTTTATAATTACTAGCGCCAATATGATATCATATTTAGATGGCAGAACATTATCTGCATCTGGTGGATTACAAATTAAATTGGCTATATTTCTTAAAATAGGCAAGAGGAGTAGTTCTCATATTCCTGTTATTGGATTTGAAACGTGGAGTAATAACTTACTACCATTATTACCGTTGGTTAGGGTAGTAGGACAGAAGAGCATGAATGCCTTTGGACTAGATCGATGTTCGTCTGTTTAGTCCAAAAATCATCCCAGCTTGTAAAATACCAACCTTTATAATGTATAGATCTATTAGAGAGAAATCCTAAATTCTCCTGATAGACTACCCATTTGTCTTTACGACTTATCTTAATTAAGATTAGATTTAAGTCGCCCACATCCTCAACATCGTGTTGCTGTGCAATCCATGCGTCAAGGATTTTCACATCTGTAGTCCATAATTGATGAAATGGAAAGTCTGCATAACTCTTGCATTCAAGATTCCAATGCTTCCATGCCTCGGGAGGATGAATATCTCCTTTCTTACCTTGTAGCTGTGCAGAATCGATCTGTGTCTTGCGAAAATTATTCTTGCCACCCACAAATGCACCGGATGAAGGTATACGAATAAATGATTCGTTATATGTTGCAGATAGAAATTTTGCAACGTCGAGTTCCCACGCATTACCCTTTGCTTTACTTTTTGATGGCATATTAAATCCCTGTTTATTATATTTACCTTGATAAATAGTAGATATGAAAAAGGAGAGCACATATGTACTCACAAGCATTTGAAAAGGCTATAAATCACGCAATGTTATATGAAGTTGGCGGCTTCTGGAATATTGATGCTCCAGGCACACAAGATGGCACCGATGCACATGCCTGCGGATATACAAACGATCCCCATGATCGCGGCGGCGAAACAAAATACGGAATTGCTAAGAATTCTAACCCCGATTTAGATATTACACATATGGATTGGGATACTGCCAAGGCTGTTTATTTCAGTCACTATTGGCTGAATGCTAAATGTGATAAGATGGATGGTCGTTTAGCAGCATTGCAGTTCGATGGTGCAATTCAACATGGTCCTGGTACAGCATCTAAATTTATTCAACGTGCTATAGGTGTCAAAGATGATGGTGCAATTGGCCCTGTAACATTGGCTAATTTATCTGATCAGGATCCTATTGAGATATGTAATTCAGTTTGTGATCAACGAGTGAAATATTATAATGAAATTGTTGCTGAGGACGATACTCAGCAAAAATATTTGGCGGGCTGGCTACGTAGAGTAGCAGAAATGCGTGCATTTGTTACCAGTCCAATTAGGGCATTTTAACATATCGAGATTGTTGCACTACTGAGACCGACAACGATAAAGTAGTGCAACAGTAAAAACTGTTCAAGCAAAATTTAACAGATAGCAGGACTGACGCGCCCTGTGAACGTACAAGATCATCAGCGTATAGGTTTACCCAAGCAAACCCAATTCTTACCCAAGCAATCCAAAAAAAGTTTTCATATCACATTATAAGGTTAGCGAGCCTAGTTAATATTTCGCTGGCGTGTCGTTCGGAATGGAGCGCAACAGCCAGGCCCATTGGATGTGCAGTGGCAAAACCATATGAACGGAGTAACGGAGGGATCCATGCACACTCCTTGTAAGATGGTTGAGTTTAAGTCTGTGGGAGGCACGTGAAACGGGTATGCCCTCCCAGATACGTAATCATTGGTTATAAGTGATTACAATGTATCGAGCCCATAGCGGCCCCTTCAGGTAGGCATTAATACGCCGTAGTTGACATAAGCAATCCAACACTACAAAATATACCGATATAACAGTCTGCGAAACCGTCAAGGCTTCCAGTATCTAGGATTTAGATACCCTTGGTCTGACTCCTCCGTCAATTATATCTCTTTAAATAAGATGTTCACGAAGTGTATTAGGCAGAGCGAATGAAGAGCGGAGTTTACGAAGCGATTGTTTCGCGAATGACTTGGTCTGTAAGACCACTTAATGTTAAATCAGTTTTCTTATAAATTCTCTTTGTTAATCTAGTAATGTCAGGATTAGTAGTTGAACTTAGTTCTGGATATGCACGCAAACGGATTGACATAATGCTGTTGCCAATTAATTCTGCTGTAATAATTCCGGTGAATTTCTGAAAATGCATAGAAACAAATGCATTAATGCGTAATTCGATATTCCCGATGAATTCTTGAATTTCTAGTCGAGTCCTTTTGTCGAAATACCTAGAGAGCTTGATCTCCCCTTTGGTGATGTATACCTCTGCAAGAATATGATCACCTTCTGGCCTATCAATATAGATGTGTGAAGTTTCGTATACAATATTCCTAGGTGATTCAAGATATATGTTTACTTCTGTGTCTTTTAGCGTATCGGTTTCGTAAGGACTCCATTTGATGTTTTGAGCATCTAATAGTCTCGACAAATCGTACACCCAACGATGCTTAGGATAACGCTCCCAGCACTCAACATCATCTTTTGGGATGTCGAGATCTAGCGTATCTAATTTTCTGTGCATAATACTTCCTTACATATATTCCTTGCCACCAGGATTCTGTTCTTTCAATCTCTTGTTCATTACTCTAATGGCTATTTCTCTATCTTCAAAACTCATTCCCCATGCTGAATTCCATTCAGTACCTCCCTTCATAAAGAAACATATATCTGTTATTTGTTCTCTAAGTGCTAATGCATCTCTGGTATATGACTGGATCAGGTCACCTAATTTATCAGAAGGTAGAAAAATTAAGGACCTTATGAAAAATTTACAGGATTAAAATCTACTTCACTTTCCCATTCGTGTTCACATTTGTCACACTTGGCAGTAAAGGTTCTCTTAATACCTATCTGGTTTATTTCTTTAATTAAATCAGAAATTTTATCACTACTCTTCTTGTCAATATTTTGTAAGAATTCTTTAATATCATTCTTATCACTGACGTTAACATTCTTACTTTCATCTACTACTTTTAATACTGAATTCAGCATTAGTGCATATGTGATAGTAGAAAGTTCTTTGAATGCTGTGGCAAACAATTTCAATCTTTGATCTTCTGTAATACTTTCACTCTCAATCGCTCTTGTCAATTTGCTTTGTTCAAACTGTGCATGTAGACCTCTTAGTAGTTCCGGAAAGCCATACGGCTTAACAAAAACACTTAATCCATTATCTAAATTGACAACATATTCCTCATCTAGGAATGTCATATTATCTAATGAATACTGTAGATTCAATCTAAATACTGTCTTGTGTTCGCATTTTGGACAGGATAGTTCAGTTTCGAGTGAATCATTATATGTAGCATATCTGATAGCAGTAATAAGAGCATCGATATCATTTGTTAACAATACTCGTGGATCACTTACTCCGGGAACACAACTTTTAATAACTTCAACTAGTGCTTCACCATTTAATAATGCATCTGGATTCTTTAAGATGAGTTCGTCTTTGCCAGTCATTGGCATAATACCAATTTCGCCAGTATCAGTGAAATTTACTGCTCCGGGTGCGTAATAGGTAGTTCCACTTGGTAATTTTAGATATAACTTAAATTGTCTAAAATATCCTGCTAAGGGATTTTGTCGTTTCTGTTGTTCCATAATTCTTCCTCTTAAAATATTTGATAAATAGTATCGAACATTGTTTATCTTATTTATCAAGGTACTTAATCAACTAAAAATATGGCTGATAATTCTGTCTTTATTACCGGCGCCGCGGATGGCGCATTAGAAAAGGCCTTCGGGGACCTTCCGCCTTGGGCTACTGAAAATACAGCTTTAACAATTGAAGGGATACTTCAAAAATCCCTTAATATTCAAACTAAGACACTTGCCCAATTACTTAAAAAAGTAACCGCAGGTGCCGGCGGCACATCTAATACAAAAGAAGAAAACGATGAAGTAAGTAAACTTATTAAGAATCTGCATGATGAAAATGCACAAGATCCTAAGCGAAAGAAACGTAATAAGGATGCAGAAGACGAGTATAACAAACAAAAGAAACGTTGGAAATCACAAAAAGAACAATTTGATTCCCAACTGTTTATTGATACAGCACTCATTAAGGCCGGTCTTGCAATTAAGGCTACATTTGAAGATAATGTAAAAACGTATGATCAGCTTAATAAGGCAGGTCTAAATGTAGTCAGTGGAATGGCAGGAACAGCCAATGGCTTCCAAGCATTACAACAAATTACAGCACTTACAGGAGTACGATATACAGAACTTGCTGAATCTATGATGAAATATAGTTCTGCTGTAAATGCATTTGGTATGGGAAAATTTGCTAAGACAGTAGGTATAGCAAGTGCTGGATTAGCACAATTTGGATACTCGAGTAAAGAAGCAGCAGAATTATTAGGCGAATATTTAAGCGTACAGCAAGGTATAACCGATGTTTCACATAAAACATCACAAGAAACAACTGAAGATCTTACAAGATTTGCTAACAATATAAACAAATTGTCATTAGCAACGGGCATGTCTCGCGCAGCTATTATGGCAAATCTTCAGGCATTATCTAAGAGTACCGATGCAAGTGTTCTACAGGGACAGATGGGAACCGAAGCCGCAGACTCGACATTAGAATTTATTAGCTCGATTAAAGATGTAAATTTTGGTAAGACAATACTTAAGATGATGACTGATCAAATTAAACCTTTGAATCAGACATATACTAGCTTTCAGAAAATCGGGCAAGGTGGCTTCGCTCAAAAGTTATCAGCATTTACACAAAGTTTGAAAGGCATGGATCCTGAATCAGCAAGACAGGCTATGAAGACCTTTGAGGCACAAAATCATGCACAAATTGAATATGGAAAACAGCAGGCTAATTTTTATAGTCAGATACCCGAACTAGCAGGTGATGCACAAAAGGTTCTAGAGACATATACAGGCTTACAACAAACTGCTCGTGAAACAGTTAAGCTGAGTGAAGAAGACCTAGCTAAACTAAAAGTAACAAATAAAGCCAGAGCAGATCTTGCATCTGCATGGGAAAAATTATTATCTACATTGCAAAGAGCATTCGCACCTACACCAGGAATGTTGAATATGTTCACTGTATTATTGAAAGGTGTCAATGGTGTATTAGGTGCTGTTATATGGGCATTTGAAAAAGTAGGAGATGCATTAACATTTTTTGCGAATATGTTTGGTGGTGAGACATCTCGAATAGATTTATTACCATGGATCGGGTTATCTCTTATTGGTGTAGCACTTTATAAGAGTATGACACTATTTGGTGTAGGACTTAAATCCCTTGCAACAAATGTATTAGGGCTTGGCAAGAAAAAAGGATTAGCGGCAGCAGGATCGTTTGAAGGTTGGAAAAAAGGTCCGACAGCATTGGCACAGGCAGGAAAAGGTGCAGCAGGAAAAGGTATTGTAGAGAAAGTAGGCAGCGGAGCCGGGGGTGCTCTATCTAGCCTTGGAAAGGGTATTGCAGATATAGCAAGAGGTGCAGGTAAAGCAGTTACAGGTATATTGAAGGGTATAGCTGATGGAATAAAAGCATTTGGTTCTACGCAAGTATTAAAAGGTGTTCTAGCAATAACAGGTATCGCCGCTGCATTATGGATTCTTAGTAAAGCATTAGTTCAATTTAATACTGTAGAATGGGAATCTTTAGCAAAAGCCGGTGTTGCTATT
>Ga0214250_1000115_pt1 | contig 32173 bp, 34 predicted proteins | sample TroBogypolimnion_35_FD_153088 | JGI IMG/M metagenome (GOLD analysis project Ga0214250, IMG submission 153088) | Freshwater microbial communities from Trout Bog Lake, WI - 29JUN2009 hypolimnion | ecosystem: Environmental > Aquatic > Freshwater > Lake > Hypolimnion/Profundal zone | place: Trout...
CCACCTCCAAGGCTTCACCTCTATGCCCGTGTGCGCAAGCACCACAGCAAACAAGAACGCGATGGTGGCCTGTGAGGACCAACCACCGCGTAGCGGTTTAGTTCAACTGCTTCTTTACGGCGTTGAACCGAGGCGCCGCAAAGCGGACTGTGGTGCAGACCCGCTTCGTGTCTCTTGCGACCAAGGAACATGAAAAAGGCATTGCCCTACTGCAGAAGCTCATCCATACTCCCCTCTTCCTTCAATCCGCACGGAGCACAACATGAAGCCATTACCCGCACTATTGGTCCTGATGAGTTTATCCAGCATGGCCTGCGCGTCGGGTACTGACGAAGATATGGCGGCGATCAAGGCACAGGACAAGGCGGCAAAGGAATCAAATGCCAAGTTTGACGCCAAGGAGAAGGACCGCAAGATGCAGGAAGCGGCCTTCAAGAAGACGCAGGAGACCCAGACCGCCAATGCCGTGCGTCCTATGCTAGGCAAGGCAGCAGTCGGGAAGTCCGATGCAGAAGTCGTTCGTATGTATGAAGCGAAAGCTCAAAGAGAAAACGGGAAGCAGCCAAATGAAGCTGCCATCCGGGCAAAGGGTGATGCGCAGTCGCGAAGCGTGACTGGAAAATCGATGCAGGATATGCAGAACATGTCGGATTCCGATTTGAACAAAATGGAATCCGACCTGATAAAGCAGTACAAGCGGTAGCGACATTTTCCGTTACGGAACTGTTTCAAAATATCACCCTGTTGCCGCTTGCGCAGGGCCAGCGGCATTCCTAATGCATGCCAAGGTAGGCGGCCGTGAGCGTCGGATCCTGGCGCGCAGCGGCGGCCTTGCCCTGCCACACGGTGCGGCCCGATTCGAGCACGCACAGGTCATCGGCCACGCGCAGCACGCGGTCGGTGTTCTGTTCCACCAGCAATATGGCAAGCCCCTCCTGCCGCAGCACTTCGAGCGCGCGGTAGCACAGCTCGATGGCCTTGGGCATCAGGCCGAGCGAAATCTCGTCGATCATCAGCAACTGCGGGCGCGTCATCAGGGCGCGACCGATCGCCAGCATCTGCTGCTCGCCGCCCGACAGATTGCCGGCCAGCGAGGTCATGCGTTCGGCCAGCCGCGGGAATAGGCCGAGCACCTTGTCGCGATCCTGCGCATAGGCGCTGGTGGGCTGCACCAGTCCGCCCACGCGCAAGTTGTCTTCAACGCTCAGGTCCTTGAACAGCCGGCGACCCTCGGGCGAGATCGCGATGCCGAGCTTGACGCGCTCGCGCGCTCCGAGCCGGCTGATGTCCTGCCCCTTGAAGCGCAGCGTGCCTTCGGTCATGGCGACGTGGCCCGCCAAGCACATCAGCGTCGATGACTTGCCGGCGCCGTTGGCGCCGATCAGGCCGGTGATGGTGGCCTGGCGCAAGTGCAGCGACAGGCCGCTCACGGCCTGGAACATGCCGTAGCCACAGCTCAGGTTTTCAATCTGCAGCATCAGCGTCTCCTCCCAAATAGGCCAGGCGCACGCCCGGATCGTTCATGGCATCGCGCGGCAGGCCCTCAGCGATCTTCCTGCCGTTGTCCAGCACCACGAGGCGCTGGCAGATGCGCATGATTTCGCTCAGGTTGTGTTCGATCAGGATGATGGTCATGCCCTGGCGGTTGATGTCGGCGATGGTCTGCGCCAGCGCGCTGGCCTCCTTCGAATTGAGCCCGGCCAGCGGCTCGTCGAGCAGCAGCTTGGGCTTGAGCGCCAGCGCCCGCGCCATTTCCAGGCGTTTGAGCACGCCCAGCGGCTGCGTCTTCGGGCTCTGCTGCGCGTAGCCGACGATGCCGACCCGGCCCAAGGCCTCGAACGCCTGTGCGCGCTCGGCCTGACGGTTGACGTGGCACAGGGCGGCCGTCGGTGTGCGCGTCTTGCGGCTGCCGGCGGCGAAAGCCACGTTGTCCTGCACGTTGATCTCGCGAAACGGTTTGACCAGTTGCTGCGACAGCGCCAAGCCGGCGCGGATGCGGGCATCGATGGACAGTGAATTGAGGGCGAGATCCTCCAGCATGACGCTGCCCTGCGATGGCCGAACGACCCCCACGATGGCGCGCATCATGGTCGTCTTGCCGGCACCGTTGGGGCCGATCAGGCCCAGCAGCTCGCCGGGCTTGACCTCGAACGACACATCGTCGATGGCGGTCAGGCCGCCAAACCGGACCGTCACATGGTTGACGCTCAGCAGTGGCTTCATGCTAGCGCCTCCCATGTGCCATGGCGCGGCGCAGGGCGCCGGTCACACCGTCGGGTGAAAACCGCATCATCAGGAACAGCAGGCCGCCGTAGACCAGCAGCTTGTATTCGCCGACAAAGGTGAAGAGGGACGGCAGCAGCGACAGCACGATCGCCGCGGCCGTGACGCCGGCCACCGAGCCGATGCCGCCGATGACGACCATCGACAGCACCGTCATCGACTCGACGAAGCCGAAGCTGTCCGGGCTGATGAACTTGAGGTTGTTCGCATACAGCGCGCCGGCCAGGCCCGCCAGCGCCGTGCCCATGGCAAACGCCGCCAGCTTGAAGCGCGGCACATCGACGCCGAGTACGCGCGTCGTGTCCTCGTCCTCGGCGATAGCATTGAACACCTGGCCCATCCAGCTGCGCCGGATGTAGTGGGAAAACAGCGCGGCAACGACGCACAGCCCAAGCGTCAACAGCATGAACGCCAGTTTCGAGAAACCGGTGTCTGGGATGCCCGAGATGCCCATCTCGCCACCTAGGCGCTCCTGCTGGCGCACGACGCCGACAAAGAGAAATCCGACGCCCATGGTCGTGATGGCCAGGAAGTCGGCGCGCACACGCAGGCTGGCGAGGCCGACGACCAGGCCGAAGCCGCCCGCCAGCAGCATGGCCAGCGGCAGGCTCAGCAGGAACGGCAGGCCCACCTTGCACAGCAGGGCCGAGCCGTAGGCGCCGATACCGAAGAAGGCGGCGTGCCCGAGGCTGATCTGGCCGCAAAAGCCCGTGATCAGGTTGAGCGACAAGGCGAACAGCACGCTGATGCCGACCGCCGTGACGAGTGAGATTTCGTATTCCATGCGTGCCCTACTTCCGGGAAAAAAGACCTTGCGGCCTGACCATCAGCACCAGGATCAGGAAGGCGAAGGCGATCGCATTGCGGTCGAGCAGCTTGCCCAGATAGATCGTGCCGAAGGCCTCGACCACGCCCAGGATCAGCGCGGCCATCAGCGTGCCCGGCACCGAGCCCAGGCCGCCCAGCACAATGATCGCCAGCGCCTTGTAGGACGCGACGCTGCCCATGGTGGGTTCGACCAGGTTGTTGAGCAGCGCGACCATCACACCGGCCATCCCGGCCAGCGCCGAGCCGATGAAGAAGTTCACGTAGCGCACCTTCTTGAGGTCGATGCCGAAGGACTCCGCCATCTCGGGATCGGTGACGGTGGCCTGGCAGGCAATGCCCAGGCGCGTGCGGCTTTGCAGCAGGGCCAGCACACCGATGATCAGCGCGCCGCCCACCATGACCAGCAGTTCAGCCTGCTTGAAACTTAGCGGGCCGAGCGCCACCTGCGCCTGCAGCGGCGGATTGCGGTAGGACAGCCCGTAGGCGCCGAAGACGATGCGAAAGATCTCCTCCGACGCGATGAACAGGCCGATCGACGCGATCAGCGCGACGAAAGGCGGCTGGTGCAGGATCGGCTCGTAGCACAGGCGGTACATGAGCACGCCGGCAAAGCCCGACACCAGCATCGCCACCAGCATGGCCAGGCCCAGGCTGTCGAACTGGTTGGTGACCAGCACGCCCATGTAGCCGCCGAGCGTGAATAGCGCCGCGTGCGCGACATGCAGTATCCGCAGCAGGCCGTAGACCAGGGTCAGCCCGAGCGCGATCAGCGCGTAGATGCTGCCCTGGATCAGGCCTTGCGCAATCAGTTCGATGAACAGCACAGGGGGGGCTCCTTGCGCAGGTGGGTCGGGATCGATCGAACCTTATTTCTTGACGCTGGCCTTGGTCGGCGCGGCCAGGTAGACCGGGTCCGAGATCACGGCATAGCGGTGGAAGGCCTTGTCCTTGACGATCTGCACCTGCACGTCCTTGTTGACCTCATGCAGGTCGTTGAACGTGAGCTTGCCGATAGGGGTCTCGAAGGTGCCGGCGGCGATCGCGTTGCGGATCGCTTCGCGGTTGCTGGTGCCGGCCTTCTTCATGGCTTCGATCGCGACAAAGGTGGCGCTGTAGGTGGAAGCGGCCACCATGTCCGATCCGCTGCCGACGGCTTTCTTGAAGTCCGCGAGATAGGCCTTGGTCACGCTCGAGGCGGAGTCGCGATCCAGCGAGGTGGTCACCAGCACGCCTTCGGCTGCGGCACCGGCGATCTCGATGAACTTCTCGGAGTCGTAGCCTTCCTGGCCGATCACCGGGGCCGTGATGCCGGCGGCGCGCAACTGGCTGACGAGCGGGCCGGCCGTGAAGAAATAACCGGTGGCGTAGATGGCCTCGGGGTTGTCGGCCTTGAGGCTGGAGATCATGGGACCGAACTGGCGGTCGGCCATGCCGTACTCGTACTCGCCGGTAATCTTGATGCCGAACTTGGGCGCGCCTTCCTTGAAGCCGCTGGCCAGCGCTTGGCCGAAGTCGTTCTTCAGCGTGATGAGTGCGACGTTCTTCTTCTTCAAGGTTTCGCCGATCAGCTTGGCGCCGGCGCGGCCCTGTACTTCGCCCATGGTGGAGGCGCGGAACATGTAGTCGCCGGTGGTGGTCACGTCCGGGTGGATCGAATAGGCCACGACGTAGGGCACCTTGGCGTTCTGGAAGATCGGCGCGGCAGCGCGCGTCGGCGCCGAGTACGAGCCAGAGACCGCCACCACGACCTTGTCCTTCTCGATCAGCTTGGTCGCGATCGGCGCGGCTTCCTTGGGCGAGGCCTGGTCATCGTAGATCACCAGTTCGATCTTCTCGCCGTTGATGCCGCCCGCGGCATTGGCCTGCGCCACCGCGAGCTTGGCGCCTTCGAGCGCGGACTTGCCGTCGGCGGCGGCGAAGCCGGTCAGCGGCACATTCAGGCCGATCTTCACATCGGCCTGGGCCAGGCCGGCCAGACACAACAGGCTGTAAACAGCGGTGCGGGTGATTTTTGCTTTCATGGTCTTCCTGTCAGGTTAAAAGAGAGAGAGAGTGAGAGAGAGACAGCTACTGCGCCAGCTGCGAAGCGTCCGGTTCTTCAAGCTTGCAGTCAAAGTGTTGGCAAGCCGGGGAGCGTGCGGAAAATCCGGGAGAGAGAGCCGCTGCGCACCAGCGTAGTGGCGTGCGCGATGTCGGGAGCCAGGTAACGGTCCTGCGCCATCGCCGGCACCTGCTGGCGCAGCAAGGCCAGCACCTGCTCGAGCGCCGCCGAGCTCGCCAGCGGGCGCAGGAACTCGATGCCCTGGGCGGCGGCCAGCAACTCGATGCCCAGGATGTTGGCCGTGTTGCTGATCATGGCCTGCAGGCGCCGCGCGGCGAAGGTGGCCATGGACACATGGTCCTCCTGGTTGGCGCTGGTGGGCAGACTGTCGACGCTGGCCGGGTGCGCCAGCGATTTGTTCTCCGACGCCAGCGCCGCTGCAGTGACGTGGGCGATCATGAAGCCGCTGTTGAGGCCCGCGTCGGCGGTCAGGAACGGCGGCAGGCGCGACACGGTGCTGTCGATCAGCATGGCAATGCGGCGCTCGGCAATGGCGCCCACTTCGGCAATCGCCAGCGCCATGCCATCGGCGGCCAGCGCCACCGGTTCGGCGTGGAAGTTGCCGCCCGAGAGCATGGCGCCGTCCTGCGCAAAGACGAGCGGGTTGTCGGTCACGGCATTGGCTTCCCGCACCAGCACCAGCGCACCGTGGCGCAACTGGTCCAGGCACGCGCCCACCACCTGCGGCTGGCAGCGCAGGCAGTACGGGTCCTGCACGCGGTCATCGCCATCGCGGTGCGAATTGCGGATGGCGCTGCCCTTGAGCAGCTCGCGGTAATAGCCGGCGACGTCGATCTGGCCGGGCTGACCGCGCATGGCGTGGATGCGCGGGTCGAACGGACCGTCGCTGCCGCGCGCGGCGTCGATCGTCAGGGCGCCGATCACGAGCGCGGCCTCCAGCACCGGCTCGAAATCGAGCAGCGCGTGCAGAGCCAGTGCGGTCGAGGTCTGCGTGCCGTTGATCAGGGCCAGGCCTTCCTTGGCGCCGAGTTTGAGCGGCGCAATGCCGGCGCGCGCGAGCGCCGGCCCGGCCGGCACGCGCTGGCCGTTCTGCAGCATGTCGCCTTCGCCGATCAGCGCCAGTGTCATGTGCGCCAGCGGCGCCAGGTCGCCCGAGGCGCCGACCGACCCCTGCGACGGCACATAGGGCACGAGGCCCGCGTTGTGCACGGCCAGCAAGGTATCGATGACGACTTCGCGCACACCCGAGTAGCCGCGCGCCAGGCTCGCAGCCTTGAGCGCCAGCATCAGCCGCATGATCTGCGGCGCCAGCGGTTCGCCGACACCGACACTGTGCGAGCGAATCAGGTTGAGCTGCAGCGTCTCGAGCTGGGCCTTGCTGATGCGCTGGTTGGCCAGCTTGCCAAAGCCGGTGTTGATGCCGTAGACCGGCACATCGCCATCGGCCGCGCCTTGCACCACGCGCTGGCTGGCGCGGATCGCTGCGCGCGACGCGTCCGGAATGCTCAGCTGGACGACATCGCTGTGGATCGCTTGGAGCTGCTCCAGCGTGATGTGGCCGGGCTCGAGGCAAAGGGTGCGCGTCATGTCAGAGACCTTTCATCGGCATGTTCATGCCGTGTTCCTGTGCGCATTGCTCGGCAATCTCGTAGCCGGCGTCGGCGTGGCGCATGACGCCGGTGGCCGGGTCGTTCCACAACACGCGCTCGACGCGCTGCGCCGCCTCGGGTGTACCGTCGCAGACGATGACGACACCGGAATGCTGCGAATAGCCCATGCCGACGCCGCCGCCGTGGTGCAGGCTGACCCAGGTGGCGCCGCTGGCGGTGTTGATCAGCGCGTTGAGCAGCGGCCAGTCGCTCACCGCATCGCTGCCGTCCTTCATGGCTTCGGTCTCGCGGTTCGGCGAGGCGACCGAGCCGCTGTCGAGGTGATCGCGGCCGATCACGATCGGGCCCTTGAGCTCGCCGCTGCGCACCATCTCGTTGAAAGCCAGGCCCGCCAGATGGCGCTCGCCCAGGCCGATCCAGCAGATGCGCGCCGGCAGGCCCTGGAAGGCGATGCGCTCCTGCGCCATGTCGAGCCAGCGGATCAGCCCGGCGTTGTGAGGGAACAGTTCCTTCATCTTGGCATCAGTCTTGCGGATGTCCTCGGGGTCGCCGCTCAGTGCCACCCATCGGAACGGCCCGACGCCGCGGCAGAACAGAGGGCGCACATAGGCCGGCACAAAGCCGGGATAGTCGAAGGCATTGGCCACGCCAAAGTCCTTGGCCACCTGGCGCAGGTTGTTGCCGTAGTCCACCGTGGGGATGCCCATCTGGTGGAACTCCAGCATGGCCGCCACGTGGCACGCGCAGGATTCGCCGGCAGCCTGCGTCAGTTCAGCGTGCAGCGCCGGATCAGACTGCGCCAGCCGCCAGTGCTCGACACTCCAGCCCGAGGGCAGATAGCCGTGGATGAGGTCGTGGGCCGAGGTCTGGTCGGTCACGATGTCGGGGCGGATGCCGCCGGCCTTGGCGCGCCGCGCCAGCTCCGGCACCACGTCGGCCGCATTGGCGCACAGGCCGATCGACACCGCTTCCTTGCGGCTGGTGTGGTGCGCAATCAGGGCCAGCGCCTCGTCCAGATTGGCGGCCTGTTTGTCCAGGTAGCGCGTGCGCAGACGGAAATCGATCGAGCTCTGCTGGCACTCGATGTTGAGCGAGCAGGCGCCGGCAAACGTGGCGGCCAGCGGCTGCGCGCCGCCCATGCCGCCCAGCCCCGCCGTCAACACCCAGCGCCCGGCCAGGCTGCCCGCGTAGTGCTGGCGGCCGGCTTCGACAAAGGTCTCGTAGGTGCCTTGCACAATGCCTTGCGAGCCGATGTAGATCCAGCTGCCCGCCGTCATCTGGCCGTACATCATCAGGCCCGCGCGGTCCAGCGCGTTGAAGTGTTCCCAAGTGGCCCATTTCGGCACCAGGTTGGAGTTCGCGATCAGCACGCGCGGCGCACCAGTGTGCGTGCGGAACACGCCAACCGGCTTGCCGGACTGCACCAGCAGCGTCTCGTCTTCTTTGAGCTTGCGCAGGCTGTCTAGGATGCCGTCGAAGCACGGCCAGTTGCGCGCCGCCTTACCGATGCCGCCGTAGACGACGAGCTGGTCGGGGTTCTCCGCGACCTCCGGGTCGAGGTTGTTCTGGATCATGCGGTAGGCCGCTTCGATCTGCCAGTTGGCGCAGGTCAGTGTGGCGCCGCGCGGTGCGCGCACCGCACGCGCCTTGCTGTCGGCGAAGGGGGATTTTGAGAGATCGGCCATGATTCGAATCCGGGTCGGTTAAGGGTTTGTCTGGATAGTTTAGTTGTCTATACAACTTATACTGTAGCGGGAAAACCCTGATAAGCTCATTCTTTTCACGCCGAACCCATTACGCACCATGACCCCAGCCAAGCTGCCTGCCTACGAGCAGGTCAAAGCCTTCATCAAGACCCAAATCAGCCGGGGTGTCTGGCGAGCGGGCGACGCCGTGCCCAGCGAGTCGGCTTTGCAGCAGCAGTTTGGAATCAGCCGCATGACCGTGAACCGCGCGATGAAGGAACTGGCGGTCGAAGGTGTGGTCACGCGCATCCAGGGCTCGGGCACGGTTGTGGCGCAGCTGCACCGCATCTCTAGTACGCTGGCCATCCGCGACATCCATGACGAGATTCTCGAGCGCGGCCACCGGCACAGCACCACGGTCTTGACGGTGGAAGCGATGCGCGCGGACGCGGCGCTGGCGCAGGTGTTCAAACTGCGAACCGGGGCGCGGCTCTTTCATTCCGTGCTCGTCCATTTCGAGGACGGTGTGGCGATCCAGCTTGAAGACCGGCACGTGAACCCGGCCTCGGCGCCGCACTATCTGGAGCTCGACTTCAATGCCTGCACGCCGACGCACTACCTGCTGGAACATGCGCCGTTGACCGAAGCCAGCTATTCGATCGAAGCGGCACTGGCCAGCGCGCAGGAAGCCAGACAGCTTGGCATCAAGCGCGGCGAGCCCTGTCTGGTGATGACCCGCAGCACCGTCAGCGGCCCGCATGTGGCAAGCCTGGCACGGCTGCTCTATCCGGGCAACCGCTACAGCTTCAGCGGGAACTTTCAGCTGTGAGCTGGCGCCGCATCGCGCTCGCCGACGTCGCACCGAGCCCGTGGCGCAACGGCGGCGGCGAAACCTGTGAACTCGCGGCATGGCCTGCAGCAGAAGACTGGACCTGGCGCATGTCGGTGGCTACGGTGGCGGCCAATGGCCCGTTCTCGCGTTTCGAGGGCGTGCAGCGCTGGTTTGCGGTGCTGGGTGGCGCCGGTGTCAAGCTCGACGTGGACGGATCGCAGCACTCGCTGACCGGCAGCAGCGCGCCCTTTTCCTTCGATGGTGGCAGTGCCACGCAATGCCAGTTGCTGGGCGGCGCGACCCAGGACTTCAACCTGATGGTGCGCCAGCACAGGGCGTCGGCCAGGATGAAGCGCATTAATGGCGAGCTGCGCTGGATGACAGGCGCTGCCGGCGTCGTCGCCGTCTATGCGATCGACGGCGCGGCCAGCGTCAACTGCGAGCAGGAAACCCTGTCTGTTCCGGCCCGCAGCCTGGTCTGGCGCAGCGTATCCGCGGGCGTGGAACTCAAGATCAGCGCCGGCAACGCCTTGTGGATGGAGATTGCGCTATGAGTCTCGAACTGTGGACCCACTGCCGCGCCGCGACGATGCAGGGCGAGGCCGCGCAGCCCTATGGATTGATCGAGGATGCGGCACTGGCAGTGGACGCCGGCCAGCTGCAGTGGGTCGGCCCGCGCGACGCCTTGCCCGACGCGTTGCGCCAACGCTGTGAAAAGGTTCATGACGCGGCGGGCGCCCTGATCACGCCGGGTCTGATCGATTGCCACACGCACCTGGTGCATGGCGGCGACCGCGCGCTCGAGTTCGAAATGCGCCTGAACGGCGCGTCCTACGAAGACATCGCGCGCGCGGGGGGCGGCATCGCCTCGACCGTGCAGGCAACGCGCAGCGCCTCACCGGACGAACTGCTCAAACAAGCGCTGGCGCGCCTGCAGCCCTTGCTGGCCGAAGGCGTGACCACGCTCGAGATCAAATCCGGCTACGGGCTGGCGTTGGCGCATGAGCGCAAGATGCTGCAGGTGGCACGCGCGCTCGGCCAGGCGCATGGCGTCGACGTGCGCACCACGTTCCTGGGCGCCCATGCCGTGCCACCCGAATTTGCCGGACAGGCCGACGCCTACCTGGACGAGGTGCTGCGCATGTTGGCGCTGCTGCACGCCGAAGGCCTGGTCGATGCCGTGGACGCATTCTGCGAGCGCATCGCCTTCAGCCCGGCGCAGGTCGCGCGCCTGTTCGCGGCGGCGCGGGAATTGGGCCTGCCCGTGAAGTTGCACGCCGAACAACTCAGCGACAGCGGCGGCGCGCAACTGGCGGCCGGTTTCGGCGCCGTCAGCTGCGATCACCTGGAGTGGTTGTCCGACGAGGGCGCGGCGGCCATGGCGGCGTCGGGCAGCGTGGCCGTGCTGCTGCCCGGTGCCTTCTATTTCCTGCGCGAAACCCGCGTACCGCCGATCGAACTGCTGCGCCGTCACCGCGTGCCGATGGCAGTAGCCACCGACTGCAACCCCGGCACCTCGCCGTGCACCTCGCTGCTGCTGATGCTCAACATGGCCTGCACCCTGTTCCGGCTCACGCCCGACGAGGCGCTCGCGGGCGTCACGCGGCGCGCGGCACAGGCGCTCGGCCTGCCCGATCGCGGCGTGCTGGCGGCCGGCATGCGCGCCGACTTCGTGTTGTGGGATGTGCAGCATCCGGCGCAGCTCAGCTACGCGCTCGGCGCTCGGCCGTGCCTTCAAACCGTATTCAACGGAGAACCGCGATGACTTGTTTCCTGCAAAGCGGCCGTTCCTCCCTGCTCGTCAGCATGCCCCACATCGGCACCGACATCCCGTCGGCGCTGCGATCGGCCTACGTGCCGCGCGCGTTGGCGGTCGAAGACACCGACTGGCATCTGGAGCGCCTATACGACTTCCTGGACGAGCTTGGCGCGAGCGTGCTGCTTCCGCTCCACTCGCGCTACGTCATCGACCTGAACCGTCCGCCCAACGATGCGCCCATGTACCCTGGGGCCTCCAACACCGAGCTGTGCCCGACGCGCTTCTTCACGGGTGACGCGCTCTACCAGGCAGGTGGCGAACCAACGGCCGAAGAGCGCGCCCGGCGCCGCGACGCCTATTGGTTGCCCTATCACACCGCGCTCCAAGCCGAGCTTGATCGCATCAAGTCCATTCATGGCTATGCCCTGCTGTGGGATGCGCACAGCATCCGCTCGCAGATACCCTGGCTGTTCGAAGGCACGCTACCGGGCCTCAACATCGGCACGGCCGGCGGCGCGAGCGCCGACGCGTCGATCGCGCGCGCGCTGGATCAGGTCTGCGAAGGCCATGAGGCGGTGAGCCACGTCATCAACGGCCGCTTCAAGGGCGGCTACATCACGCGCCAATACGGCGCGCCGCAGGCCGGCGTGCATGCGGTGCAGCTTGAAATGTGCCAACACCTGTACATGCGCGAAGCCGCGCCTTTCGATTACGACGCGCGCAAGGCCGGTGCCATCCAACCACAGCTCGAGGCGATGGTGAAGGCGGCGCTGGCCGCTTGCGGAGCGCTGTATGCCAAGTAAACAGCGCGTCTTCTTCGCGCCGGACGCCTGGGTGCAGGGTGTCTGGGCGCGCAACGTCCTGTTGACGGTCGGTGCCGACGGCGCCTGGTCTGCCATCGAACCCGATGCCACGCTGGCCCATCACCCGGACGCCACCGTGCTCGACGCCCCGGTGCTGCCCGGCCTCGTCAACGCACACAGCCACGCCTTTCAGCGCGCCATTGCCGGGCTCACCGAGCACATCGCCGCGCCGGGCAGCGGCGCCAGCGACGACTTCTGGAGCTGGCGCGACCGCATGTACCGCGTCGCTCTGCGCATCACACCGGATCAGATAGAGACCATCGCCACCCTGCTCTACGCCGAACTGCTGGCCGGCGGCTACACGCAGGTCTGCGAATTCCACTACCTGCACAACGCCGTGGACGGCCGGCCCTATGCCGATGCGCTGGAGATGTCGCTGGCCCTGGTGCGCGCGGCGCAGCGCGTGGGCATGAGCCTGACGCTGCTGCCCACGCTCTACATGCGCTCCGGCTTTGGCAGCGCCGGCCTGCGCGACGATCAGCGCCGCTTTGCCTCGACACCGGACAGCGTGCTGCGACTGGTCGAGGGCGTGCAGCGCCAGGCCGGCTCACTGGCGGGCATCAACGCCGGTGTCGCCGTGCATTCGCTGCGCGCCGCCGATGACGCGGCGATACGCGAGGTGGCTGAATTTGCCGCCGGCGGTGCACTACCCCTGCACATCCACATTGCCGAGCAGGTGCAGGAGGTGGAGGACTGCACCGCGCACACCGGCAGCCGCCCGATCGAGTGGCTGCTGCAGACGCAGCGCATCGACGCGCGCTGGAACCTGGTGCACGCCACGCAGGCCACTGCGACCGAGTTGAACGCGATTGAGCAAAGCGGCGCATCCGTGGTCATTTGCCCAAGCACCGAAGCCAATCTGGGCGACGGCGTCTTCGATTACGCGGCCTGGGCCGCTCTTGGCGGGCGCTGGTCGATCGGCTCCGACAGCCACGTCACGCGATGCTGGAGCGAAGAACTTCGAGTGCTCGAGTATTCGCAGCGCCTGAGCCGGCGCCAGCGCAATGTCGCAAGCCAGACCGGCGCGCACAGCAGCAGCGCGGCCGCGCTGTTCGAAGCCGCGCTGGCGGGCGGCAAGGCGGCGAGCGCGCGCGCGCTCGGCGGCCTGGCCGTCGGTTGCCGCGCGGATTTTCTGGTGCTCGATGACAGCGCATCGGCGCTGCTGGGCGTGCCAACCGAAAACCTGCTCGACGCGCTGGTTTTTTCGAGTCCGGACGCCCGCTTCAAGCAGGTCTTCGTGGCCGGCAATCAGGTGCTGGCCGATGGCCGAGCCTGCGGCGTGCCCTCAACACCTGAGACCTGGCGCAAAATCGAACTCGATTTTGTGCAAACGATGAAGGCGCTTTTTTGACCCCATGAATCAGGACTTCCCCATCCGCTATGTCAACCCGGTGTTTCGTCCGCCGAGCGAAGCGCAGTCGCTGATTCTGCCGGTCACCAACGGCTGCTCCTGGAACAAGTGCACGTACTGCGAGATGTACACCGCGCCGCAGAAGAAGTTTGCTGCGCGCGACGAGCAGGAAACGCTCGATGCGATCCGGCGCTGCGGCGAGCAGTTCGGCGAGCAGGTGCAGCGTGTCTTTCTCGGCGACGGCGACGCCATGGTGCTGTCAATGCGCCGCCTCATGCCGCTGCTCGCGGCGATCCGCGAACATCTGCCGCGCGTGCGCCGCATATCGAGCTACTGCCTGCCGCGCAACCTGCGCAGCAAGTCGGTGGCAGAACTGCTCGAGCTGCGCGCCGCAGGCCTGACGTTGGCCTACGTCGGCGCCGAGTCGGGCGACGACGAGGTGCTGCAAAAGGTCAGCAAGGGCGAGACTCTCGAGAGCACGCGCGACGCACTGGACAAGCTCGGCGCGGCTGGCATCGCGCGCTCGGTGATGCTACTCAACGGCCTGGGCGGCCCGCTGCTGTCGCGCCAGCACGCGCAGAATTCTGCGCGCCTGCTCAACCTGACGCAACCGGAATTCGCAGCCACACTGGTGGTCAGCTTCCCGCAGGGAGAGCAGCGATTCCGCGAAGGTTTTCCCCAGTGGCGCGCGCTCGATCAGCAGGAACTCTTCACAGAGATGGAGCAATTCCTGCAGGCACTGGAACTCAAGCGAACGGTGTTCCGCAGCGACCACGCGTCGAACTGGCTGGTCCTCAAGGGCGTGCTGGGCGCAGAGAAGGAGCGGCTGCTGCAGGAAGTCCGCAATGCGATCGGGCGCCCCGAGTCAGCCCGGCTGCGTGCCGACTGGCAGCGCGGCCTGTAGGTTTGCCGCAGCGGCCGAACCCGAGGCCCTCAGGCCATGAGCGGCTGCAGCATGCTGTTGCGGTTGCCTTCGGTGTCGATGAACGCGACATACGGGCCGACACCCGGGATTTCCATCGGCTCGCCGAGCACCTGGCCACCGGCTTGCTGCACCCGTGCCATCGCGGCTCGAATGTCCTCGACCCCGATGACCACCGCCGGATATTGCGCCGGCAAATCGAGCTTGAAGGGAAACAGGCCGCCATTGATGGCGCCCGCCGGCGCGCCCGGCTTCACGTCGGAAACGGCGGTCGTGACCAGCACGTAGTCGCCCATCTGCGGCCCGAGCATTTGGGCCTGCCAGCCAAATGCTGCGGAGTAAAAGCGGGCGGCGCGTTCGCCGTCGCGGTAAGGCATTTCAAAATGAACAACGGCGTTCATCATGGTCTGTTCTCCGGTTCGGGTCGCTTCATCCTGAATTTAACCAACAAACTCATAGGCACCATCGACTTTAAGATTTTCTGTCAAGAAATCCAGCAAGTGGCGCACCGGCGGAAACAGGGCGCGCCGCGCCGGAAACATCGCATGCGTGATGCCCGGCGGTGGCCCCCAGCCCGGCAACACTTCAACCAGGCGGCCGCTGGCGAGATGGGCTTGGCACATGTAGTCGGGCAGCATCGCCGCGCCCGTGCCCTGCGCCACCGCGAAACCGAGCGTCAGCAGGTCGTCGGCCATATAACGCGGTTCATGCGCGTGAACGAACACCTCGCCCTTCGGGCCTTCCAGGCGCCAACTGCTGCGGCTCTCGCCGACGGTCATCGACACGGTGTCGAGCCGCGCCAGGTCGGCCGGCTCGCTCATCGGGCCCTGCCGGTGCAACTGATCCGGACTGGCCACTAGCAGCAAGCGGCTGACGCCAAAGGTCTTGGCGACCAGGGTCGCGCTGTTCTCGATCTGCGAGCGCACCCGCAGCGCGATATCGACGCCGTCCTCGACCGGATCGACGGGACGATTGAGCACGCGCATCTCGACGCGCACCTGCGGATAGCGCCGCATGAAGACCGGCAGCAAGGGGCCCATCGCGCTCTGCGCCAGCGTCACCGGACAGCTCAGGCGCACCATACCGCGCGGCTCGATGTGCACCTGGGCGATGGCCTCCTGCGCGGCCTGTGCGGCGTCGCGCATCTCGATGCAGTGCCGCAGGTAGAGCTCGCCGGCTTGGGTGAGCGAGAGCTTGCGCGAGCTGCGCTGCATCAGTTGCACGCCGAGTTGCGTTTCCAGCCCGGCCACGCGCCTGGAGAGGCGTGACTTCGGCAGGCCCAGGGCCCGGCTGGCGGCGATGAAGCTGCCGCGCTCGGCCACCTCGGTAAAGAAAATCATGTCATTAAGGTCTTGCATGGCCATATCGTCCCATGTTTGGGACGGTGTATCGCATTTTTGATGACTTATCAAGCATTAGATTCAAAAATAGAATCAGCACATCGCCGGCCATCTTCAGCGTCGGCACCTTCCAAGAAAGTCTGCTTTGATCATGAAACTGTTGCACGTCGACTCCAGCATCCTCGGAACCCATTCCGTCTCGCGCCAACTGACCGGTGAAATCGTGGCTCAATGGCGCAAGAGCCATCCCGACACCCAGGTCGAGCACCTGGACCTGGCGCTCAATGCCCCCAATCATTTCAGCGCTGATGCCTTGGGCATCAAGACCGGCGTGCAAGCCGAACCGACCGCAGCACAACGTCTTGAAAACGCAGTGTCCGAGCAGCTGGTCAGCCAGTTCCTTGCCGCCGACGTGATCGTGGTGGGCGCGCCGCTCTACAACTTCACGGTTCCGACACAGCTCAAGGCCTGGATCGACCGTCTCGCGCAGATGGGCCGCACCTTCAAGTACACCGACAAGGGCCCGGTCGGCCTGGCCACCGGCAAGACCGTGATCGTGGCGTCAACGCGCGGCGGCATCTACTCGACCAGCGAAGGCGGTCAAGCGATGGAACACCAGGAAAGCTACCTCAAGGTCGTGTTCGGTTTCTTCGGTATCACCGACGTGCGCATTGTTCGCGCTGAAGGCGTTTCAATGGGCGACGCCGCCAAGGCGACCGCGCTGAGCGCCGCACAGGCGGACGTTGCCGCCGCGACCAGCCAGAAGGCCGCCAACCAGGACGTCGCGACCATCGCGGCCTGATCGCCGGTTTGTCCGGCATCGCTGGCGCCATCCGACGCAAGACAGTCCGGGCCGCCGCGGCAGCATTTTCTTCATTAGCCCTGGCCATCGGGCTGGCAAACGCCGGCCCGGTCAGCGAAGACTTTTCAGCCCGCCCCCAATTCTTCGCCCATGCGCGGCCGCCTGCGATCATCGCCGGGCCGACCGACCGCGCCCTGTGCTACGACGCGTTTGCCATCCTGCATTCCAGTGCCGCAGGCGCCCTAGCACAACCGCAGTGTCTGGGCCCGATCGGTGGAGCAGGCGACACGCAACTACGTCCGGCGCGCCAGCGGTGACGTCTACGTCATCACCGGTCCGGTCTATCGGCCCAGCATCGCGCAAGGCCCCGCCATCGGCGCCGGCCAGGTGCGCGTGCCGCGCTACTTGTTCAAGCTCGTCTACGACCAGGAGCGCAACCGCGCCTGGGCGTACGGGCAGGAGAACAGCGACGCAACGCGCGCCTCGAAACCGATCAGCTACGCCAAACGCGTGACGCGCACCGGCGTTGACTATCTGCCGGGCAGCCACCCGGACTGAACGCGGCAAAATGGCGCCATCTCCATTGCAGGAAAGCGCCCCATGCCAAACCCCGATTTCTCCAAAGGCGCCGCCTTTGTGCGCGGCCGGTATGTGCCGATCGGCGAGGCAGCCATTCCGATCACCGACTGGGGCTTTCTGCGCTCGGACGCCACCTACGATGTGGTCACGGTCTGGGACGGCGCCTTCTTCCGCATCGACGCGCATCTGGAGCGCTTCCTGCGCAGCTGCCGGCGCTGGCGGCTCGACCCCGGCCTGAGCGCCACGCAGATCACCGAGGTGCTCGCGCAGTGCGTGCGCCTGAGCGGCCTGCGCGCCTCCTATGTCGAGATGATCTGCACGCGAGGCCAGCCGCCCTGGGGTTCACGCGACCCGCGCCTGGCGATCAACCAGTTCTACGCCTTTGCCGTGCCCTATGTCTGGATCGCCAATGCCGAGCAACGCGAAAAAGGCCTGCACCTGATGGTCAGCGACGTGCAGCGCATACCGGCCGCCTCGGTCGACCCGACCGCCAAGAACTACCACTGGAACGACCTGACCATGGGCTTGCTCGGCGCGCTCGACGCCGGGGCCGACAGCGTGCTGCTGGTCGATGCGCAGGACAACGTGATCGAGGGCCCGGGCTTCAACGTGTTTTGCGTGAGCCAGGGCGTGCTGGTGACGCCGAACGCGGGCATGCTAGAAGGCGTGTCGCGGCGCACGTTGATCGAGATCGCGCAGTCGCTCGGCCTGCCGCTGCAACTGCGCGCCGTGCCGGCTACCGAGTTGCGCGGCGCACAGGAAGTCTTCATTTCCACCTCAGGCGGCGGCGTGCTGCCGGTCACCCGGGTGGACGATCGCGCGATCGGTGACGGAAAACCCGGCGCGATCACACAAAGACTGGTGCAGGCCTACTGGGACTGGCACGCCGATCCAAACTACAGCCTGGCGATCGATTATTCGCCTTGAAGCGCCTATAGTGTTCTTTCGATCAAGTGAACGAGGATGAATCGATGGAAAGTCTGGACCACAGGGTATTGCGCGATGTGCTCGATTGGCACAGCGCGGGCCACCGTGTCAGCCTGGTCACGGTCGTGCAAACCTGGGGCAGCGCGCCCCGGCCGCCGGGTGCGCTGCTCGCAATCCGCGACGATGGCGTGGTCAGCGGCTCGGTCTCGGGCGGTTGCGTCGAAGACGATTTGATCGCGCGCACACAGGTGGCATTGCGCAATCCCGAATCAAGGGCCGAACCGGTCAAACCAGGCGTGATCGCCTACGGTGTCACGCAGGAGGAGGCCGCGCGCTTCGGCCTGCCCTGCGGCGGCAGCCTGCGCCTGGTGCAGGAAACGCTGCGCGATGCGGGTTGGGTCGCGCAATTGCTCGCGCGCATCGAGCGACACGAGTTGGTGGCGCGCACGCTGGACATGTCCAGCGGCGCGGTGCAACTGCAGGGCGCAGTGCGCGGTCAGGCGCTGCAGTTTGACGGCGCCACACTGAGCACGGTGTTCGGGCCGAAGTGGCGCCTGCTGCTGATCGGCGCGGGACAGATCTCGCGCGCCGTCGCCCAGATCGCGACGCTGCTGGACTTTGAAGTCCTGTGCTGCGACCCGCGCGAGGAATATGCCGCCAACCTGGCGGCCGATCTGCCAGCCGTGCAACTGATCCCGTGCATGCCCGATGACGTCGTGCGAGACTTGCCGGCCGATGCCCACACCGCCATCGTGGCGCTGACGCACGACCCCAAGCTCGACGACATGGCCCTGCTCGAAGCGCTCAAGTCGGACGCCTTCTATGTCGGCGCGCTGGGCTCGCGCCTGAACCAGCAAAAGCGCAAGCAGCGCCTAGCCGAGCACTTCGGTCTCACGGCCGCCGAGCTGGCGCGTCTGCACGGCCCGGTCGGGCTGGCACTGGGCGCGCGCACGCCGGGCGAGATCGCGCTGTCCATCATGGCCGAGATCATCGGGGTCAAGAACGGCGCCGCATCGCCCATGCCGCGCAGCGCGGCGGGCACGACGGAGCGCCTGTGCATCTGAGGCCGCCCACCGTCCTGATCTTGGCATCGGGACGCGGCGAACGCTTTGTCGCCACCGGCGGTCGCGGCCCCAAGTTGCAGGCGCTGCTCGGCGACAAGACGGTTCTGCAGCACACGCTCGATGCCGTGCGCCGGAGCGCTCTGCCCTGGCACCTTGAAGACAGCGGCCACCCGGGCATGGGCGACTCGATTGCCGCCGCCGTTCGCGCCACAACCCAGGCCAAGGGCTGGCTGATCCTGCCGGCCGATCTGCCGCTGATCCAAAGCGACACCCTGCTTCGCGTCGCCGCAGCCTTGCAGCACCACGACGTGGTGCTGCCGACGTACCAAGGGCAGCGCGGCCACCCGGTCGGCTTCTCGGCGCGCTGCGCCGCCGCACTGTGCCAGCTCAGCGGCGAGCGCGGCGCGGCCGGCATCGTGCGCGAGTTTGCCGCGCTGGCGCTGGCGGTGCATGATGCGGGCTGCGTGAGCGATATCGACACAGTTGACGATCTGCGCAAAGCCGAGGGCTGGTTGCGCAAAATTTGGTGATGTTTCCGAAATTCGTGACATGGCCAAGCCACAAAAGTTTGAAGTTGTCATTGCGGGCTTGACCCGCAATCCATGGATGCCGGATCAAGTCCGGCATGACATCTTCGTCTGCAATGCGTGTCATGATTTGCGGAAATCTCAATAATGGAATCCAACCATGAGCCACTATTCCCTGAACATCAACGGCGTGCTGCGCCAGGTTGAAGCGGCGCCCGAGACGCCGCTGCTGTGGGTGCTGCGCGAGCAGCTTGATCTGCCGGGCACCAAGTACGCCTGTGGTATCGGCGCTTGCGGCGCATGCACGGTGCACATCAACGGCGTGCCGACGCGCGCCTGCATGACGCCGGTCTCCACCGTCGGGCGCAAACAGGTGCTGACCATCGAGGGGCTTGATCCGAATGGCGCACACCCGCTGCAGACCGCGTGGCAGGAGCTCGATGTGCCGCAGTGCGGCTATTGCCAAAGCGGGCAGATCATGACCGCTGCCGCGCTGCTGAAGGAAAACCCGAACCCGAGCGACGCCGAGATCGATGACGCCATGGCAGGCAACCTGTGCCGCTGCGCGACCTATGTGCGCATCCGCGCCGGCATCCACCGCGCCGCTGAAATGGCAGCGAAGAAAAAGGACGGCCCATGAAACCCGCTCCCGATCTGTCGACGTTGAACAGTGGCCCGGATCGGCGCAGCTTCATGCGCCAGTCGGTCCTGGGCGGCAGCGGCCTGCTGCTGGGCTTCTACCTGCAGCCCGTCGGTGCGGCCGACGCCATCGGCAAGCCCGCGCGCCTGGAGAACACGCCGGGCTTCAGGCCGAACGCCTTCATCCGCATTGATGAGCAAGGTGTGGTCACGCTGATCTCCAAGCAGCCCGAGATCGGCCAGGGCATCAAGACCTCGCTGCCGATGGTGATCGCGGAAGAACTGGAAGTCGACTGGAAGGACGTGCGAATCGTTCAGGGCGACCTCGATCCGGTCTATGGCGGACAGAGCGCGGGCGGCTCGACTTCGACGCCGAACAATTACAACAACTTCCTGCGGCTCGGCGCGACCGCGCGCACCATGCTGGTCCTCGCAGCGGCCGAGATCTGGCAGGTGCCGGTTGGCGAATGCGTGGCCACCAACAGCGCGGTGCAGCATGTGCCGACCCGGCGCCGCCTGGGCTATGGTCAGCTCACGACCCGTGCCGCCTTGCTCAAGGTGCCGGCAGCCGATGCCGTTCAACTCAAGAATCCGAAGGACTACAAACTGATCGGAACGCGCATCGGCGGCGTCGACAACCTGGCCATCGTCACCGGCCAGCCGCTGTTTGGCATCGACGTGAAACTGCCCGGCATGCTGCATGCCGTCTTCGAGAAGTGCCCGGCCTTCGGCGGCAAGGTCGTCAGCGCCAATCTGGACGCGATCAAGGCCCTGCCGGGCGTTCGCGATGCCTTCATCATCAATGGCACGGGCAACCTCAACGGGCTGATGCCCGGTGTGGCCATCGTCGCCGACACGAGCTGGGCCGCGATCAGCGCGCGCCGGCAGGTCAAGGTGAACTGGGACGAAGGCGCGGTCGCACAGCAGACCTGGGACGGTTTTGTGGCGCAGGCGCAGGCGCTCGCGAAGCAGCCGGGCAGCGTGCAATTGCGCAAGGACGGCGACCCGGCCGGCGCCTTTGCTGTCGCTGCGAAAACGGTGCAGGCCGCCTACAGCTACCCGTTTGTGTCGCACGCGAGCTTCGAGCCGCAGAACTGCACGGCCTGGTTTCGCGACGGGGTGCTGGAGCTGTGGGCACCCACGCAAAATCCGGCCGCCGGACAGAACCTGGTGGCCAGCACGCTGGGCATTGCCAGGGACAAGATCACGCTGCACATCATCCGCAGCGGCGGCGGCTTCGGCCGGCGCCTGAGCGCGGACTACATCGTGGAGGCTGCGGCGATCGCGCAGCGCGTCAATGCGCCGGTCAAGCTCACCTGGTCGCGTGAAGACGATCTGCGGCACGACCACTACCGCGCCGGCGGCTTTCATCACCTGCGCGGCGCGCTCGACGCCAAGGGACAGCTGACGGCCTGGCACAACCACTTCGTCACCTTTGCCAACCGCGTCATGCGCGATGGCCAGTCCGTCCTGCAACCGGGCAGCGGCGCAAGCCTGTCGGGCGACGAGTTTCCAGGACGCTGGGTTGCCAACTGCCTGCTGGAGCAAACGCCGCTGGAATGCGGAATTCCGATGGGCCCGTGGCGCGCGCCAGGCAGCAATGTTTTCGCCTGGGTCTTTCACAGCTTCATCGACGAACTGGCGTACGCGGCGGGGCGCGACCCGCTGGCGTTTCGGCTCGAACTGTTGGGCAACAAGGACATCCAGCCGGGCACGGGCGAGCGCGGTGTGCCCTACAACGTGGCGCGCATTCGGCGCGTGCTAACCGAGGTTGCGGCGAAGGCCGATTGGGGCCGCAGGAAGTTCGCGCGCGGACAGGGCCAGGGCATTGCCTTTCACTTCAGCCACCGCGGCTACGTCGCCGAGGTCGCCGAGGTCACGGTGTCCAAGGCCGGCGAGTTGAAGGTGGACCGAGTGGTGGTGGTGTCGGACATCGGCTCGCAGATCGTAAACCTCAGCGGCGCGGAAAACCAGGTCGAAGGCTCGGTGATCGACGGCCTGAGCACGCTGATGTTTGCAGAACTCGACATCGAGCGCGGTCGCATCGTGCAGCGCAATTTCGCCGACTATCCGCTGCTGCGCTTCCCCAATGCGCCGACCCGGATCGACGTGCATTTCATCAAGAGCGACCAGCCCGTGACAGGATTGGGTGAACCGGCTCTGCCGCCGCTGGCCCCGGCCGTGTGCAACGCGATCTTCGCCGCCACCGGCAAACGCGTGCGTCAGTTGCCACTGAGCCGAACCGACCTGAGCTGGCAATGAACTGACGAGTCGTCAACCGCCCGCGCGCTTGACGACCAGACCCTGCGCCTTGAGCAGTTCGACAATGCGGTCGCGGTGATCGCCTTGCACTTCGATGACACCGTCCTTGACCGTGCCGCCGGAGCCGCAGGCAGTCTTCAATTGCTTGCCCATGGCCGCCAGCGCCACGGCATCGAGCGCAAGCCCCTGAACCAGGGTAACGCCCTTGCCGGCGCGGCCCTTGGTCTGGATAGCGACCCGCACAATGCCGTCGGATGACGGCCGACTGGAAACGGCACTGCAACGGCAATTGCCGATTGGCTGGCGACAGGCCGGGCACATGCGCCCGGCGTCGGTTGAATAGACCAGGCCAGTGCCTGTGTTTCTGGATTTCATCCGTGAATCGTAACCTCGACGGACTGCGGTTCAACGAACCCCCGGGCCCTGCTCATGCTGCGGCCTGTGCCCATTATCCGTGCCCGGGCCCGATTTCACGGGTTGCGGCTTCGACTGGGGCCGATCCGACGGCGGCGGGCGTTGCGGTCGCTGCGGCGGTTGCGTCACCGGTGGTGTTGGTCGCTGATCCGCCGGTGGCCGTGCGCCTGGCTGTTGCGGGTGTTGATCGCCCGGTGGACGGGCCCCGGGCTGTGGTGGACGCGGCTGGCCCGGCGGGCGCGCGCCAGGCTGCGCCGGATACTGCCCGCCAGGTGGCCGGTAGCCGGGCGGCGGCGGTGGCGGTGGCGGGCGACGGACATCGGGCGCGAAGCGCGGCGGCGGCGGCCGGCGAATCCACAGCGGGCGCTGCGGATACCAGGGACGGTCAACGTAGTAACTGTCCCAGTAAGCACCCAGGCTGAACGCGATGATGCCGATGCCGAGCATCGCGCCGTAGGACAAAACCGGCACGTTCTGTCCGCGGTAGGGGTAGACGATGTTCGCGGCGTAGACCCAGCCGCGGTCAGGACCGGAGACGACATCGCACCAGCGGTAGTCGCTCAGGCAACCTTGCACGTCCAACACCACCCCAGCGGGCAGCGTGATCACGATCGGGTAATCCACCGCCGGTCCGGCGCGAAGGTGGACCTCCTTGGCCGCGTAGGCCATCTCGGCCTGCGCACTGAGCGGCAGCGCGGCCAGCGCCGCCGCCAACAATCCCAGCACTTTCAGATGTTTCATTGCTTGCCTCCTTCGGTTCACGCATGGCGCTGGCCGACACGCACTGGCGCCGGCGCAGTCAAGCCTGATTCTGTGCTTCCCGGGCCAAGCCCAGGTGATGAATATCAAGTGCGTGCGAGATAGACAAGCCGGTCACGGGATCAGATCAAGCGCGCGCATGTAGTCGCCCTGCACCATCAGCGCATCCCAATCCGGCGCTGGCGCGCGCGGCAGCAGCGCGCGCCGCCGCTCTTCGCTGGCCTCCAGCGGTTGCCAGACGCCCTTGATTTGCGCCTGCGTCAGCTCATCGATCAATTCATCGACGGCGCGCCCGCCGCCTTCGCTGCTGCCAAGCGACTGGTTGCACAGCAACACCATGTCGCAGCCGGCGGTCAATGCGGCCACCGCGGCCTGCGCATAGCTGACCTGTCGGCCGTCGATCAGCCGCGCGCCCGCCATGGAAAGGTCATCGCTGAAAATGGCGCCGCCAAACCCGAGCTGACCGCGCAGGATGTCGTTCAGCCATCGCGACGAAAACCCGGCCGGCCGCGCATCCACCTTCGGGTAGATGACGTGAGCCGGCATGACGCTGGCGAGCGTGGTGTTGAGCCAGCCATAGGGTGCTGCGTCCTTGGCCAGGATGGATTTGAGGCTGCGCCGGTCAACCGGAATCTCGGTATGCGAATCGGCCTTGACGAAGCCGTGCCCCGGAAAATGTTTGCCGCAATTGGCCATGCCGCTTTGCAGCAGCCCGTGCATCAGGCTCTTGGCCAGCATGCTGACAAGGCGCGCATCGCGCCCGAAGGCACGGTCGCCGATGACGCTGCTTTCACCGTAGTCCAGATCGAGCACCGGCGTGAAACTCAAGTCGACGCCGCAGGCGCGCAATTCAGCACCGAGCACAAAGCCGCAGGCCGTGGCTGCGTTGCTGGCGCGCAGCGCGCCGCTGCCGACGCCCTTCTTGCCATCCTTGAACCACATTTCTCCCAGCGCGCGCATCGGTGGCAGATGGGTAAAACCATCGGTCTTGAAGCGCTGCACCCGGCCGCCTTCGTGATCGACGCAGATCAGCAGGTCACTGCGCAGTTTCCTGATCTCGCTGCAAAGGGCATTGAGCTGCGCGCGGTCCTGCCAATTGCGCGCGAACAGGATGAGACCGCCGACCAGCGGGTGCTTGAGGCGTTGCCGGTCAAGCTTGTTCAAGCTCAGTCCGGCGATATCGATGATGAGGGGCGCGTGTTGTGTCATGGAAGACCTTGATGGGTTCGATGAAGGGTGGCTCAGGACAATACTTCGACGACGCAGAAGCTCGCCGCGTAATCAGTCTCGTCGGTCACACTGACGTGGGCCGACAGTTTGCGCGCTTCGAACCATTCCTTGAGCGCGCCATGCAGCACGATGACGGGCTTGCCGGCCTGCGCGTGCTCGCGCGGCAATTTGCCGATCTCACACAAACGCCAGGTCATGGGCATGACCATGCCCATACCGATGGCCTTGCTGAAGGCCTCCTTGGCGCTGAAGCGCGTCGCCAGGTAGCGCACGCCGCGCTCTGGCCAGCGCGCGCTGCGGGCTTGCCAGGTGGCGAACTCGTCAGCGCTCAAAATCCTGCGGGCGAAGCGCTCACCATGGCGCTCCAGGCTGGCACGGATGCGGCGCACATCGCAGATGTCGGTGCCGATACCGTAGATCATGCGGCGGACTTGCGGACATGACCGGTCACGATTGACCCTCGTCGATGCAGCGCAGGTAGTCGCGCACCGTGGCGGCATAGCCCAGCTCGAGCGCATCGGCGATCAGCGCGTGACCGATCGACACTTCCGCCACGCCCGGCACGCGCCGGATGAAGGTCGCCAGGTTGTCGCGGTTCAGATCGTGGCCGGCGTTGACACCGAGACCAGCGTCGAGTGCGGCCTGCGCGGCTTGGGCAAAGCGCACGAGTTGCGCTTCCTGCTGCGCCGTGCCCCAGGCCGCGGCATAGGGCTCGGTGTAGAGTTCGACGCGGTTAGCGCCGAGCGCCCTGGCCGCCGCCATGGCCTGCGGCTCGGCGTCCATGAACAGGCTGACGCGCACGCCCAAATCGTGGGCTTGCGCGATCAAGGAACGCAGGCGCGCGCTGTCCTGCGCCAGATTCCAGCCGTGGTCGCTGGTGAACTGGCCCTCCGAATCGGGCACGAAGGTGCATTGGTGCGGTCGGTATTGCTCGATGAAGCGCATCAGGTTTTGCGTCGGATTGCCCTCAATGTTGAACTCGCGATCCGGCCAGTCCTTCATCAAGGCCGCCAGGTCGCGCACGTCATCAGCGCGGATATGGCGCTCATCGGGTCGCGGATGGACCGTGATGCCATCGGCCCCCGCTTGCAGGCACAGGGTGGACGCGCGCATGACGCTGGGGATGCCCAGGTGGCGCGTATTGCGCACCAGCGCCACCTTGTTGACATTGACGGACAGCGCAGTCTTTTGCTTGTTCATAAAGCCTGTAGGGATTGCAGATCGATCATCATCTGGCGGGTACGCAGCGTGTTGACCCCGCAATGGTAATTCAGCAGCGCGCGCAGCTGCGGCTTGAGCTCTGCCATGACTTCAGAGCAGGCGCGCAGAGTGGTGATGAACGGCGCACTGGCAACGATCGATTGCTGCAGCGCCAGCCATTGCGCGCCGCTGAGGCTGGCGCGGTCCAACTCGCTGGTCTGACGCAGGCCGCCCTCGGGCACGAGGCTGTAGCGATGCGCCGGTTCGAGATCAAGCAGCGTCATGGTCTGCGCGTCCAGCAGCGGCAGCAGGCCGATCTCGCGCAACAACAGTAGTTCAAAAGCGCGCAAGGCCGACTGCAGCGCCTCGCCGTGCTCGGAGGCGATGACCTGGACGGCCGTGGCGTAGATGTCGAACAGCCCTGGATGGGGATCATCGCGTGCCAGCAGGGTCAGCAACAATTCGTTGAGGTAGTAACCCGACATTAATGCGTCGCCGCTGGGCATGATGTGACCGCCCTGCCACTCGGCGCTCTTGAGGGTGCGGATTTCCGCATCGCCGCCGAAGGCGAGATGCAGAGGCTGCAAGGGCAGCAGGATCGGGCGAAAGCTGGAACTCGGGCGCTTGGCGCCCTTGGCCACCAGTGCGATGCGCCCGTGGTTGCGTGTGAAGACCTCCAGAATCAGGCTCGACTCGCTCCAATCGTAGCGGTGCAGTACGTAGGCCGGTTCGTCAGAAATGCGTGTTGTGGCCACGTGTCAAAGGGAGATTAGATCTCTATTGGTAACCGAACGAGCGCACGCGGGCCTCGTCATCAGCCCAACCGGAGCGAACCTTGACCCAGAGCTCGATGAAGACCTTGGCATCGAGCGCCTTTTCCAGTTCCACCCGCGTTTCGGTCCCGATGCGCTTGATGCGCTCGCCCTTGTCGCCGATCACCATGGCCTTGTGCGTGTCGCGCTCAACCACGATGGTTGCCGCAATCTTGAGCAGGCGCTTTTGCTTGCCGCGACCCGCCTCTTCCTCGAACTTGTCGATCACCACGGTCGATGTGTAGGGCAACTCGTCACCGGTCAGGCGGAACAGTTTCTCGCGCACGGTTTCGCTGGCCAGAAACTTCTCGCTGCGGTCGGTGAGTTCGTCCTGCGCATACCACCAGGCCTGCTCGGGCAGGTACTTTTCGCAGATCGTGAGCAGGCGTTCGATGTCCTTGGCGTTCTTCGCCGACATTGGCACAAATTCGGCAAAGGCCCGGCGCTGCTGCATCGCCTGCAACCAGGGCGCGATGTCGGCCCGGCGCGTGACCTGATCGAGCTTGTTCGCCACCAGCAGCGTCGGGATGTCCTTGCCCAGAACGTCGAGGACCTTGGCATCGGCCTGGTTGAAGCGCCCGGCCTCGACCACGAACAGGATCAGATCCACATCGCCGACGGCGCCCAGCACGGTCTTGTTGAGCGAGCGGTTCAGGGCGTTGTTGTGGCGCGTCTGGAAGCCGGGCGTGTCGACAAACACGAACTGGGTCGCGCCCTGCGTGTGCATGCCGGTGATGCGGTGGCGCGTGGTCTGCGCCTTGCGCGACGTGATGCTGATCTTCTGTCCGACCAGCGCATTGAGCAGCGTCGATTTGCCGACATTGGGCTTGCCGACAATGGCGATCAGCCCGCAGCGCTGACCCGCGACCGGCGCGCCGGCGGATGCCGCCACCCGCATGCCCTTGAGCATGCTTTCCAGATCGTCCTGGCCTTCAACGCCGATGGCGTCCGCGGTGGCGCCTTTGGGTTTGGTCGCTGTCATGTACTTGCCTTTGCCTTGATGGTTTGCAGCATGGCGCACGCTGCGGCCTGTTCGCCCGCGCGGCGCGAGCCGCCGATGCCCCGCTCTGTCAGGTTGAGTTCGACGATTTCACATTCGACGTCGAAGGTCTGCTTGTGCGCCGCACCCACGGTGCCGACCACGCGGTACAGCGGCAAACCCATTTTGCGCCCCTGCAACCACTCCTGCAATTCAGTCTTCGGGTCCTTGCCAATGGCCTGCATCTCGGGGTTGATCTCCACTGCCTTGAAAAGCCGGTGAACCAGGCTCTGCGCAGCCGCGAATCCGGCATCGAGATAGACGGCCCCGATCAGGGCTTCAAGCGCATCGGCCAGGATCGAGGGCCGCTTGTGACCGCCTGAGCGAGCCTCGCCCTCGCCCAGCCGAATGACCTCGGGCAGACCGAGGCCAACGGCCAGCTGGTGCAGGGTCTCCTGCTTCACGAGATTGGCACGGACCCGCGACAAGTCGCCTTCGGGCAGGGTGCTGAGCCGCTCGAACAGCAGGCCGGCAACGGCCAGATTCAGGACCGAATCGCCCAGGAACTCCAGGCGCTCATTGTGATCGACGGAAAAACTGCGGTGCGTCAGCGCCCGGCTCAGGAGATCAGGATTGCGAAACTCGTGCTGCAAACGGTTTTGCAGCGCAACCAGGCCTTCATTCACGCGCCGATACCTCTGCACCGGCGCATTACTTGGAGCGTCCGGCGTACTTGAGAGTCAGGTAGGCCGGACCGGCCAGGTGAATCTCGCGCTGATAGGAAAAACTGACGACGACCTTGTCACCCTCTTTGGTGACCTCGATATCCTTGCCGTTGATGGACTTGATATTGTCAATTGCCGCTGCCTTGTCGAAAATGCTGCGCACCTCAGCCACCGAGGTGCCTTGGGTTGCCTTCGACGCGGCCTTGAGAACCGCCTGGTATTCAATCGCTGTCGGAACCACTTGTGCGACGATGACGCCGCCCATGGCGAGCAAGCCGCCCACCACCAGCAGCCCTAAAAACGACAGGCCAGTTTGCCTGGATCTGGATTGAAGATTCTTCATATGTCCTCCTGATCATTCTCACTCGAACGAACCGATTCGCTTCAGGCTGCTGAAGTTCATCCAGACAAAGAATGCCTTGCCCACAATGTTCTTGTCCGGTACAAAACCCCAATAGCGGGAATCCATGGAATTATCCCGGTTGTCCCCCATCATGAAGTAGTGGCCTTGCGGCACCTTGCAGACCACGCCTTCCACACTATAGTGACAGTTCTGCTTGAACGCAAAGTCGTCGGCACCGGGCACGTAGGCTGGGCGCTCGTCGTCGTTTAGCAGGCGATGCGTGTGGGTGCCCAGGGTCTCTTCGTACTGCTTGAAATAGCGCATCACCTCTTCATCGAAGAACTCCGGCACCGCCGTCGTCTTGATCACCTGCCCGTTGATGGTCAGGCGCTTGTTCAGGTAGGCCACCTCGTCACCCGGCACGCCGACCACGCGCTTGATGTAGTCCAGACTGGGCTTGGGCGGGTACCGGAATACCATCACGTCTCCGCGCTGGGGCTGGCTGCCCTCGGTTATCTTGGTGTTGAGAACCGGCAGGCGCAGGCCGTAATGGAATTTGTTGACCAGAATGAGGTCACCCACCAGCAAGGTCGGGATCATCGAACCGGATGGAATCTTGAACGGCTCGACCAGAAACGAGCGCAGGAAGAAGACGGCAATGATGACCGGAAACAGACCGGCAGTCCAGTCCAGCCACCACGGTTGCGCAAGAATGCGGCCCTTGGCCTCGGCCAGATGGTCATCAACCTGACTGATACCCTTGCTGGCCAGTTCCTCTCGGCGCTGCAGCGCCTGCGCTTCCAGAGCGGCTGCCGCTTTCTGACGCTGCGGCAGGAAGTAGAAACGCTCGGCCAGCCAGTAGATGCCGGTGACAAGCGTTGCCAGGAACAGCAGCAGGGCAAAGTTACCCTCCAGCACGCCGAAATACCAGGCGCCGGCGTAGCCGACGAATGCCGCAAGAACAAGAGAAGTCAGAAACTGCATCAGCCGTCCACCTGCAGGATTGCCAGGAATGCTTCCTGCGGAACCTCGACCGAACCAATCTGCTTCATGCGTTTCTTGCCTTCTTTTTGCTTGTCCAGGAGCTTGCGCTTGCGTGAAATATCGCCGCCGTAGCACTTGGCGATGACGTTCTTGCGCAGCGCCTTGATTGTCTCACGCGCGATGATGTTGGACCCGATGGCGGCCTGGATCGCGACATCGTACATCTGGCGCGAAATGACTTCGCGCATCTTGGCCACAACGGCACGTCCGCGGTATTGCGATTGCGAGCGGTGGACCACGATGGACAGGGCGTCAACCTTGTCGCCGTTTAGCAGGATGTCGACCTTCACCACATCGGCTGTGCGGTACTCCTTGAACTCGTAATCCATCGATGCGTAGCCGCGCGAGACCGACTTGAGCTTGTCGAAGAAGTCCATCACGATCTCGGCCAGCGGCATCTCGTAGGTCAGCATCACCTGGCGACCGTGGTACGCCATGTTCATCTGCACCCCGCGCTTCTGGTTGGCCAGCGTCATGACGGCGCCCACGTAGTCCTGCGGCATGTACAAATGCACGGTGACAATGGGCTCGCGCACTTCATCGAGACGGCCCTGGTCCGGCATCTTGGATGGGTTCTCGACCATCTTCACTGTCCCGTCTACCTGCACCACCTGGTACACCACGCTCGGTGCGGTGGTGATCAGGTCCTGGTCAAACTCGCGCTCCAGTCGCTCCTGCACGATCTCCATGTGCAGGAGCCCCAGAAAGCCGCAGCGAAAACCAAAGCCCAGCGCCTGCGAGACCTCCGGTTCGTATTGCAGGGACGAATCGTTGAGCTTGAGCTTCTCCAGGCTGTCACGCAAGCCCTCGTACTGGTTGGCTTCGGTCGGATACAGCCCGGCGAAAACCTGCGGCTGGATTTCCTTGAAACCCGGTAGCGGCTCGGTTGCCGTAAAGGCCGCGCCGCCAGTGCCGAGTTTGATCAGGGTAATGGTGTCGCCAACCTTGGCAGCCTGCAGCTCACGAATGCCGGCAATGATGTAGCCGACCTCGCCCGCTTCCAGCGCATCGCGCGGTTCATTGGCTGGGGTGAAAACGCCCAGACCGTCAGCGTTGTAGGTGGTACCGGTTGCCATCATCTTGATGCGCTCGCCCTTCGCCAGACGCCCATCCACCAAACGCACCAGCATCACGACACCCACATAAGTATCGAACCAGCTGTCGACGATCATGGCGCGCAGCGGCCCATCGGGATTGCCCTTGGGCGCCGGGATTCTGGCGACCACGGCTTCAAGAATGTCATCGATGCCCATGCCGGTCTTGGCCGAGCATACGATCGCATCCGTGGCATCAATGCCGATGACGTCTTCAATTTCAACTTTCGCGTTCTCGGGATCGGCGTTGGGCAAGTCCATCTTGTTCAGAACCGGAACGACCTCGACCGCGAGCTCCAGCGCGGTGTAGCAATTGGCAACGGTCTGTGCTTCAACGCCCTGGCTTGCATCGACCACCAGCAGCGCGCCTTCGCACGCGGAGAGGGAGCGGCTGACTTCATATGAGAAGTCGACGTGCCCGGGGGTGTCGATCAAATTGAGGTTGTAGATCTGTCCATCCTGCGCCTTGTATTTGAGTGCGGCGGTCTGTGCCTTAATGGTTATCCCACGCTCCTTCTCGATATCCATCGAGTCCAGCACCTGCGCTTGCATCTCGCGGTCCTGCAAGCCACCGCAGCGCTGAATCAAGCGATCTGCCAGTGTGGATTTGCCATGATCAATATGGGCAATGATCGAAAAATTTCTGATGTGATTCATCAACGAGATTGCTTAAGTGTTTGAATTGAAACGATGAGGCAAGAAAAAAGGGCGCGTCGGATTTTGACGCGCCCTGAACCAACAATCATTGGCAACTGCGAAGGTTGGAAACTCATTGTAGGCAAAAAGCCCGCAAGGTACAGCCCCGAGAAACGTCAGCGCGAGTCGTTGCACTGTTGCAACATGAATTTTATGCACAGCTTGTTAACAATTTTGAGCCGATATGCCTTGGACAACTTGTGGGTGAACTGTGGACGGCCTGTGAATCCTTTGAATTCATCCCGTATCGTGGACTGCGGTTCATTTCATATGCCCGTGGTCAATGATTATCAGGGCCTATTCTAACCAAAACTCCAAGTCTACACCGATTAAGTTAGTGAACGCACACATTATCTATCGAAAAATTCAAGGTAAAAATATTTTTTCATCTGTCTTTTGAAGGCACATCCGAGCTTATCGAGTAGGGTGACGGGTTGCCCCGTCAGCCCTCTCACACCACCGTACGTGCGGTTCCGCATACGGCGGTTCAAATAGAACGCTGGAGATGTTGGTGGGTTGCCACCAGCGAGACCAGCCCGAGT
>Ga0214250_1000118_pt1 | contig 31581 bp, 20 predicted proteins | sample TroBogypolimnion_35_FD_153088 | JGI IMG/M metagenome (GOLD analysis project Ga0214250, IMG submission 153088) | Freshwater microbial communities from Trout Bog Lake, WI - 29JUN2009 hypolimnion | ecosystem: Environmental > Aquatic > Freshwater > Lake > Hypolimnion/Profundal zone | place: Trout...
TTACTTTTATATCTGATCATGTGCAAGCCTATTAAGGGTTTTTGTAGTATTTCTTGCACATTATACCATATATTCAGATATTTACATCAATAATATCAAACTATTAACTGTTTTTGAGGTTAATCTAAGTATGGGTCCAGGTCTAATCGTCCAGAGTTTAGAGAACGAAGATCACGAAGAGAGAGGCGTTTTGACGATGAGCAAGGATTGGTCACGCCAATGAGAATAAAATTTCGGTTTCAATCGTATATTAATTCACGTCTTGGTGGTGATCGTCGCAAAATATGAGGTCAGAAGTGGCCCCGACAAATAGAACGAGCTTTTAGGTGAGAAAAATCCGTTACCAAAAAACCATCGAAGATGGATCTACAATTGGGGTTGCAATGATTCAAAAATGATTTCAACCCGACAAGATTTCCAGTGGCAATCCTCGGAGAGGTAGGAACATATTTGGTTAACCTTGTTCCTGACCTTCCGAACAACCAACAGTAGCAATATAATTTTTGGGCAGAAACCCATTATTAGTATGCTTTTCCTTGTAACATAAATTAGTTGGAGTCAGTATACATCATTTCCTGTATCCATGGTAACCAAAGACTGGTTATCTTTTTAGTTTGGTGTTTTCATCATTGATGAAGCATCAAGGCGTCCTGCTGTCATTTACACCAGCGCTTGCCGGACCTTGGAAGCCAGTTCATTTTTGGAGAAAGGCTTCTGTATGAAATGCACACCTTCCTCAAGCACCCCATGATGGGCAATCACATTGGCTGTGTAGCCTGACATATATAAACATTTCAAGTCGGGTTGAATTGCCCTCAACCGCTCAGTCAGATCACGGCCGTTCATGTCGGGCATTATTACATCGGTTATTACTATGTTAATTTCACTCCGAAAATCACTGGCCACCTGGATAGCCTGGCCTGGAGTGTTTGCTGCCAGAACGGTGTATCCCATTCGTTGGAGCATCGTCGTAACCATATTCAATGTTGTCAGTTCGTCCTCAACCAGCAGGATGGTTTCGTCACAATTCGCTGCAGGAACTGCTGCACCCTCCTTCTGTACCAACTCGATTTCGCCTATGTGCCGGGGGAGATAAAGGGTAAAGGTCGTTCCCTGTCCTGGCTCGCTATAGACGTTGACGAAGCCTCCGTTCTGCTTAATTGAACCATACACCATGGATAAACCGAGACCGGTTCCCTTGCCGATACCCTTGGTCGTGAAAAACGGTTCAAAGATATGAGAGAGCGTTTCCTTATCGATACCAATCCCGTTGTCACTCACGGAGATCCACACGTATTCTCCAGGAATGACACCTTCATGAGTAGGGCTGTACTCATTATTCAAGATTCTGTTTCCTGTCTCGATGGTCATTTTGCCAACGCCAGCAATAGCATCTCGGGCGTTGATACAGAGGTTGGCGAGGATTTGATCAATCTGAGATGGGTCTATTTTGACCGGCCAAAGGTTTTCTCCCGGCAGCCAGGCAAGATTGATGTCTTCGCCAAGGAGCCTTTCCAGCATTTTAATCATTCCTTCTACTGTTTCATTCAGGTTGAGGACTTCGGGTGCGACTAATTGCCGGCGGGCAAAAGCCAGAAGTTTCCGGACAACACCGGCAGAACGATGGGCTGCCTTTTGAATTTGTTCAAGATCATTGAAAAGCGGACCGGTTGGGTCTACTTGTTCCAAGGTCATTTCCGCATAGCCTTGGATCACGGCAAGCATGTTGTTGAAATCATGAGCAACCCCTCCAGCAAGCTGGCCAATTGCTTCCATTTTCTGGGCTTGCTGGAACTGGCCCTCGAGTTTGAGCTTCTCCTCTTCAGCCTTCCAGCGCTCGGTGATATCCTGGTTGCTGACACGGCGGCCGATGGATCTACCTTCCTGGTCGAATACCTCCCGGCAAACATGTTCAATCCAGCGGTCATCACCATTTCGGGTTTGAATACGGAAATTCCTTGTATGGAAATCTTCAGTTGACCTGTTTTTCACTACTTCATCGACATGTTGTATGAAACTTTCCCGATCTTCCGGATGAACGATCCGGGTAAGGAGTCCGGGGTCCTGATAGAATTCCTCCGACTTATAGCTGGTGATGCGTTCGCAGGACGGTGAAACATAAACAAGACCTCCATCTGCAGCCATCCAGTATTCCCAATCATGAATATGGTCAGCCACTGTTCGGAATTTCACCTCACTTTCTCGGAGAGCTTCTTCTGCCATCTTTCGTTCTGTTATATCGCGAATGGCCTCAATCGCACCGATAATGTTGCCAGCCTGATCGAATAAAGGTGAGGCCTTGGCAAAAACCCATGCGCCTTTATTATCATAGAGGGCGTTGCAAAAAAATTCTGCGACAAGGGTGCTGCCTTCGCGAACGATTTGTGGATATAAAGAGGCAATCTCCTCTTGATCCTGGAAAATTAAGTCCATCAACTGTGACCGTCTGATTCCATAAAACGGTATCGTATAGGCGTGATCTCCTTCACCAATCATTTCCGAGGCCAGAATGCCCGTCATCTTTTCAATGGCTTTGTTCCAGATGATGACACGTTTTTCTTTGTCGATTGCCAAGGTGGCATCCGGTAGAAATTGGACGATATCAGCCAGTTTCTTCTGGTTTTCTTGAAGCATCTTCTCACGTTCGGACAGGATCTCCAGCAGGTGATTGAAACCGCCGATCAGTTCGCCGACTTCGTCATGACGAGTAATAGGCAAGGGTCGCGAAGGCAAACTGGTATCTGACTGCGCAGCCAGCAATCTCACTGCCGCATGCATCGGTGCGAGTTGACGACTCAGCATCCACCAGGCCAGCCCACCTGCCAGCACAGTCATAATGAGAGTTATCTGGAATATACGGTGCTGTATGGCTTGAATGGGTGCAAAAGCCTCTGCGGTGGGAATTCTAACAATAAGCAACCAGTCTGCAGCAGGTATTCGTTTTGCAGACGACAGCGATTCAACACCGCGAGAGTCCGTAATAACACCAGACCCTTCAAAGCCAAGAATATATCGATCCAACAAGGGGTTGACACCTGGAGCGGGAGTCGACTGCATAACAAATCTCTGATCTGTTCCGGTGATAAACAACCTGGGCTGAGGCGCGACCAGAACATAACCGCCAGTCTTGCCGTAATGGTTTTGTGAAATCTTGTCCAGGAAATTGGGTTTACTCAGGTCGGTTCCTGCCACCAGAGCGCCGATCACTTTGCCCTGAGCATCACGAATTGGGGTTGCCATGGCGAAAATCGGAGTCCCCAGTCTCTTGCCGATGACGGGACTGCTGATCATCGTTTTTCCCTCGTTGAGCACGGCGGGCATAAAATCTCTGTCCAGATAATTGAGGCCGATTCGTCCTGCCGAGATTGGAGCATCGGCAATCGCTATGCCGTCGAGCCTGGTGACGAAGGTGCCAATGTTGAACATACTCTGAAAAGCCGGCCGCTGTTCCAGGAATTCCTGTATGGCCACCTTATTACCCTGCTCAAAGACCGGGCCAAGGACTGAAGCAACTTTCTCCAGGGATTCTTTTCGGTTTTTCAATTCGTCATTAATTCCAGTTGCAATAAAAGAAGCCGTAGAGAACTGCTGCGTACTTAACAGATTTTCAATTTCTTTGTGCAACGTCTGCCTGGCGTAGAAAGAGAGTGCCCAGATGCTAAACAGGAAAATGGTCAGGGTGAACAAGGTTACTCTTGTTTTCAGTGACCGGAGATTATAGATATTAAAATTCATGGGGGTGTCTTTCCTTTGAACATCACTTTAACTTGCCGGTGCATTCCTGCGTTGTTTTAAAAATTGTTTTTATTGTTGGTCTCAAGTGAAAAGTGTCGTTATTCCACTGGGTCTTGATTTAGGGAGCGAACTCCCGTCGCTTTAGCAATGGAGTCACTTAACTCAGATTTTTGATACGGCTTATGGAGAAAAATTGGGGGGTGTTCCGAGTGCTGTCCCTGCATCACCAGTGTTTCATCAAATCCGCTGGTAAGAATCGCCGGAACTCCGGGTTGAATTTTTCTGATCGCAGAAAGGGTCTCCCATCCGTTGATTCCAGGCATGCTGAGATCCAGCAAAACGAGGAGGAATTCATCCTTGTGTGCCTGGAAGATGTCTATCGCCTCAAAACCATCACCTGTGACCATAACCTGATACCCCTGACGTTCCAACATGGTTCGAGTCATATCGCGAACCATCTTCTCATCTTCAATAACCAGAACGAGTCCGCTATTTTTGATCTGAAGGGAAGTAAGCACCTCTCCCTTCAGGGGGAGTTCCTTACTTTTCGCCAATGGGAAATATACCTGAAAAACAGTCCCTTCACCGACCTTGCTTTCAACAGTTACCCCTCCCTCGTAAGTCCGGACCAGTCCAAGAACCACTGGAAGTCCCAAGCCACGCCCCGTAAACTTGGTTGAATAAAAGGGGTCAAAAATTTTCTCGATAGTGGCTTCGTCCATACCGCGACCGGTATCGGCAATTGATAGGCAGACATAATCCCCCTCTTTCGGTTTGCAATCCATACGAAAAAGATTCTGTTTTAGAATGCTCTTTACATCTGCCATCTCCACAGCCATTGTTATACTCCCGTCTTTTCCCTCAATTGCTTCCGCAGCGTTAGAAACCAGATTGGTTATTATCTGGTTAATGTGTGTTCTATCGGCATTGATTGTCAATTCCTGAGAAGGAAACTCTGTAATTAATCGCACATTACTTGGAATTATCGCATTAATAAGGGATCGTGATTCTTCAACAAACCTGACGAGATTGAGTTGCTCTTTTTTTGCTGTGGTCTGGCCGAGGTAGGTGAGCATGAGTCGACTTATTTCGGCAGCTCTTTTGGATGCCTCCATTGCATCATTGATAAATATTCTGGATTCTGATTCACAGGGTAAAGTGTCCTCGGCAAGCTCAAGATTACCAATCGCAGCACCTAACATGTTATTAAAATGGTGTGAAATGGCACCGGCCATCCTTCCCAGACTTTCCGCTTTTTGCGCCTGGAGGAGTTGCCTTTCCAACCGGAATCGATCTTCTACTGCATTCCTGCGATCCGTAACATCACGAATCGATTCTATCGCCCCTATCACGTTGCCCTTGCTGTCTCGCAACGCGGATGCTGTTGCTGATAGGTAAGCGCCCTTACCTTGATATAATTGAGGAACAAAATTTTCAGCTATAAACGAGTCGCCCTCCCTTTTAAGCAGTTCGTATTCGTTCATTTTTATTTCGTTTCCGCAAGACGTTGCCATCGCAAAATCAATCAATATCCACCTCTGGTTGCCATAAAAAGGTACAGAGTATTCATGCGCTTTTCCGAGCATATCGGTCTTCAGAATCCCGGTCATTTTTTCAATAGCTCTGTTCCAATGAGTTACCTTACCATTGGCATCGATGACAAACGTTGCATCCGGAAGAAACTCAACAATGGCATCAAAGGTCCTGTGGATTTCTTGTAATGCCTCTTCGACTTTTTTACGTTCGGTGATATCATCCAATAACCAAATTGTTCCTAACAACAGGTCGGATGGTTCAATGGCCTTGCCGTTTAATCTCACCCAAATCGGGGTACCGTCACGCCGCAGCAAGAGTTGCTCGGCTTCATATACTTGCCCCTGTGCCAGGACAGGATAGGCATCTCGGCCCAACTGTTCGTATGCTTCTTGTGAAGGATAAAAATTCCGTGTGGACATCCCTTCCAATTCTTCTCTCGAATACTGAAACAAATCAACGGTTTTTTTGCTGACCCATCTCTGTATTCTATCTATCACCATCGTAATGCCTATATTGGCATTGTCTAAAACGATCTGCTGCTCCCGCAGAATTTGGGTCAATTTATTTTCTATGGTCTTGCGCTCAGTGATATCGCGGAAGGACCACACGCGGCCTACAATAGTATCATCTATTCTTTGAGGTTGGGAGTAACACTCAAATACTCGCCCGTCCGCAAACTCGATCTGGTCAAAACTCGACTGGTCAGGATGTTCGTACAATTCCTCGACTTTATGTGTAAACTTCTCAGGGTCCACAAGCTGAGTAAGTATGTAATTTATTGCTTTTCTATCATCATAAGCAGTAAGAATTTCATTCGGAATTTTCCACATTTCGGCAAATTTCTGATTCCATCGCACAATCTTTCCCTGCCTGCCTACGATCAGAATCCCATCGGCAGTGGATTCCAAAGAAGCGCTGAGCAAGGATAGAGAATATTTCAATGCCTCCTCAGCATGTAAGCGTTCCAAATCCCGGATCTCCAGCCTCGACGCCATTTCGTCAAAAGATTTTGCCAGCTGGCCCAGATCATCAGTTGTATGGGGCAGATCCGTCCTTGCGTCTAAGTCGCCCTTACCAAACCGCTGACTAGCAGTGACAAGCCGGTTGATCGGCCTGACAAAAACGTAATTCCCGAACACCCATGTTAGACATATCTCAATCAAAGCAATAATTCCCAGAATGAATAAATTACCGAGCATCGCAAGATCTGCTTGATGCGAGACTTTGTCTGTGGCAAAACCGACAATCACATAGAGATAAGGGGGTAAATTCTCTTTGAGGCGCAACTGCTTGAAGGCATAGAAACGACGGATGCCATCCTCACCGATCCTCTCAAAATGCCCCTGTTCCGGATCACCCGACACCCATTCAAACGAGTCTTTGGGAATAGGCTTACCCGGAGTTGTGGCATCGTTTTCCGGATAACGAAATAAACGTATTCCTGCATAATCCGTAATAACCACGGCGGAGCCTTCCGGCGGTTTTGCTTTTTTTATGAAGTCAGCATATTCGTCTAATTTGAAACCTGCGACAACAATGGCTGTCAGCTTATTATTCCTGTCAAAAACCGGGAAGGTGTAATTGATTGAGGGGGTTTTGCTCACCCTACCAACGATGAACTCTCCTGCAGAAAAGTCGCCCGTTCTTATCGCATCCTTGATATGCTTGCGGTCTGCCAAATTGACGGTGCCGGGTTGGAAGGGTGTCGAAGCGGCAAACATATTTCCATCAGGAGTGACTGCCGAGATAGTGGAATACGATGGATGAAGCTGGTTGAGTTCACGGAAAAGCATATTACAGGCCTCTGCGTCCAACCTCTGCACTATGGGTAATTTGGCCAGGGTGCTGAGCATCTGTTTGGTGCCGGCGGCTACCTTTTCCTGCTGGGCAGCTACGCTTTGAGCAAGCAGGAGGGCATTGTTTTCCGCCGTTTCAATTGCATTGTGGCGGTAGTTTAGACCTGATGTGACAATGAAACCAAAGACAGGAAGGAAGATAATAAGTAGAAATAAAAGTAATTTCTTGCGAATAGACCAAGAGGCTAAGACTGTTCGGGTCTGCATTATGCTTCCTTTTGCCCAATTTAATATTACTGCGAATTCATCCTGTACCCCATCCCTTTAAAAGAATACTGGAACAGGAGATTTGTTTTCAAGATGTAAATTTAAAAACAAACACTTAGAGGGGGTGAATTGCAGTTGAACATTTGTAAGGTTTATTGCCGGGGTAATAGACGGCAATTTCTGGGCAAGATCTGAGAAAGGCACACCACAAAGCGGAAAATCCAGGGAGTACTCAAGGATATACACATTCGCTTCTGGCAGCAACCTGCGTAGGGGTTAACTTAGCCGTTTGGCAGCATGGTTTGCTCCGCTTTCGAACCGATTAATTTTTTGACTCACATCTGAAAATGAGGGATACTCAATTGTAGTGGAGTTGAAGGGTATTATTTATATCGACATGGAGATTCTATTCCTGACGATATTGCAACAACTAAATAACACGATATATTTTCATAAACAGACTGCAGAAAGGAAAAAAGCATGTCTTCACGACTGCTGGTGCGACAGGGTACATCTACAAAGCTCGATGTATACGATGCCGTCTGCGACCTGGCTCTCCAGATCCAACAGCCAAATATTCAGGTCTGTCTGGCTTTTTTTTCTGATGAATACGATTTGCAGCACCTTGGTAAAGCATTGAAAGAACATCTTCCCTACCCTGTGATTGGTTGCACGACTGCCGGGCAGCTTTCCGAGGTAGGGTTTCAGCTTGGCGGTATCTCCGGTGCCTCATTGGCCAGCAACGAACTCACCGCTATCCCTTATCTGATTCATCCCCTCTCTTCATATTCAGAACAGGTGGCCGGGATTGCAAAAAATATTCAGGAGCGGATCTCTCTTTCCGAAATGTCTGCATTTGGCCTTTTATTGGTCGACGGACTTTCGATGAAAGAAGAGCCTTTGATTTCAGCTCTGTATATGGCACTTGGCAATGTTCCGATTATTGGCGGTTCAGCCGGTGACAGCTTGAAATTCAAACAAACATTCGTCTATTACGATGGCGAATTGTTGCACGATGCTGCGGTTCTCACCCTTTTTCTTACAAGTTTGCCGTTCAAGATATTCAAGCATCAACATTTTCTTCCTACCTCTACCAGACTCGTTGTTACGGAGGCAGATCCCGAGAAACGTCTGGTCAAGGAGATCAATGGTGAACCGGCGGTAGAGGCCTACGCTGAATTGATCGGAACACCTGTTGAGAAACTTAATGAATCCGTATTTTCCCAAAACCCCCTCATGCTTCGTATAGGCGATGATTACTATGTGCGGTCAATATCCAATATCGAGCCGGACGGAGGTTTGAAGTTTTTCTGCGCCATTGATGCAGGGCTTGTCCTGACTATTGGAAAGGGGAGTTCTGCACTTGAAGCGCTGAATAATTCACTTGAGAAAACAAAACAGGACATTGGAGATCCGCAGATCATTATCGGATGCGACTGCATCCTGCGACGGCTTGAAATGGAGCAGCATGGCATTGATGACCGCATAGGACAGATCATGGCCCGAAACAAGGTCGTAGGATTCAGCACCTACGGCGAACAATTTAATTCCGTGCATGTTAACCAAACCTTCACCGGCATTGTCATTTCAGGCTAATCTATGAATCAAAAGGATGAGCAGGCCATCATCGCAAAACTGCAAGCCAAGCTGAAAAGTCAGCAAAAAACAATTGAGGTTCTGATGAACGCTGCCGAGCGGCGCACATCAGAAGGTCAGTCCTCCATGGAACTCCTCACCCAGAATCTCAACCTGGAACGGGTTGTTCAGCAGAAGACCGAAATTCTGCAGCGGCAGGGTGAAGATTTAAAGAAGGCCTTGCATAACTTGCAACTCACTCAGACGCGGTTGCTTCAGGCCCAGAAACTGGAGGCTGTTGGGCAACTCGCCGCCGGTATTGCCCATGAAATCAATACGCCAGCACAGTTCATCGGTTCAAATATAGATTTTATTGAAGACTCCTTTGTTGATATCAAGCGCCTGATTGAAACCTTCCAGGACGTTGTGGATACCATTGCGCAAGGGACTGCAATTGCTGGCGCAGGCCATGATGCTGAGAATTTGCTGGAGGAACTTGACTGGAATTATCTGAAAGACGAGATTCCCAAGGCGATTCAGCAATCGAAAGAGGGCATCAAACGCGTGACAACTATTGTACAGGCGATGAAGGAATTTTCTCATCCCGGCAGTAAAGAAAAGGCATTTTACGATCTGAATAAGATCATTGAGACCACAATTATCGTAGCCAGCAATGAATGGAAATACGCCGCTGAAATTGTGATCTGTCTTGACCCTGACTTACCTAAGGTGTTTTGCCTTGCCGATGAAATAGGGCAGGTCCTACTCAATATTCTGATCAATGCTTCCCATGCTATTACAAGCAAAAACAAAAACACGACCCCAAAAGGGATAATCACCATTTCCACAAGCCACTCACCGGACCATATTGAGATTTCCATAGAAGACACGGGAACAGGCATTCCAGAAAATATTCAGGACAAAGTCTTCGACCCTTTTTTTACGACGAAAAGCGTCGGGAAGGGAACAGGCCAAGGTCTGGCTATCTCACATGATGTCATTGAAAAAAAACATAATGGGACTCTCAGTTTCACTTCTGAAACTGACAAGGGGACAATCTTTACGATACAATTACCCATCACTGAAGAATAGATATTCATGACCTCTGACAATATGAATTTTATACTGAGCCCACTGAAGTTGTTATACGATTATTGCTTTTTATGTAATAGCTTGCAGCTTTCATTTTATTGCGTCTTTGATTGATTAAAAATTAAACAGACGGCGACTTCATGAATCTAAAAGTAACCGCCAATATCAAGAAAAATAGATTATATCTTATCTTCTCTGGAAGGGCCGCAAAAGAAGAGATGGAGAAACTTTATACCGAGGTGAGATTCTGCGTTTCTGATTTAAAACCTGGCTTTGATGTCATATCTGATTTTTCCGAGTGTAGCTTAATGGATATAAGTGGAATTATATCTTTTAGGAAGATAATGAACTTTCTTATCTCAAAAGAAGTCGGTGACGTTGTTCGTATTGTTGACAAGGATAGATTAGTTGTTAAGCAAGTATTGAATTTATCATCAAGAATATGCGGATACAGACCAATCTATGTGTCGAATCTTGATGAAGCAGAAGAAAAACTTGAGAAATCCATAAAACGTAATGGAATCCGCTTTCATGTTAAAGAATTGCAAGTTGAATATATTGTAAATAACATGAATGGCAGTGGACATATTTTAAATCTTTCCACAAGTGGTTGTGCAGTAGATTCAGCTACATTACCAGTTAATGAAGGTTCAGAAATTTATATCAAGATGGAATTTCCAATACACGGCATACCTGCAAATGAGTTTTCAATTAAAGCGAGAGTGGTCAGGTCAGACGGGAACACGTTTGCGGCTGAGTTTAAAGACCTTGGGAATGATCGTAAAAATCTATTGTGGAAGTGTCTAGTTCAAGAGACCCAGTATGATATTTAGATTAAACTCAAAATAGTTAACAAGTTAATATTATTTATGTAAATACTTCATTCAAGATATTAAACTTGGATGGTGATTACGTTTTGTTGCCCAATAAGCAAGCTAGGAACTACAGCGAGGATGTTAACAGAGAGGAGAGATATGAAAAAATATATTATTGCAGCCAGCTTGTTGCTGGTTTTGTTCGTAATACCAGCAAGTGGATATGGAAATGATAAAGCTATTACGGATGAGGTCAATGCCGATGTGTCAAAACTTGTTGCATTAATGAAGGATTCCTACGCTGAAGAGTATGAAAAAGCACGAGGAATCAAAATAATGACAGATAACGTTGACAACAATGTGGTTGCCGTAGCGGTTTTCACTATTGAGAGTTTTGGCCTTGGAAATAACTACACACAATTTATGGCTGTTTTTACAAATCTGAGCACAGCATCTCCGGGGCATCCTCAACGACTTAGTTTGCTAGATGTTAAAGTTGTAGGAGGCCACGGTCTCCGGGCCGTTGAGTTCGGTAAGATCAATATACGAAAAGTAAACATAAAAGAGAGGAAAGTCCTTATTACTATGCCTTCATTGGAATACGGTCCCGAGGATGGTATGTGCTGCCCAAGTATAAAATCCAATATTCAATATTCCATCGAGTTGGCAGTTGGCGGACGTTTGGTAGAAATTAAAAAGAATTAATGCACAGGCTCAGAAACATCCTGCTATGGGCAGTATATTGGTTAAGCATATCTTGCAGAAATACAAGGAGCTATACGCCGCTGATGGACGATATCTGATTGCCGGCAAAGAAGATATTAACCAACCGAACATTTACTTCATCAACGCCAAGACGCACGAGATCGCTGATTCTCTTCCGGTATTCAATTATGGAGGCCTTGCGTATAGCGGGGTTCGCAATGCCATTGCGGTTGGCAGCGGCCATAAACTGTTTATTTGGCAGATACAATAGATCGACAAATGTAGTTGCGGTTATATGGGCGGTTACCCTTACTATAAGCTCGTCACGCTTCCTGTCAGCAGGAAGTCCCCGTCTCTTGAACAAAAACCCGTATGAGCAGTATGAAAGATTCGATTCGAATCGATGCGACAACGGATGAGCGACCTGCGTCGAACCCTTCTTACGGAACGGCTATCCTCCTGCTACGCGCCCTGCTCGTCGCCTTGACCGTGGTGTCGACGGGATGCTCCACGCCAGAACGCCCTCCAGACTCGGCGCCGCCGGTTCTAATTTCGGAGCGCACTTGGCAGCAAGTCGACAGCGACATAGCCAACGCGTCAACGGCTGCGACAGAATCGGCCCGGGACTACGCACGCGTCGCTGTGAATCACTGGATAAGCCTTGTTCAGGAGCGCACCGAGGCCGAATTCATTCCGTGGTTTGGCAGTTACTGGACCCAGCAATGGCTGACTGGCAAGATGGCCTGGTATAAGCTGGGTGCCGAAGAAGGGACCGATTCGGCCGTAAAACAACTGGCCGCGTATTTGCAAGAACAATATCACGAGCGCGTGCTGGTCCCCGTCGCCAAGGAAATCGATCCCGACGTGATCAGAGAGCAGACGACGAAAGACTATGTCCAGATCCTCAACAATCAGCTTCACGAAATCCAGCGGCGCTACGGCGTGCCTTCCGATCAATTCGACCGGCGGATCAAGGACATTTCCGCGATAGCGCTGGAACCTCATCCGGCCCAGCGCGCTTCGCTCTACCAGCTTGTCCACGCCGACCCGATCGCCAGTCTGCCCGCCTATGAGGCACTCATCGCGCAAATCCGCGCGGATGCTGGGGGAACAGGACCTTCGGAGGCCAGGATATCTCCCGTGGCGCAACAGGTCAGTGAAAAACTGGCAACCCGGCTGATCACAAGCGGTGGCGCAAGCGCAGCCGCCGCTGTTGTCGGAGGCCTACCAGGCGTGATCATTTCTCTGGGCGCGGTCGGGTTTGGGGCGATAGAGCATGAAAAGGATCGCCCGGAATTGGAAGCACTGCTTCGGGAAAACCTGAACCCCGTGCTGGATGATATGCGGCGTGACCTGATGGAAGACCAAGCTACCGGAGTGATGGCTGCGGTCTCCTCCCTCTCTAAACAGATTGAAGGAAGTCTCGCGGAAACCCTTACGCAACCGGTTGAGCCCGAACCGGTACCGCAAGGTATCCCACAGTCAGACACGCAATTCATGCAGGAGAACAATTACGACGATGAAGCGCCAGCCGACAATGACAACACGGAAGAATAACCCAACTCGGCCACTGCCAGTAATTTTTCCCCGAACCAGAACGAAAGGGGAACAACAGTTGCCGTTCAAAAAACTGTGAGGTAGGTCCAGAGGAAAGTTCGGATGGAGAGAGACGGCAAATCGTATCCCGTAGGTTTGATTGCAGGACCACTCTAAGGCGCTGCAGGCGGCATCACCAGGCCCTGGTTCGATATTTCTGTTCTGTGATGTCAAGATGAAGATGAGAAGAACGTTGATACAATAGGGCATAAAGGCAATGAGCAATAACAAGGACCTCTCGCAACAGGCAGTCAGTCTTCGAAAACAGGCAGAGAAGATTTTCCAGGAAAGATCGGCCCTGATTTCGAACATCCAAAGGGATCTGCCTCCGGATGAAAACCAGCGGATTCTTCATGAATTACAGGTCCATCAGATTGAGCTGGAGATGCAAAACGAGGAATTGCGCCGGGCTCAGGCAGAATTAGGTATTGTAAAGGAGCGATATTTCGATCTCTATAATCTGGCGCCGGTTGGCTATGTCACCCTCAACGAACAGGGGCTGATCCTTGAGGCGAACCTGACCGCCTCCGCCTTGTTGGATGTAACTCGAGATACGCTGATCAAAAAACCGTTATCCCATTTTATCGTTAAAGAGGATCAGGATATCTATTATCGGCACAGAAAGAAACTCACCCTAATCGGAGAACAGCATACATGTTCGTTGAGGATATTGAAAAATGATGGGGTTTCTTTCTGGGCGACTTTAGCAACAACCTTAGTTCCAGGCGAAATTGGCCATCCTGAATGTCGTGTTGTTATCAGCGACATTACCGGCCTGAAAACGACCGAATTGGAACTGAAGGCATCTCTGAAAGAGAAGGAGGTGCTGTTGAAAGAAGTCCATCACCGGGTTAAGAATAACCTTGCTGTTATCATGGGGCTCATAGACATGCAGGTTCAGACCATGGACAGAGAGCCAGACAAGTCTGCTATTATGGAGTTGAATGCCCGGGTCAGATCCATGGCTCTCGTTCACGAAAGGCTTTATACGTCCAAGAACTTTTCCCGAATCAATTTTCAGGATTACCTTGAAGATTTGGTCTCTCATCTGCGCGTATCTTTTGAGCTGCATGAAGGGATACGCGTCTGTGTGGCAGCAGCCGGTGTCTACATGGATCTTAGCAGCGCCGTCCCTTGCGGACTCTTTATAACCGAATTGGTGACTAACGCCTTCAAGCATGCCTTCCCGCCAGGCTGGGCCAGATCTGATTCTCGATGCAATACAATTACCGTCTCAACCGGATGGGACGGCAGTGCATACACCATAACCGTGGCTGATAACGGCGTCGGCTTGCCTGCTGGTGTCGACTGGGCGACGACCAAGAGCATGGGCCTGATGCTGATTCGTATGCTTGGCCGGCATCAACTCCAGGGAGCATTAAACCTGGATCGCTGCAACGGAACGAGTTTCAGATTGCAGTTTGTGCCAACTGATACATTGGCAGATTAAAAAAGGAGGGTTGCCCCAATGAAGACCATACTGAAATGCATCCTTTTTTTTATGCTAATAGGCATTTGCGGTAACATTGCAGCAGACGAAAAGGGAACAAACCAATCATCTTTAGACGGAACCTCAACCAATACACTCCTCCCATCATACTCAGCCTCAAAAGAAGTAAGCAGTGAACGATGGCCTCAAAGGAGCAAAGACATACTGGTGATCGCGTTACGAAACGATATCCCTCCGATGTCGTTTCAGGACGTTGATGGAAATCCCTCAGGATTGTTTGTGGATATGTGGAGGCTTTGGGCGAAAAAGACCGGACGAAAAATTGAATTATTGAGTGGCAGCTTCAAGGATTCTATGGAGGCGTTTAAAACTGGCCGAGCTGATGCCTTCATGGCGCTTACGTTTTCAGAGGAGCGCAGCGAATGGATGGTTTTTTCCCAACCTGTTTATGAATTCGACCTCTGCCTGTTTTTCCTCAAAAATGAGACGAAGGACTTGAGTATGCAAGACCTGAAGGGGCAGAAGCTCGGGCTTATCGGAGGGACCCATCTGGAAGAGCAATTCCATAAGCGCTATCCGGATGTCGAAATCGTTTCGTTTATCTCCATTGAAGAGATGATTCGGGCTGCCCGGGAAGGAGCAATCCGCGCCTTCGTGAGCACTCCGGCCACAACTTCGGTAAAGTTCAACCAGCTGGGGCTGGTCAATGAGTTTGCCTCCAACGAGAAGGATCTTTTTGTAAGGAAGGTCTCTATCGGGATCCTGAAAGAGAACGAAAACCTGCTTTCTATCGTGGACAAGGGATTCGATCTCATTTCCAACGAAGAATTGGCGGAGATAGAGAAACAGTGGATAGAAGATTCTGCAAAACGCTACTACAATGCTCCCACCCCTTCAAATGAGGGGAGGATCAGGTTCACTGCAGCCGAAGAGGCTTGGCTCAGGACGCATAGGACTCTTCCAATCGATATCCCTGAAGTCTTTCGCCCCTTGGCGTTCATTGGTGAAAATAAGCAGATGCAAGGGATCATTCCCGACTATTTAGAGCTTTTCAGCAGACTGACCGGCATTCGATTTCAGCCGGTTCAAACGCCACCAGCCGGATTGTCTGAACCGTTAACCACACGAAGTGCTGATGTCGCAACAACATTTATGGGGCCTCCGTCCAATGGACTTTCCAGGCTCTCTGATCCCTGGTTTACCTCGTATTGGGTGATAGTCAACCGGACAGGTGCTCCGCTTCTTAGAGGGATACAGGACCTGACCGGCAGGAAGGTTGCGGTTGTTGAACATATGCCTAATCTCGATGAGTTAAAAAGAGATTTTCCGGGGATTACATTCTCCCCTGCCAACAGTGAGATGGATGCAATGCAGTCAGTTTTAAATGGAAACGCTGACGCTTTTATTGGAACTTTTGTTGGTGCAGCATACATGATTCAAGAGGGTCAATTTGCCAATCTTAAAATAGCCGGGTGCACGAGTTGCGAAGATTTTTCATTCAAATTCGCCGTTCGCAGTGATTGGCCTGAACTGGTCAGTATTTTAAATAAAGTCATCCATGCAGTACCCTCAGAAGAGAAGGACCAGATATTTCACAAGTGGCTGCCTATACGCTTTGAGCATGCTGTTGTCATCCAGAATATCATCAAGTGGATTGCCGGAGGTGCAGGGGTTCTGGTCATGATCACAGGTATGATGCTTTTCTGGAACAGAAGGCTGGCAAAAGAAATCGGGCAACGTGCGAGGGCGGAAAATGCTCTGCGGGACAGTGAAAAAAAAGCTCAGTTTTTCTACAAACAAGAAAAAAAGGCTGTGAATAAGCTTCGAGATGCTGAGGAGAAGTACCGTACTATCTTTGAGAACGCAGCCGAAGGGATTCACCAGACCACACGTCAAGGACAGTTCCTGACTATTAACCCTGCCTTCGCAAAGATCTTAGGTTACGATTCTCCCGAAGATCTTATGCGTTCCATTACCGACATAGGGGGTCAACTGTACCTTTCAGGAGAGGAACGATTGAGACATCTTCAGTTGTTGGAAGAAAAGGGATCGATTAAGAATTTCCAGACACAGTTGTACAGGAAAGATGGCAATATCTGCTGGGTTGACATATCCAGCAGAACAGTCTGTGATTCTTCCGGTACGCTTCTTTATTACGAGGGTTTTGTCCAAGACATTACTGAGCGCAAACGTGCCCAGGATGCATTGCAGACGGCATTGACAGAGAAAGAAATATTGCTGAAAGAAGTACATCACCGAGTCAAGAACAACTTGATGGCAATCATGGGGCTGGTAGACATGCAAGGGCAGGCCATGGATATAGAGCCCGCCAAGAGTGCCCTGAAGGAGCTCTGTTCCAGAATCAGGTCGATGGCGCTTGTCCATGAGCAACTCTATCAGTCCCAGGACTTCTCCCGGATCGATTTTCAGGGCTACCTCGAGTCCCTGATTACCCACTTGCGATCATCCTACGAGGAGCAAAGGGATATTGGTGTCACTGTCAACGCTGCAGGTATCGAGATGTGTCTGGACAGTGCCATCCCCTGCGGGCTGCTTATAACCGAACTGGTGACTAATGCCTTCAAATATGCCTTTCCCGCAGGACGGCATCGTGCCGTTGATCTGCATTGCGAAATTACCGTAGAGGTGAGGCGGGATGGAGAGAGCTATACGTTAACCGTAGCCGATAATGGAATCGGGATGCCTGCCGGTATGGATTGGACCAAGACCGAGACATTGGGACTGCAGTTGGTGAGGATGCTTGGAGAGCATCAACTCCAGGGACGAATAGAGATGAATCAAACTGATGGAACAATGTTCCGTTTGCGCTTTTCACCTATGAGCCAGGATACGACAACACCCACTGCTGCTAGAGCAGAGGGCTAAGCAAAGAGGGTACTTCATGGATCAAAAATCCATTCTGGTGGTTGAAGACGATGCGATTGTCGCCATCCATCTGCAGAATATGCTGGCAGGACACGGCTACAGCATAATAGGGCCTGTAGCTACTGGGGAAGCTGCAATAGAAGCCGTGGCCGCCAGTTCGCCTGATCTGATCTTGATGGACATCCAACTGGCCGGGGAGATGAACGGCATTTCCGCCGCTGAACGTATTCACTTTTCTGCCGATGTGCCTGTCATTTTTCTGACCAGCTATTCCCAGAATCCTTTACCTGAACAGGCAAAAGCCGCTGCTCCCTATGGGTATCTGCTGAAGCCCGTTTCACCAAAGGAACTGTTTCTCACCATAGAAATGACTCTGAGCCGACATGGGCTCGATCGTCAACTCCGGGAGAACGAAGAAGAGCTGAGTGCAATCTACCAGGATGCTCCGCTTGTGATGATGATTCTGGACGGGAAAACAAAGATACACAAAGTGAACAAGTATATCACCAGGTTCACAGATCGGCCGGATGTCGACATGGTCGGCCTGTGTGTTGGCAGGGCTTTGCATTGTCATCATGCACTTGATGATCCCCGGGGGTGCGGCTATGGGCCGCATTGCCCGGAATGCACCATTCACCAAGTCAGTCTGAACACAATACACACCGGCCGCAGTCATAATCAGGTAGAAGCACGTCTCAATTTGTCTATTGGAGGAAAGAGGCAGGATTTGGTCTTTCTCGTTTCAACCACAGGGTTGATCGTCAGGCAAGAACCGTTGGTTCTGGTGAGCATGCAAGATATCACCGAGCGCAAGAGGATGGAGGCAGCCCTGCAAAACAGTCACGATGAATTGGAGCGATTGGTCCAGGAACGCACTTCTGAACTTGTTTTGGCAAATGAGAACTTAATCCGAGAATTAGAAGAACGCGAGAGGAAAGAGGAAGTCCTCAAATCACACCTTCGAGTGAGTGAATTTGCTGTCACACATTCCCTTGACGACCTTCTTCAAAACGCTTTAGACGAGGTCGAACAGTTAACCGATAGCCGGATCGGATTCTTTCATTTCCTGGAAGAAGACCAGAAAACACTCAGCCTCCAGGCCTGGTCCAAGTCTACACTTCGGACATTTTGCACTGCAGAAGGAAAAGGGAGACATTGTAGCGTGAGTGAGGCTGGCGTTTGGGCAGATTGCATTGGCCAGCGCCATCCCATCATCCATAACGACTATGCCGGGTTACCCAACTGCATGGGGCTCCCTCCCGGCAATGCTGCAGTCGTTAGAGAGTTGGTGGTGCCAATCATACGGGACGACAGGGTAGCGGCTATCCTTGGGGTAGGAAATAAGGAGCATGACTATAATAGCGGAGACGTCGAAACAGCTTCAGAGTTAGCGAATATAACCTGGGATATCGTGCTGCGTAAGCAGGCAGAGGAACAGCTGTATAACAGCAACGCCAAACTGACCACGATTTTTAACGGTATTACTCAACCGGTCATTATGCTGGATGCTGATTTCAAGGTTGAACGGTTGAATAGTGCTGCAAAACACTACTACAGCCTTGACAACTACCAGGATGCGATCGGGAGGTTCTGTTTTGAGGCCTTCCGCGGAAGGTCTACTCCCTGTGATGGATGCAAACTCCCCTTTTCAAGCATGCAAGGCTATTCCGGGGCCTTTGAACGCCCGGGCGGGATGGACCCTGACAAGATTGAGAAGGTGTTTGTGGATGTGGTAAAAGATGAGTCGGGGGCATTGAAGGCCACGATTATCCGCATTTCAGATATTACGCAGGCGAAACTGATGGATAGACAGCTTGTTCAGAGCGAAAAACTGGCCTCTTTGGGTCTGTTGATTGCAGGGATTGCACACGAAATCAACAACCCGAACAATTTTATCTATTTCAATCTCCCTATCTTACGCACATACATCCAGTTTATGTTGCCTCTTGTAGATGCATATATTTCCGACCATCAGGAGGTGCAGGCCTTTGGCCGGCCCTATCCTGTGTTTCGAGAAGATTGCTTCAAATTGTTGGACAATATTGAGCATGGCTCCACCCGGATCAATCAGATTGTCAATAACCTGCGGGAATTTGTCCGCGAGCGAGGCAAGGGAGAGATGCGTCAGATCGATCTGAAACAGGTCATTGAAAAAAGTACATCCATCTGCATGGGGCGTATTAGAAAAACGGTAAAAAATTTTGAAGTAACCCTGCCTGAAAAACTCCCGACTCTTGTTACCGATCCGTTGGCAGTAGAGCAGGTTGTCGTGAATCTCCTTATCAACGCCCTTCAGGCAGCAGATAAAGAAGATTCATGGGTCAATCTGACAGTCAGTGAATCCAGTGGACCGAAAGGTGAAGTGATCATAGAGGTATCCGATAATGGTTGCGGTATGGATACAGAAACCCAAAGGAAGATCTTTGACCCCTTCTTCACTACAAAAGCTGTCGGTGTTGGCACCGGCTTGGGGCTCTCCATAAGTCACCGGCTGGTATCAGAGCTGGGGGGGCGCCTCGAAGTAAAGAGTGAAGCGGGTAAAGGAAGCATCTTTCAACTTGTGTTGCCTGCAAAATTGTAAGTGATTAGAGAAAGGACAAATTCTTATGTTATCAAATATTTTGCTGGTTGATGATGAAACAGTCTTTTTAGAAAGTCTCGAAAGAGGGCTTCTTCTCAGCGGTTTTCAAAATATTCGGGCTGAAAGCGATCCCATCAAAGCGGCAGTTCTTGTTCAACAGGGAGAACCAGCGGATATCGCACTGATTGATATCACCATGCCGGGAATGACAGGAATCGAGCTTTTGGATCACATTAAAAGCTGCAGCCCGACCACTGAATGCATTATGGTGACGGCCGCCGATGAGGCCAGCCTTGCTGTGAGCTGTATAAAAAAGGGGGCATTTGATTACCTGGTTAAGCCTCTTGATATGGAAGAGTTGCTGGTAGTTATCCTTAAGGCTCTGGAGAGAAAGAACCTCCTTGAAATTCAGTTGCTTGGGAAAAAGAAGGTATTTCCAGCTCTGACCAATCCGGTAGCCTTTGCCTCGATCATCACCCAGTCAGAAAAGATGCAGAGGATAATGAAGGAAGCAGAACTCCACGCCGCAAGCAAGGTTCCTGTCTTAATCACCGGAGAGACAGGGACGGGTAAGGAACTCCTGGCGAAAGCCATTCATAATGCGAGCGCCCGGGCCATGAATATCTTTACCCCGATCAATATGACCGCTCTGCCTGCAAGCTTGTTTGAAACTGAATTTTATGGCCATACAAAAGGAGCGTTTACCGGCGCTTCTCAAGACCGGAAAGGATATTTGGAAACCACTACTGGAGGCACGCTCTTTCTGGATGAGATAGGAAGCCTGCCTTTTGAACTGCAGGGGAAATTGCTTCGGGTCCTCCAGGAAGGAGAATATTTCAAACTGGGAACCAGCAGACCCCAAGGCACAAATGTCCGTTTTATTGCCGCGACTAATGTCGAACCGGACAAATTGCAGGATCCAGGCTTTTTCAGAAAAGACCTTTTTTATAGGCTATGCGGAGCCTGGCTGGATTTGCCCCCTTTGAGAGAACGAAAGGAAGACCTGGAACTTCTGGTAAAAGAATTCTTACAAAATTATGGCGGTGGCCATGATAGTGGCAATATTGAAGAACCAGTCTGGTCCCTTCTGAAGGCGTATGACTACCCTGGAAACATCAGGGAACTGAAGTCGATTATTCAGCATGCGGCAAATTTAGCTGCAGGGCAATCGATCACCGTCCATCATCTCCCAGCCTACTTAACGGCAGCGGCATCAACCAAATCTCTTTCTGCTTTGCGTAGTTCCCCCGATGTCATCCTCCCACTCGCGGTTATGGAAAAAGAGTATATTTCACAGGCCTACCGATTTACCCACGGAAACAAATTACAGACCGCTCGGTTGTTAAAGGTTGGCGTCAACACTCTTCGGCGCAAACTAGAATCGTATGGCATTGAATAGGCATGCCAAAACGGACTACGTAGCCATAATGGCATACCCGATCATTTTACCGATAATTCGGGATGTTAGATCAATACCTAGTCCAATGTGAACTACTAATCCATCATATCCCTTCCTGAACTCGACCTTTCCCGCAATATCTGTTTTCCTTTGAGATCTCTTAATAATCAGCCTCTTAAATATAATCCCCATAGTATAACCCGATTGGCATCAATATTGCCTTAATAAGCATATCCGCAGATTGATTGCCAACCAGAGGTGGGGAGAGAAGAACATTTGTCAAAATCTCAATTTTCCGGCCTTTGCAGTTAAGGATCAGAAGCACTGCGCAAAATTCTTCAGGAGGCCGACGATGAACATTTTGCTTGTGGATGATGAGCATATTTTGGTCGAGTCCCTCACGATTGGGTTGGAAATCAGAGACTATAAAGTCTTTGCTGCTAACAGTGCACAACAGGCATTAGATCTGCTCCAGACTAAAGGGCATATGATTGATCTGGTTATTACAGATTATATGATGCCCGCCATGAACGGTATGGAGCTGCTCGTGGCTATTCGGAAGATATACCCGACCCTGCCAGTGATGATCATGACCGCCTATGCCCAGACGAGTCTGGTTATTGAAGCACTGAGGAACCACTGTGATGCTTTCATTGAAAAGCCTTTCACACCTGAGACACTTGTCTCAGAAATTGAGAGGATCAGATTGCATCTTCTCCGCAACACTCGAACCGATAATCTACGTCACTTTCTTCCCAGAATTGTCCATCAGATAAACAATCCTCTCTTTGCAATCAGCGGGTTTGCAGAGTTGATCCGGTCGAATTGGGGTGACGTTGATACGTTCCGGATGTACGCGGAAAAGATTCTTGATGCGGTGGAGGAGATTGGACGTATCAACAAGGAAATCATGAATGCTGGATGTAAAGAAGAAGACAAGTTCGAACCAGTCGATCTCGATGTACTCTTGGACCGTTGTCTGGAGATGTTTCAAGGCTTGTTTATTTTGAAGAAAATTCACCTTGGCAGGCAAGATCCTCCCCATGGATTCCACATATTGGGTGATAAATTCGGCCTTGAGCAGGTCTTTAAAAATCTCATTTTAAACGCGGTCGACGCCATGGATGGCATGCCTGACAAAAATCTCAATGTCACAATGACGCCAAAATGGGATTCGGGAACAGTTGAGATCATCATACAAGACACAGGTTGCGGTATTCGAGAGGATTGTCTGAACAAAATCTTTGATCCCTATTTTACAGACAAACATGAGGGAAACGGCCTCGGATTGGAAATCGTCAAAAATGTTATTGAAAAACATCGGGGCAGAATATCCGCAGAAAGTGGAGTGGGAAGTGGCTCTCGATTCACCATCACTCTTCCTGTAATTTGGATGAGCAAAGCTGAGAGATGTTGTGCCTCAATCAGATCCCAGATTGAAACGAATGGGATACTCCCTCTAGCGCCTAATTTTCAACAATTATAGCTCCTGAGTTTTGAATAAAGACTGCTTTCGTAGCGAAAGTGTCTGGTGTGTCAATGGACAGAAATTAGTCCTAATCTGAATGGTAAGGATTGCGATTCATGCTGAAGAAACTGAAACTGAAAACCAAACTTCTTGGAGGGTTCCTGGTAGTCCTGGTACTTTCGGCGATCGTCGGAGGAGTTGGTTTCCAGGCGATGTCTGAAGTTAAGAGCAGGTCGCAGAAGATGGAAGATGTCAACACAGTGGCACAATTGATGCTCGAAACCAGAGTATTTGAGAAGAATTACATGATCCGAAAAGATGAGAAGTCCAGGAAAGAGCATTCGGAGACCATCGCCAAACTCATTCAGCAGACTAAAATCACCAGTGATACTTTTGCAGACCAGATTAACAAGGATCAAATGACCTTGGTTGATAACGAAGTAAAATCCTACCTGACAGCATTTGAGGCCTATGCCGACCTGAGCAAACAACGTGATTCTCGAATGGAGGAAATGCGGGCATCAGGTCGGACTATGCTCACCGAAATGGACAACATGGTGACGGATGAAAAACAGAAGTTGACCGATACACTCAACCAGATCACAAAAACACAAGGAGAGCCTGAAAATACAATCAGCGACAGGATCGGCAAAATCTTAGATGCCGATCAGATTGTTAAACTGATTCTCGATACGAGAAAAAACGAGAAGGAGTTCATCATTTCCAACGGCGGCAAGGAGTGGAAAGAAGCGGTCAGCACCAACATAAAATCAATTAAGGGACTGCTGACAAGTTTAAAACCCCGATTTACACAGCAGGTCAACATTGCCCAAACAGACGCGGTTCTGGCGGCTATCACCTCGTATATCCAGAAATTTGAGAGCTACAGTGACTTGATGGTTAATCAACAACAGGCCGCAGCAGTAATGGTTGAGAAAGCCCGTAATGTTCAGAAGATCTGTGATGAAGCCATGCAGGATCAGAAAGCTAAAATGAAGTCCCAGATATCTTCGGCTACAATTCTTCTCCTTTCGACCTGTGTCATTGCGTTCATCATAGGAATTTCCCTGACGATAATCATTACCCGTGGCATTACCGGTCCGGTCATTAAAGCGGTAAACCTTACTGAAACCATGGCGAAAGGAGATTTCACAAACCAGCTGCACTTGGATCAGAAAGACGAAATCGGTTTAATGGCAAATTCCCTTAACGCTATGGCCAGACAACTTGGAACTACAATCAGAGAGATCGTAGAGGGTGTCAACAGTCTTTCTGCTTCCTCGACAGATTTGGCGGCAGTCTCAAGACAGCTTTCTGGTTCTGCCCGTGAAACCGCCGATAAATCAAGTTCGGTGGCAGCATCCGCAGAAGAAATGAGCGTCAACATTCAGTCGGTTTCTGCAGCCATGGAACAGTCCACCAGCAATGTCTCAATGGTGGCGTCCGCAACCGAAGAGATGTCTGCAACCGTGAGCGAGATCGGGCGGAGTGCAGAGAAGGCTCGTTCCATTTCGGAAAGTGCAGTCAAACAGTCTCAGTTGACATCAGAACAGGTAAAGGCCCTTGGCGAGTCTGCCAGAAAAATCGGCAGATTTACTGAGACGATTACTGAAATCTCCGACCAGACCAACCTTCTCGCTTTGAATGCCACTATTGAAGCTGCCAGGGCTGGTGATGCAGGCAAGGGATTTGCAGTTGTTGCAAACGAAATTAAAGAGTTAGCCCGTCAAACTGCTGCAGCAACTGTTGATATAAGAAGCCAGATCGATGCTATGCAATCTACGACAAGCTCAACTATTGAGGGCATCGGGATAATCTCTGAGGTAATCAATGAAATCAATAATGCCATAAACGGAATTGCCTCAGCTGTGGAGGAGCAGACAACGGCGACGAATGAAATAGCCGATAACATCTCTCAGGCATCCCAAGGCATTGCAGAGGTGAATGAGAATGTTGCCCAGAGCACCATTGCTATCTCAGATATCACCCGTGATATTACTCTGATCAATCAGCAGTCGGCCGAGGTTGGAGATGGCAGCAATCAGGTGCAACTGAGCGCCCACGGTCTGTCAGTCCTAGCCAATCAACTGGATAATCTTATGAAGCAATTCAAAGTCTGCCCTGCATGAAGAAACCGGCCGAGAGGGAAGGATCATGGAATTTTTCAAAACCGTCAAGAAAGGCAGGATGAAAAATAAAACTGTTGAGTGACATATAGGCGGCGGTAAAACGATCCATGGAATTTCATGTTAAAGATACTGTCTGTGCAAGGGGTGTGGCAAGGTTGATGCTTATTGGGACATGTCATGCGCTCTCAATTCAGACAGAGCAAACAGGAGAAAAAGAAGAGGAGGGAATACGTATATCTGGCTGTAAAGCCATTCTGGTTGTTGAAGACGAGACGATGATTTTAAAGATGACTTCGACAATGCTTCAACGCCTGGGCTACGTTGTGTTGGCCGCAAGCACACCCAGCCAGGCTCTCCATATAATCAAGGAATTCCTAAGCCTGATCGATCTTGTCCTCACTGATGTAATTATGCCCGAAATGAACGGAAGGGAACTGACGGAGCAGATCCTGAGAATCCAACCCGGGATGAAGTTCCTGTATATGTCTGGCTACACTGCCAATATAATTTCCAAGCACGGTATGCTGGATGAAGGGGTGCTTTTCATTCAGAAGCCTTTTTCAAAAAAAGAGCTGGCCACTAAGGTTCTGGAGGCGTTAACGTGGCGTACAAATTCGGATTAAAACAAAAAATTACAATCGCCATTTCATTACTCGTCATTTTTTTAATCTCTATCCTGGCATATGTTGCCTTTTCCTTCTTTGAAAGGGAGCTGAAAGCAACCATTGCCCAGGACCAATTTGTTATGGTGACGGGATTTGCAGGTGAGATTGATAAGACCCTTCTTGCTGCCCAGACTCAACTTATTGCAACTGCGAATGGAATTCCATCAGATGTGCTGAAAGATCCTAACCGTACCCAGGCTTTGCTCGACAGCATGACCGGATTGCAACATATTTTCGACAAGCAAATTTCAATCCTTACACCAGAAGGCAAAATATTTGCCGAGACACCCTTCCTGCCTGATCGTCGCGGTTTCGATGTTTCCTTTAGGCCTTATTACAAAAACACCGTGGCCACCAAGGCATCGGTCATTTCTGATCCATATATTTCCTCCCTGTCTTCAAAGCATCCTGCCGTTATGATAACCGCCCCGGTATTCGACAGGAATGGGGGCTTGGCCGGGATTTTGATGGGGGCAATGGATCTTATGGGGGAGAATATCCTGCAGAACCTTTCCAAAATACATATAGGGCATGCAGGTTACCTGTATTTGACAACACGGGAGAGCCGGACAATGATCATGCATCCCGATGCCAGGAGGATTTTAGAAACTATTCCACTTGGCGCCAACCCCCAGTATGACAAGGCTGTTAAGGGATTTGAAGGGACAGGCGAAGGAGTGAACACCTATGGTGTGCACGTGCTGGTTTCATTTAAACATCTTAAGGTGAACAGCTGGATACTTGCCGCAAATTATCCGATTGCTGAGGAGCATGAAATAATCTTTGACTTGGAAAAGAAATATTTCATAGGGGCTGCGAGTGGGATTATCTGCCTTTTAGTCATTGTCTTTTTTCTTATTAAGTACCTCATGGATCCACTGCTTAAATTATCCTGTCATATTGAGGCGCTTTCTGGAACAGAAGGAATGGACAAGCTGCTCAAAATTCGTTCGCATGACGAGATCGGGGCCTTAGCTCAGTCGTTCAACCGTATGATCGGAGACATTGACCGGCAGAAAGAAGAACTCCAAAAAAGCGAAGAGCGGTATCGGACGGTTTATGATTCGGCTAATGACGCAATTTTTATTCAAGACATCGATACAGGCCAAATATTGGATGTAAACCAGAAGATGTGTGAGATGTTTGGATTCAACAGGGAGGAAGCGCTGCGGATCGATGCGAGGGAGTTAAGTCCAGACGCCTTCCCCTATGGCTATCAGGGTATTCTGGCGCGAATCTCGAAGGCTGCTCAGGGAGAACCACAACTTTTTGAATGGAAGGCGAAGGATAAATATGCGCGACTTTTCTGGGTCGAGATCAAAATGCGGGTTGTCGAAATCAACGGAACTGATCGTCTCCTGGCCACCGTCAGCGACATAGATGAGCGCAAACTGGCCGAAGAAGCACTCCAGGAATCAAAAATGCAAATGTACCAAATATTTGATTTTCTTCCCGACGCGACTTTTGCGATTGATCTTGCGGGTAACGTCATTGCCTGGAATCGGGCAATTGAAGAGATGACTGGGGTGAAAGCTGAAGAGATGCTGGGCAGAGGAAATCAGGAATACAGTATCCCGTTTTACGGAATGCGAAGACCGATTCTGATAGATCTGATATTCAGGCAGGATAAGGAAATAACCAAAGAATACACTTTCCTTAGAAAAGAGGGGGATTGTCTCCTTGGGGAGACGGAAACGCCTGTAAAAGGGGTTATACATAACCTTTGGGGGATAGCAAGACCCTTATTTGACGGCACAGGAAACATTACAGGCGCAATTGAATCGATTCGCGATATAACCGACCGCAAACGAGCGGACGCGGAGAAAGCTCTGCTGGAGGATAAGCTCTTTCAGGCGCAGAAGATGGAGGCGATCGGCACGCTGGCTGGCGGAGTAGCACATGATTACAACAACATGCTGGGAGTAATCATCGGCCATGCCGAATTGGCGATGCTCAAAATGGATGAAAGCAATTATATGCAGAACCATCTTCAGGAGATTATGAATGCGGCGCAGCGCTCAGCCGAATTAACGCAACAGCTCCTGGCCTTTGCCCGCCGTCAAACCATTGCTCCCAAGATCATGGATCTGAACACGTTGGTCGCCAATGTGGTAAACATGATCCGGGTATTGGTTGGAGAAAATAATGAGTTGGTCTGGCTACCCGGATCCGAAACCTATCTCGTGAAAATCGATCCTGTTCAATTCAATCAATTGCTGATGAATCTCTGCGTGAATGCCCGGGATGCTCTATCCGCGGATGGCAGGATAAATATCGAAACCCAGCGGGCGATTATTGATACGACATACTGCGTTGCAAACACCTTTTTCATTCCCGGAGACTATGCCGTGCTCGTCGTCACAGATAATGGAGTCGGCATTGATAAAGAGACTCAGTCCAAGGTTTATGAACCGTTTTTCACCACCAAGGGTTTCGGGAAGGGGACAGGTTTGGGTCTGTCGACCGTATACGGCATTGTTAAACAGAATAATGGTTTTATCAATTTGTACAGCGAACCGGGGAAAGGAACGACATTCAAAATTTATCTCCCTTTTTATAAAGGATCGGCAGCCGAGAGCAGAGAGGAAGAACCGGAATGTATGCCGAGAGGCTCTGATGAAACGATTCTGGTTGTCGAAGACGAAGTCGCCCTGCTTGAAATCTGCACAACGATGCTGGTGAATTTAGGCTACAAGGTACTTGCTACAAACAAACCGACAGAGGCCATCCAGTTGGGTAAGGAGCATGCCGGAACTATAGATATGCTGATGACTGATGTAGTGATGCCCGAAATGAACGGACGTGAACTTGAGCAGCAGATTATAAAGAGTAATCCGAAAATCATATGCCTTTTTACATCGGGCTATACAACAGATGTGATCACAAAACGTGGAGAGCTGGATGCGGATGTGCAATTCATCCAAAAGCCTTTTACGATTGAGGGCCTGGCGCTGAAGGTCAGGGAAAGTCTCGCCTTAAGAATTAAAGAAATATCAAAGGAAAACTAGCGGTACCCTATGTCGATCAAACAAAAGATCCTGTGTACCACTCTGCCCTTCTTCATCCTGTTTGTCCTGATCACGATGGGAATAGGTATGAAATCTTAGCAGAATCAAGGTGAGCAAAGTGTCGTCAGGATCCATTCCATTTTGGTGAATGATAAAAACGAGAAGCTCAACGATCTGATTCGCAATACCTTTGAGATCATGTCCACCCAATATCTCGCTTCCCACGATTCGATCCAGGTTGCCGACACCTATAGGCAACGAATCCATGTCAACCGTCGACCTCGGCTATTCAGCCATTGAGGGGATCTCTGCAAGAAAAGACCTTACAGACAGCGAAAAACAGAAGATGGCCGCCGGAATCATAGAGACGATGCGGTATGGAAACGGGGAATATCTGTGGATTAACGATATGCAGCCTTCATGCATCCCATTAAACCTGGACTGAACGGCAAGGACCTAAGCCTACATCTTTCCTACAACAGTCAAGGAGCAAATCAATTAAGAAAACGTGACTCCAAGTCGATGTGGCTGTGAAATTGTAACGTCTTTTTGTGCTATCATTTTGGCTCCCTGCCAGAGATGAGCAAATTCTCTTTTACAGATCCCCGTTGAAATACTCGTCTGTGGAACCGACCGAAAAGACACGCCAAGCGGAAATCCGGAATGGTTGTCCGCCAAATTGATAAACGGTCACGGACCGGTTATCGAACTGGTAAAAGGCATTCTTTATTTAAAAAGAAAATATAATAATAATGATCATTATTGACAATTGATAGGCATCTGCGGTAAGCTTATGCGTATATACTATGTTAGAATTACATATCGGTACATTATTTTGTTTCTCCATAATTTTGTCAGTTAATTTTCATGTACCGTGTCTCATCCAGAATTTTTTAAAAAAAGAAATCATGAAATGCCACAGTGCATGGATTCAATTCCTTTTATTTTAAAGAGCCTGACGACGAATTCAAATACTCCCCATACTCTTTAAGGATGATCAAATCTTCTTTGCAACTAAATTTACGCCCTGAGGAATACCAAAACTAACGGATCAGACAGAATCATACTGTAATCATACGCATCGAATGGATTTTTATTCCCCCAATTCAAAAAAGGAGCAAAAAAAATGAAAATTCTTGTAGCATATGTCAGCCGTACAGGAAAGACCCAAACAATGGCTAATTTTATCGCTGAAGGTGTTCGATTCGCAGGTGTTGATGTCGAATTGAAAAAGGTTTCCGATATTAAGAGCGAATCAGAACTTGCTGGATATGACGGATATATCTTTGGCTGTCCAACCTATCATCGTGATATTACAGCGGGAATGAAAACATTCCTTTTTTTGGCTGAGAAATCAAATCTCGTCGGGAAAATCGGTGGGGCATTTGGTTCCTACACCCACAGCGGCGAGTCAGCCCCCATGGTCTATGACACCATGCAGTTCGTCTGTAAAATGGATGTTGTCAACCTTGGCGGTTTAAGCTTAAAAGAGGCCTCAGTTGAATCGCCCGATGGAATAAAGGCATGCCAGGATTATGGGAGGGCTTTGGCGGCAAAATTGACAGTACAATAAGAAACTCGACAGAAGATTTCTTTCCCCCTGACCAGTGAATGGTGGTTTTTGAGCTGTTCAAGACGATAAGGCCCGCATGCGTCGCTTCGTACTGCCTCTCCAAATTTCAGGGTATTATGTCTTGTACTGTTTTTCATTTTTGCAGGAGACCTCTCCATCCCCGACTGGAATTCCAGCCGGGGATATCTTTTTCCCGTACGTCAAAACAGCCGCTGCTGTGAATTTTTCAAGGTGACCTTATATCCTCCCTGCAGCAGCTGACAATTCGATCAGCAATACCTTAAAGATACAACGTATTCTACCACCTCTCACTCATTGCACAACACCTCTCTCTCTCCTCTCTCCTCATCCAAGGACTGGGGCCGCAGAATAGTCTGAGTACCATTTTTCCCGATACGCTGTAATTCTTGCAATCCCGTATCATGTGGTTAAATTTACTCTGTTGTAGAAGGAGATGCCTTCTCTTTATAAACGTTGGAATCCGCCGGTAAAGCCGGTAGAAAATCTGTTTATCCATATCCATTCACAGGCTTAACACGGTAGCGCGTCAATGAAAACGTATAGAATCATGGTGATCGATGATGAAAATATCGTCGGCAAGATGCTTAGGGCGGTCCTTGAGCAAGAAGGGCACATAATTGAACTTTTCCTCAGCGCCGCTCCCGCTCTGACCAGATTAAAAGAAGAAACGTTTGACGTGGTGATCACGGATTTGAAGATGCACGGACTTAATGGGATAAAGGTTCTGGAAACGGTCAAGACAAAGTACCCGAAGACGAAGGTCGTCATGATCACAGCCTATGCAAGCATGGATACTGTTGTTGACGCCTTGCGTGGACAGGTTGATGATTTCTTCGCGAAACCAGTCAGGATTAAGGACATAAAGGCATGCATCGAACGTTTGCTGAGCTAAATCGCCTCTATATGGTTGTTTCCTCTTGTGCTGTAGAAGGACGCTGCAGGTTTTTAACGGCTTGGGTGGTTTGTTTGTAGCCAATAATTCCGACACCGGTCATAATCAGACTGCCAACGGCAAGTGCACCGTCAAAAATCGACCACGGGGAGAGCCCGAACCAGCGGAAAAAAGCAATGGCTATGGAAAAAAAGGCCAATCCGGTCCGAATAAGGGCCAGATGGGTTCTTCCTTGAGCCAGAAAGGTTCGCATATTGGATAAAGTTGTGAATCGGCGTGGAATAATGACCCACTAAAGGGGAAAATCGGCATTCAAAATTGACCCACCTCAGCCCCTGCTCCATACTCTCTGAAATTAACCAGAGAGAGGAGACTTAAAAGGAGATGCTGAA
>Ga0214250_1000159_pt1 | contig 25877 bp, 29 predicted proteins | sample TroBogypolimnion_35_FD_153088 | JGI IMG/M metagenome (GOLD analysis project Ga0214250, IMG submission 153088) | Freshwater microbial communities from Trout Bog Lake, WI - 29JUN2009 hypolimnion | ecosystem: Environmental > Aquatic > Freshwater > Lake > Hypolimnion/Profundal zone | place: Trout...
TGTCCGCTTTGGTCTTTTAAAGCCGCAGCTAAGCTTTGAATGAAGTTTTGCATTGCTTGCTGGGGGCTTGATGTGCCGCTTGAGGATGAAGCGTTAACTGCATTATTGGCAAAAGTGGATTGGGTAACACCCATTGAAGATAAGGCTTGGGATAAGGCCTGGAATATGCTGCCTCCAGTGGTATTACCGTTTAAGCCAGCCTGACCTGATGTTGTTGACATTAGTGCCGCGCTAGGAGCAATAGCATTATTGGGCGCAACACCATTGGCTACCCCGGCTGATTGCAGCATCTGCGCTGCCAGCATTTGGAACAAAGACTGCGCTGAATTTTGACTAGAACTGACCGACATCGACATAATCAACTCCGAAGGAGAAAAGGGAGCCAAAATATAAGGCCCGACTCTACTCATACGGAATTATTTAACGTCTCGTTTAACTATTTTTTAGATTGGGCGTAAGTTTTTCGTGGGCCCTTGCGTCTAAATATTAACTAACAAGGAGAAGTCAATGAAAAGAATGATGCATGGCTTGATTATGTCCAGTATTTTGATGGTAAGCGCCATTAGCATAGCTAGCGCCGCCTTGCCGGAGCCGCAAGACCCCCAGGTGGTTGCTAATATGAGTTTTGAGCAACGTCTACAGATGTCTAAAGATTTGCGAGAGCAGTTTAAGCAGGCTACACCTGAAGAGCGACGTGAGTATCGTCAAAAGCTGCATGCCAAATTTAAGGCATTAAGTCCAGAAGAGCGCAAAGCATTAAGAGAGAAAATGCATGCTCAGTGGAAGGCTTTAAGTCCTGAGCAAAAGAAAGAGTTAAGGGATAACCGCAAAGCCATGATTGCCGCAATGACTCCTGAAGAGCGCCTTGAGATGAAAAAAGAGCGTGAAGAATGGATGAAGGCGCATCCCCATGAAAAAGAACATTGGAATAAGCCAATGACTAATTAAGGATCAATTTGATTTTATTTCCTAGTAAGCAACACCGTATTGAACAGGCTTTATTAAAGAGTGCGGTAGCGGGAGATTCGCAGGCATCAAAAGAAGTGATTCGCTTGCTGAGTTCTCCCGCTTACTCTTTGGCCTGGAAGATGCTTGGTAAAAAAGAAGATGCTGAAGATGTTGTGCAAGAGGCCTTTATCCGACTTTGGAAAAGTGCGGATACGTTTTTAGGTAAGTCAGGGTTATCCACATACTTTTACACTATCGTGAGTAATCTTTGCTTAGATAGGATCAAAAGTATTAATAAGGGATTCTTTGAGGAGTTTAATGAGCTTGAGCATTGCCCAATACAAGAGATTTAGTGGAGTAACGGAGAGGGCATTAGCCCAGAAAGTATACAAAAGGCAGTGAATGCATTAAGTAGTAAACAGAGAATGGCGATATTGCTATGGGCTTATCAGGATATGACCGCAGAGCAAATTGGTGATGCACTAGGGATGAATAAAAACAGTGTCGATCAGTTGCTTTATAGGGCTAAGTTGAAATTAAAGGCGGAATTGGAAAAAGGGCAATCCTATGCGATCGAACGATAAACAGCATTTAAAGCGGGTGTTGGATCAAATCAAGGTTCAAGGACCGTCTACTCATTTTGAACAACGCATTTACCAAGATTGGCAAAGAAGGGTCTCTAATGTGGAGCAACCAAAACATCGACTCTCTGAGGCTTTAGTTCTTGCTAGATTACATCCTAAAATTATTGGATTGATTGCAATCACGGCCTCATTGTTGCTTGGTCAACACTTCCTGATGTCTCAGGATGAGGAATTACATCGAATTGATGCCCTATCTGAGCTAAGCCTCTCAACAATTTAATTCTAATTGCCAGATATTTTTACTGTATGTCACGCAGATCTCTCATTCTGAGGCCTTTAATTAATTGCAATCATCAAGTGCAATTAAAGGCACTTGAAATTCGCAATGAATCTAGTGTGCGTCAAGCTATGTTTTTAGAGGATACGGTTAGTTTAGAAAATTTTCTGATTTGGGTTGAAAGATTAAAAAAAGATCCGCACCATGAGGAATACTTAGTCTTTGATGAAAATAATCAATCTCTGCCTTTGGGTGTGCTATGCCTGAATGAAATTGATACCTTTAATAAGACGGCTAATTGGGCAATGTATCTGACTGAGAAAGAGCAGTCACGACTAGGGGGTATTTTGGAGTGGTTTTTAATAAACTATGCCTTTGAAACATTGGGTTTAGAAAAATTAAATTGCCAAGTTTTGGAAAGCAATACTGCTGTTATCAAGTTACACCATAAGTATTATTTTCAAGATGAGGGGTTCTTGCGTGAGCACGTCCGTCGTAAGGATCAAAAGCTAGGAGCCGTCTGCCTTGGGCTTACCAAACATGATTGGATTACTAGAAAGGATCAATTTGAGATTGATCATGAAGCGCTAATCAACCGCTTTGAAGTCAAAATTGAAGATGTACCCACCATTAGCAATCAGCTACTACGGCAAGTCGAGGAGGCTAGGGAGTCCTACAACCTCAGCCTAAGTATTTTATTAAGACTTTCATTAGAGAGTCGATCTCAAACCAAGATAACTTTAGACGAATTCATGAGGGTGCAACAAAAAGTACTTGATCTTGAAAAAGAGTTGCTCGCTTTAGTTTCTCCAATAAGTGAGCATCTATAGTTTTTATATGTAGTGACGTATATAGAGTAGTTTATAGACCTAGGGGCTTGAGTATGAAAACGATCAAAATCAGTAGCTTATTTTTTAAATTTGTTCTCTTTGGGTTTGCTTCATTGTTTTCAGTACTGGTTTTTGCCCAATGGGGTCCGGCCCCATACCCGATTCATCGATTTCATGAAAGGCATTACGAAGTGTGGCGAGGCGGAAGCTGGTTCCATGGCAACTATGCTGGAAGATTTGGTTGGTATTGGGTGGTTGGTGGCGCCTACTACTTTTATCCAAGGCCGATTTATCCTTATCCAGATCCATACATGCCTGGGGTTCTCATCACACCCAATTCAGGCCCTATGGCTCCACCGCCACCAAGTCAGCCCTCCACGCCGGTGCTGCAAGGTCAAAATTTACCGTCGGTTTGGTATTTTTGTGAACCATCACAGGGCTACTATCCATATGTAGCCGAATGTCCTTCTGGCTGGAAAACCGTGCCCGCCTCACCGCCCTCAGTCAAATAACTTGTTGCTCGCTTAGGTATAAATCTTGCATAACTAATGATGGCTAGATAAGAGCTGGTCAATGCGGCATTTTTTGCCGTATTAATAGCTCTTATTAGAAAACAATGCAATTTTTACCACCCCCTATTCACATGGGTATTTTAGTAAAGCGAGGTCATCATGTCTTCATCGTCAATTGGTTCGGCAAGTCAAGTAAATAACCTTGCTGCCCTATTTCAGTTAAGTTCAATTAATGGAACTTCAAACGGCATTAGCAATAATTTGCCATCTGCAAATTCTGCATCTTCGGTAACCCCCTCAGGTAAGGGTGGTTTAATGGAGTCTCTATTGCAATCTTTGTCCCAGATGATTGCTAGCTCTAGCTCTTCATCCTCAGCAAGTTCCTCAGGCACTGCCACTAGTTCTAGCGCAACTACTCCAGGTAATGACCAGTCTGCTATCGATAGCTTTGCGCAGGCTTTATTTTCTGCTATTCAATCGCAGATGGCGCAAAACTCTAATGGAGCTTCAAATTCAACTTCTGGTGTAAACACTTTAACTGGCGCAGGTACCCAAACTGCTGGGGTAGGTGGTCATCATCACCATCATCATGGCGGTGGTATGGACAAAATGGAATCAAGTCTACAAAGTTTAATTAGTGCATTAGATTCTTCTAGCTCTTCTAGCGCCTCTAGTTCCTCGACCAGTAATAGCTCGACTTCAGACCCATCTAATAATCCTCTCTCAGCTCTTGAGCAAAGTGCGTCAAACTTGTTTACTGCAGTTGGAATCAATACCAATAACAGTAATGCCACCCTCGCTTCTATGTTGCAGTCAATGCAACAATCAATGGTCGGCGCTAGTGTTGCTGGTAATATAGTGAATAAGGTCGCATAGTTTTAGAAGCTAATTTTTTATAAGTTTTACTAAAATACCAGTCTAAGGGTTGGTATTTTTTTTGAGCGTTACTTAAAGTAACGCTTATTCCCTAAACACTTTGGAGCAACCAAGTGCTAAACGGTTGTTCCAAAACTCCTTTGGTCCTAGATTCAAGTCCTAGTAGGTCGATTAGAAAAATAAACCCTCATCAGAAATGATGGGGTTTTTGTCCTTCTGACCCATTGATTGAATTGAATTTGGCTACCTCAGCATGGTAATGACTAATCCTTTAGAATTATTTGACTAGTCAACTAATTCGATGAAAAAGACCGCCTCACCTCCTACTTCGTTCTATACACCAAAGGCCTATACCCCTCAAGGAAGCTTAGTGTATTTAATGGTTCGAAATAAATCCATTTATCAGCGCTTGGCCGATATGCGACTTGCTGATTTGGGAATCACAGCTTCACAAATGAGCATTTTGATGATGATTGGCCATGGTGAAATGGCCACGATATCTTCAATCTCTCAATTATGGGGAATCAATGCTGCAGCCACTGTTCGAATGGTTCAAAAACTCGAAGCAATGAAATTAATTAGAAAGCTCCCCTCCAATAAGGATGGTCGAGTAACCCATTTGTCATTAACGGCATCTGGAAAGAGCTTAATTAAGCACATACCAGATCGTTTATGTGATTTATTAAATCACTCCTTAATGGGTTTCACATTGAAAGAATTTGAGCAGCTAAAAAGTTTTTTACTTCGGATTGAGGCAAATAACTTACAGCAATTAAAGGAAATACAATGAAGTGCCCTATTAAAAGCCTGACTTTGCTATTACTGATTCCTATCGGTCTAGCCTTGTCTTCTTGTGCGTTACTTCCAAGGGAAAGTTTGCCAGAGCAAAGTACTAAACCTTTAGAGACGCTCCAACCAAATCTGACTCCGAGTGCACTCTCAATACAAGATCAGTGGTGGACTGTATTTGGTGATCCACAGTTAAATAAACTAGTTGATTTAGGGTTAAGTCATTCACCGAGTTTAGAGATTTCCGGAGCAAGAATTGTGGCAGCACAAGCCATGCTCGAGAGTGAGAAAGCAGCATTTCTACCTCAAGTTGGCGTAGGTGGGCAAGTAGATCGTCAGCAGCTTTCGCAAAATTATATTTTTGTACCTGGGATGCCTATTTATACCGGCTATGGGCTTGTCAATGCATCTTTAAATTGGTCTCTTGATATTTGGGGTAAGCAAAAGAAATACTATGACGCCGCTAAAAATCAAGCGAAGGCAGCGCAAGCAAGTCATAACGCAGCTGTTCTGTTGTTATCTACAACCATTGTGCGTGTCTATTTTGATTATGACCGTATTGTTCAATCACAACTTCTAATTGCTCGTGATGCTGAGGTAAAAAAGAATTTATATCAAATTGCTCTGGATAGAAAAAGAGCAGGCTTAATTGATGAGTTGGCGGTCAATCAGCGCAAAGTTGAGTATGAGACTGCTCAAGCCAATTTGACCCAGGCAAATCTTAGTAAAAAGATGGCTCAACATCAGCTCGCAGCTCTTGTGCAAGAGGGGCCTTCATGGGGCGAAGCACTTCAGCCGCCCGCTATTCAATTTCTTGGGCTTAATCTTCCAGAAACAATTCCTTCAAACCTATTAGAGCGTAGACCCGACTTACAGGTATTACTTAGCCAAATTGATGTTGCAAGATTGCAATTGGATGGAGCCAAATTAGAGTATTTGCCTGATATCAACCTAGCGGGATTTTTTGGAGTTCAGTCCTTTGGTTTATCCCAGCTTTTTGCTAGCAAGAGTCAACAATTTAGTATCGGTCCTGCAATTAGTCTACCCATCTTTGATGGCGGATTAATTGATGCCAATATTACAGGCAGGGAAGCCAATAGAAACCAGGCAATCGCCAACTACCAAGAGCAGTTAGTTCAAGCCTTACGCGAGGTATCTGATGGCATTAGCTCAATGAAAAGTTCCCAATCAAACTATAGTAATTACAGCAATGCCTACCAAAACGCCAAGACAAACTACGAAAGTACCCGGCGTAGAAGTGAGGCCGGCATTAGCTCTAAGGAATCGGTTTTATCCATAGAGCAGGCTTATATTGCACAGGGCCAAAATTTTGTGGAAGCAAAACAAAAAATGCTAACTGCAAATATCGTCTTAGTCCAAGCCTTGGGCGGCGCCTATTGGCAGGATCCATCCCAAACCCATTAAACATGAATAAGAAGATTTAAATTATGGAAACGCTATCTGAGCATCAGAAATTTGATAGACCAAAAGCTTTTAAGATTTTTGGGGCTGTACTAGCAGCCTTATTTTTATTGGCACTAGTCTATTGGCTTGTCTTTGGTCGCAATTCTGAGTCAACTGATGATGCCTACGTTGCCGGTTCACAAGTCCAAATTGTTGCTCAAATTGAAGGTGCAATATCATCGGTCAATGTTTCTGAAACTCAGGCTGTTAAAGAGGGTCAAGTTCTATTTAAGATTGATCCAACTGAGGCCAAAATCGCCTCAGAAAAGGCAGATATTGACTTACTTAGTGCTTATGCGGATTACGAGAGACGAAGTTCTTTACAAGGTGATGCGGCAGTTTCAAATGAAGAGCTGGAGCACGCAAATCTCAGTTTTCGTAAGGCGCGTGAGAATGCACGCCAGTCTTATATTAATTTATTACGTGCAGAGGTTCAGGGCCCAACAAATGCAATTCTAGCCAAGCGCTATGCCCAGGTTGGACAACGCGTTGCTCCAGGAACGGTTCTTGGATTATTAGTTGCAAAAGATGAAATTTGGGTCGATGCGAACTTAAAGGAAGATCAACTTCGCAATATCCGTATTGGTCAGCCCGTAAAGTTGGAGTCAGATATCTATGGTGGCAAAGTGGCGTATCACGGCAAAGTGGTAGGTTTTGCACCTGGCACCGGATCGACATTAGCATTATTGCCCGCTCAAAATGCTACTGGTAATTGGGTAAAAGTTGTGCAACGCTTACCGGTGCGAATTGTATTAGATGATGCTCAACTTAAGGATTTTCCCCTGCGTATTGGTCTGTCAATGAGCGCCAAAGTTGATACCAGCAATCATGAGGGTTTGCCGCTACAAGCGATGAGTGACAGTGCTCCACTTGATACAAACATTTATCGTAAACAGTATGAGCTTGCTGAAGGCCACATTAATTCACTTTTGCATAAGTAAATAGTAGTCTATCTTTATTAATGACGCTAAAAGAATCTCCCTCACAATTGGTAGGTCTCAAGCTAGTATTAGCTACTATTGCTTTGGGAATGGGATCCTTCATGAATGTGTTGGATATCTCCATAGCAAATGTGTCGCTTCCATCAATTGCCGGTGACTTTGCAGTCAGTCCTGCGCAAGGAACTTGGATCATTACCTCCTATGCTGTCAGTGAGGCAATTTTTCTGCCTCTGACTGGGTGGTTAGCAGGGAGGTTTGGAGATGTGCGTCAGTTTACGGTGGCTACGCTATTGTTTACTTTGGCTTCTTTATTCTGTGGAGCATCACAATCATTTGAGATGTTATTGGTTTCAAGAGTACTTCAGGGGGTCGTTGGTGCTTCCATGATCCCCTTATCGCAATCGCTCATCATTAAGATTTTTCCTGCCAACAAGAGAGGTGCAGCCTTAGGAATTTGGTCTCTAACCCTCATCGTTGCACCGGTTCTTGGTCCCGTTGTTGGGGGATGGCTTACTGATAATTATGTGTGGAGGCTTGTTTTCTTTATCAATATTCCATTCGGTCTATTGTGTGCTTTTGCGGTCACAAAGTTAATGAAGGGTCGCGAGTCACCAAAAGTCATCACACCGATTGATAAAGTTGGTTTGGTTTTATTAACCCTAGGTATTGGCAGTTTGCAGATATTGCTAGATAAAGGCAATGAGCTCAATTGGTTTGGTTCGACCACAATTTGCGTTCTAGCTTTTATCTCAGTAGTCACTTTGATCTTCCTGGTCATTTGGGAGCTGGGTGAGGAATACCCCATTGTCAATTTAAGACTCTTTGCAAATCGCAATTTCTTAATTGCTGCAAGCTGCTTGGGAATTGGAAGTTATGCATTTTATATTTTTGTCATTATTGGCCCACTTTGGATGCAAACTCAGTTAGGTTACACGCCGACCTTGGCTGGCGAAGTCATGGCAGCTGTAGGATGTTTATCGATTTTCTTTGGGCCATTTTTTGGGATTAATCTTGATCGATTTGGTGCGCGACAGGTCGCTACCATTGGGTTTACTGCTTTTGGCATAGCTGCTTGGATGAGTGGCTCCATCACGCCAGATGTTTCATTTACCCATCTTCAGTTAGTACGCTTGCTAGCCGGTATTGGCATTGCAGGTTTTTTTGTGCCAATGACTGCAATTTCCCTATCCCAAATCAAACCCCAACAAATTAGTGCTGCAACTGGCTTAGCAAACTTTCTGAGAAATATGGGTGGAAGTGTAGGCACTGCTATTGGAGTGACAATTTGGCAAAATCAGGCATCTACTTACCATGCAAATTTAGTAGAGCACATTAATCCATCTAATCCTGGATACAACCAGTTTATTGCTGCTTTATCTGAGCGAGGAATGTCTGATATCCAAATAAGTCAATATTTTGATGTTCTGGTAAATGCTCAAGCCTATGTCCTTTCAACTAATCACCTCTTAATGCTTTCTGGAATGATTATGGTTTGCTTGGTGCCCGTTATTTGGTTTGCTAGGCCACCATTTGGTGGAGGCGGCGGCGGTCACTGATGATTCATTTATCGATAACAGACATCAAAAAATTAATGAATAAGTCTCTACGAGCTATAACAAATCTCTCAAGTAGCTTTGGAGCAATGAAGTATGAAACGGTTGTTCCAAAATTCCTTTGGTTTTGAAAACCAAAGAGTCGGTCAGTAGTCCTTCTATTTGCGATAAATCCACTACACAAAACGCTACACACCGATATTTAGACGCTGTAACCTCTTGAAATCCTAGTAGTTTTATTTGGATGTCTGCTCTCATAATCCTTTGGTCCCAGGTTCAAGTCCTGGTGGGCCCACCAGAAAAGCAAACCCTCATCAGAAATGGTGGGGGTTTTGTCTTTTAGCTCTTTTGAATCAGCTGTTCAAATGCATTCACGAACGACTGAGGGGGTTGGGCTCCTTGCAAAAGATACTGATTATCAAGAATGATCGCAGGAACAGAGTTGATGCCTACGCCTGTATAGGTAGACTCCTCTTCACGCACTTCGTTAGAAAATTCTTTACTCTTAAGTATCTCATGAGCTCGATCTTTGTCTAGTCCGGCACGCATTACCGCATCTAGCAAATTTTCTTGGTCATCTAAATTTACTGCTAAGCAAAAGTAAGTATTGAGCAATTCCATTTTAAGGGAAGCTTGCTTTTGCAAGTCATATTCTTTGGCAGCCCAATACAAAAGACGGTGACAATCAAAGGTGTTGTAAACCCTTTTTCTACCTTCTGGGTGAAATGCAAATCCAGCTTCTAATGCTTTAGCTCTGATATTAGCTTGATTGGCTTTAACTTGGTCCGCAGTTAAGCCATACTTTTCTGTGAGATGTTCAATTGCATCTTGACCACCCACAGGCATATTGGAATTGAGTTCAAAAGGATGAAAATGTACTTCAAAATTGACTTGATCACTTAACTGGTCAATCGCCAGATTGAGATTGCCCAATCCTACCGCACACCAGGGGCAAGCCACATCAGATACATAGTCTATTTTTATCGTTGGCTTCATGAGCTTTATTCTACAGGGGCAGATTGATGATGAAATCAAAGGTAAGCGAGCGTTACTTTAAGAAACGCTCACCCGCTAAAATAGAGGCGATCAATCGGAGCAGTCGACAAGCAAGAGGGTATTGTTTGGGTAGCTTCAACCATGAGATAAAAAGGGTTAAATAGTGCGCTGCAGCACGATATTAGATTCCGTTTCATACTAGCTCTAATCTAACTTTTATGCCAAAAAAATACTATGGAAGTCACTAAAGCAGTCAAGGCCGCACTAAACACCCTTGTGGATATTGCGAGTCATTCTCTAAATGGCAAGCTTGTACCTATTCCAGAGATAGCCAAAAGACAAGATTTGTCGATTAGCCGTATTGAATTTTTATTACGCCCCTTGAGGGAGTCAGGGCTTGTTGTTGGTGTCAAGGGCCGAACGGGTGGTTATCAACTTTCTAAAGATCCTCGAATTATTACCATCAAGGATGTTGTGGTGGCTATGAATCGAATTAAAAAAAGAAAAGTTGAAGTGTCAGATATTGCCAAAGAACTTTATCAATCACTCGAAACTTATATGATGAGCTACATCTCTAATATCACTTTAGCCTCGACTATAAAAGACTATATTCCGAGATTTAGTGAAGTGCAGACTATGCCCGATAGTAAATCCTATGTACCAACAGAAATTCAAATAGATATTAAACAGGAAAAACAGCCCAAAGGTGAGTTTCAAAAAATAGTGAAGACTCAATTTAAGAAAATTGAAGAAGTACCACGTGGGCCAAATTCTGTATTTGATTTTGCTAATTATTTAGATCGTAGTCTGAGTTGAAATAAACTATGAGGGCTTACTGGTAGAGCGCTATCAGACTCACTAATCTTTTAAACGTGAACTTTTACGTGATTTTTCATAAAAGTGATTAGGCTTAGATCTAACCCAATGAATAAATCGTTGCATTTCAGGATGTTCTTGAAGGGCTGCGGCCGTATTCAATTTCATAGCCAATTCAGTTTCTGTAAAGAGCGCATGAATCTGGCGATGGCAGATGCGGTGTAGGTACTCGGTAGTTTTTCCACCCTTAGATTTAGGTATGAGGTGATGAGCGTCTTTTTGTGATTCTGGAATAAGGCGATCGCAAATAGGGCACGTAATCTCTAACTCTTTTGGGTATGGAGATGGCGCAAGTGTCATTAGTTTTCGACGTATTTTTCCAATCATATAATTTTTTGAAATATTAATGTTCAATACAAGTTTAGTAAATTAGTCATAAACTTGCATGGTGCCAAAATTCTCTCCAAAAATACTTTCTGAATCTGATATATCCCGCCTGATTGAAATGGCCTGGGAAGACCGCACGCCATTTGATGCAATCGAGCAATCGTTTGGCTTATCCGAGTCACAAGTGATCCTATTAATGCGCCATCAACTCAAGCGAGGCTCTTTTGAGCTATGGCGTAAGCGCGTTACAGGGAGGGCGACTAAGCATGTTGCTCTTCGAGGTAAGCTAGTGGCTCGCGCATATTGCCCAACTCAGTATAAAAATAAATGAATTCTCTTAAAAGGTTAGTCCTGATTCTCGGGGATCAGTTAGATTTAAAAGGGGCGGCCCTTAGAGATTTTGATTTTAAGACCGATGAAGTGGTCATGATTGAGTCAATTCCAGAGGCTCAGTATGTTTGGTCCCATAAGGCAAAGATTGCTTTATTTTTATCGGCCATGCGCCACTTTGCGAAAAGCCTGAAAGAGCTTAATTATCCGCTTGAATACATTCAGGCCTCATCTCTATCAATAGTCGCGGTCTTAAAGGAAAAGATAACCCAAGAAAGAGTTACACACTTGATCTGTGTTGAGCCGGGTGAATGGCGCTTAAAGGAACAGCTAGAAGAACTTGCAAAGGAGTTATCGATTGGGCTTGAGATGCGTGAAGACGATCATTTTTATTGCTCACATCAAGAGTTTATTCAATGGACAGCTGGCAAGAAAGAGTTAAGGCTAGAGTACTTTTACCGATTGATGCGTAAGACCCACAATATTTTGATGAATTCAGAAGGAAACCCTGAGGGTGGGCAATGGAATTTTGATCAAGATAATCGCAAGCCCTATCCTAAAAAAGGTCCCGGCATGATTGAGCCTCCAGTTCTATTTGAGCCAGATCTAGTTACTAAAGAGGTTCTTGAGTTTGTTGGCATTACCTATCCCGATCATCCTGGATCGCTAGATGATTTTTGGTGGCCAGTCACCCGTGAGCAAGCTTTAGAGGCCTTGGATTATTTTGTGGAATACCGTCTCAGAAATTTTGGGATATTTCAGGATGCAATGTGGACTGATACCCCGCTAGGTTGGCATTCAATTCTTTCGAGCTCACTGAACCTAAAGTTACTCAACCCGCGTGAAGTGATTAATGCTGTTTTGCAGGCGTGGGAAAAATACTCCTTAGATCTTTCCACGGTTGAGGGATTTATACGGCAAATATTAGGTTGGCGCGAGTTTGTCAGGGGCATGTATTACCTTGATATGCCTCGGATGGCTCAAGATAATTACTATAGCCACCAAAGATCTTTGCCAAAATGGTATTGGACAGGAAAAACCAATATGGCCTGCATGAAGGATGCCATTGGTCAAACATTACGATACGGCTATGCCCATCATATTCAGCGCTTGATGGTTACTGGCAACTTTGCTTTGTTAGCGGAGATACTGCCATCAGAAGTATGCGATTGGTATTTGGCCATTTATGTTGATGCGATTGAGTGGGTAGAGCTTCCTAATACCGCTGGCATGGCTCTATTCGCAAATGGTGGGCGCTTTACTAGTAAGCCCTATATCGCCAGTGGTGCTTATATAAAGCGTATGAGTAATTATTGCGTCTCCTGCAAGTACAAGCCAGATGTTCGCTTTGGAGAAGTGGCTTGTCCCATTACCACTTTGTATTGGAATTTTTTAATTAAACATCGAAGTCAGTTTGAGTCAAGTCCACGTACAAAGCTGATGACGGCAAACCTTAAAAAAATTAGTGACGAAGACCAAAAATCGATCATAGAGCATGCTGATCAACTCTTGAATAACCTGAACAATCTATAGAGTTTGAGATGGGCACTTCTTTTAAGGGCAATAAAAATTTTTTACCAAGAAAGATTTGTGTTGTCTGCAAAAAAGAAATGACATGGAGAAAGTCGTGGTCCAAAAACTGGGAATTGGTAAAATATTGCTCAGATGCTTGCAGGAAAAAAGCTCCTACAGCAAACATGTAAGTAGGCCATTGCCTTTTTTCTAAGATATTCTTTCGCTCGAGTAAGGGTCAAAAATAAAGAAAAAAATCCTAGTACTGTAGTTGAAATTTCAAGGCGGATTTTATTGTCTGAAAATGAATATCAACTGTAGTCTCAATATGCTTTCCATATCCTCCTGCCATTGAGAGGGCTAAAGGTATTTGATTTCCCATTGCGTATTGAAAGACTATTTCATCCCTTTTTTGTATTCCATTTTTACTCAGCTTTAATCTTCCTAGTCGATCGTGTTCATACGGATCTGCACCTGCTAAATAAATAACGAAATCCACTGAAAAGCGCGACTTGAGTTTTTCAAGAGAATCTTCAAGTGCATTCAGATAAGTTTGATCATCACAACCATCAGGCAAATCAACGTCTAAATCGCTTTGCTCCTTAGTGAAGGGAAAGTTATTTTGACCATGAATTGATAAGGTAAAAATAGAAGAGTCATTTTTTAAAATAGATGCTGTCCCATTGCCTTGATGAACATCTAAATCAATCACTGCAATTTGAAGTTTGGGATTAATTTCCTTTTGTAAGGTCCTAGCAGCAATTGCAGAATCATTAAAAACGCAAAAACCACTTCCTTGATCTCGATAAGCGTGGTGTGTGCCACCAGCCAGATTCGCTGCGATGCCCTCTTTAAAGGCTATTTTGGCTGCGGCGACGGTAGCGCCGGAAGATCGACGCGAACGCTCAACCATTTTTTCGCTCCAAGGAAAACCTATTTCTCTTTGCTCCCTAGGGCTTAGATTTCCCTTAAGTACTTTAATCAAATAACCTGGATCGTGGGCATATAGAATTTGCGTATCAGTTGCACTAGGTGCCTCAAGGAGTTCAACTTCTGGAACTGTAGCGACAAGATCATGCAAACGAGAGTACTTTTCCATTGGGAAGCGATGCCCAGAAGGCAATGGTAAGACAAAATGATCGGTATAAAACGCCTTCACTCTACAACTGCAAATTGCTCTAGCATTTGAAGGGGGACAGTTTTAAGGGCGCTAATGTGGGTACTCTCCAACTTAATTTGAGGCGCACAATCGGCTTCATGTGCTTCAGCCCAACGGTTAATGCATAGGCACCATTGATCGCCTGGTAGAAGGCCAGGAAAGGCAAATTCCGGTCTTGGGGTAATAAGGTCATTACCTTTTTCTAGGCTAAATTGCAAAAACTCTTTTGTAACAATTGCGCAGATAATATGTCTGCCAAGATCGTTATCATCCGTTTTGCAGCAACCATCTCGAAAGAATCCAGTTAAGGGATCAAAAGAACAGGGGACGAGAGGCTGCCCTAAAACATTGAGATCAACTTCTTTGGGCATGTAGTCCTTATTTAATTAGTTGGATTTAAAAGAAGTTTATTTTAGAGGGCATTTGAATCCAAGTGCTCTCTCTAGAAATGTTGGGGGTTTGTCTTTGAGCGTTACTTTAAGTAACGCTTAGTAATTCCATAATAAGTAATTTCACTGGAACCCATTAGATTGGTTTAATGATTGTGAATCAAATTAGCTTGCAGTACCTTGACTCTGGGTCCTACTGAAATTGGGCTGTAGAGATGAATGAGGCTTTATCTTATTAAACATTAGGGTTATCACTAGTCAATATAAGCCTAAAACTCCTGTAGCTTGTTACTTTGTTGTTAATAAATTTCAAATAAAGTGTTCCAATCATTTCGGAGAAATTCTCAATGAAGAAAAAGATTATTGTTGCTTTTACTTTGGCCTTTTCAATCTCAGCCTTTGCACAGCAAAAGATTGAAGATCCTCCACCAAGATGGTTACAAGGCAGAAGTGAAGCCGACGCTAAATCAAATCTTCATCCATTTAGCCCTATATTGACTGGAACAGATATTAAAGATTTGAAAATGTCCACATTGAAATTGCCCGCCGGCTTTGCAATAGATGTGTGGGCTGAAGTTCCTAATGCGCGTTCTTTAGCGCGGGGTAGTAAAGGTACTATTTTTGTGAGTAATTTGGCGGCTAACGATGTGTATGCGGTAGTAGAAAAAAATGGCAAGCGAGAGGTTAAGAAAATTCTCAAGGGCTTAAATGCGCCTAATGGCGTCGCTTTTATTGATGGCGCCTTATATGTTGCAGAGCGCACTCAAATTAAGAAGTATGAAAATATTGAGGATCGTTTAGATAATCCGCCTGAAGGCGTGCTGATAGTTGATGGGCTTGATCCAACAAATGGACCTGGACACTTCTGGAAATATCTGACGGTTGGCCCAGATAAAAAACTCTATTTCAATATCGGCTCTCCACAAAACATTACCATTCCAAATTATGTGCAAGGTGCGATTATGCGAGTTGACCCGCAGACCGGTCGGATGGAGAGGGTTGCTACCGGCGTTAGAAATTCAGTAGGAATGGATTTCCATCCTGTAACTAAGAAGTTATGGTTTACGGAGCATGGTCGCGACTGGCTGGGTGACGATCAGCCAAGTGATGAACTAAATGTACTGTCAAAAGTAGGCGAGGATTTTGGCTACCCCTTCTGTCATCAAGGTGATATTTCAGATCCTCTGTATGGAAAATATGCATCCTGTGACCAATTTACCCCTCCTGCCTTGAAATTGGGAGCACACGTTGCTCCATTGGGCCTACATTTTTATACCGGAAATCAATTTCCAACTGAATATAAAAATAACCTCTTTATTGCCCGTCACGGCTCTTGGAATAGAAATACAAAGCAAGGTTACGACGTGATGCGGGTAACCGTAGATGCCAAAGGTAAGGTTGTTAAATATGAGCCATTCTTAACTGGTTTCTTATTGAATGATAAGGGCGATCCTCCAATGTGGGGTAGACCAGTTGATTTATTGGTGATGCCAGATGGAGCAATGCTGATATCTGACGACTACAACGGTGTTATCTATCGAGTCAGTTATAAAAAATAAAATCTAGGAGTGCTTAGTAGTGATATATTTCCCTAGTCGCAGCGTAAGAATAGCCACCTTATTTTGGGTGGCTGTTCTTTTATCATTCGCAAGTAGTGCTTATTCTGCCGATATCGGTGCAGGTAAAATAAAGGCAGAGCTTTGTATTACTTGTCATGGTCAGGGCGGTAATTCAACTACCCCGGACATCCCTTCTCTTTCTGGTCAGCCTGCTCAGGCTATTGCCACCGCTCTATTTCGTTTTAGAGAAGGTAATCGTAAGAATCCTGTCATGTCTCCTTTGGCTGCAGAGCTAAGCAATGCAGATATGAATAACTTGTCAGCCTATTTTTCTTCAATTAAGAGGATTAGTAATCATGAGACGCAGGCAGCTAACCTTGCAGCAGGCCCAGAGTTGACCAGTAAATATAACTGCACTCAATGTCATGGACCACAGTTACAGGGATTGCAACATATCCCAAGAATCGCAGGGCAACAATATGAATATCTGACCACGCAATTGCGCGGTTTTAAAGCTCAAATTCGTTCAGATATGGACGGCAATATGTCGTCTGCCGCAGCCAATGTGAGTGATGCCGATATTGTTATCTTAGCTGACTATATCTCCGGGTTAAAAGACCAAGTAGACTCAAAATAAACACTTACTGATTACTGCAATGGGCATGCACCTTATGGTGGGAATGCAGCCAGGAATTCCTGGTAAGGATAGAATAGGTGATAGCCTAGTTTTGAGTAATAATAAAATTACAAGGCGAAGGCGGTACAATCTGAGTGTAGGCACACCCTCTAGTTTTTGGCCTTCCTGAGGAGCTATTTATAACTAGCGCTCGAGTTGTGGCGCAGAGCTATTCCAATTTAATACGTGCGCATAGTAGTATTTATATCGAGTAGGCTTAAAAGAATAAAAAAGTTTTTAATTAATCTTCTTTAATATTTTTTTCTTTAATAATTCTCGTCCAGAATTCGACCTCTCTAGCCATATCTTTTGAAAACTGCTCAGGAGAGTTGGCAACAATTTCATTGCCTCCTTTAAGAGCGCGCTCTCGAATATCTGGTGAGGCCATAATGCGGAGCATTTCCGCATTGAGTTTGTTTGTGATATCGGAAGACATTCCAGGAGGGCCGAGGAGTCCTAGCCAGATATAGGCAGCCAAGCCTGTTAGTCCAAATTCACCTAAAGTAGGGACATTTTCTACGGTTGATACACGCTTATCTGAGAAGGTTGCCAGACCCCGCAATTTGCCCGCATCGACCATCGGTTGAGAATTGCCAACACTATCGCAGAACATTTGTGTTTCGCCAGCGATTGTAGAGGCTTGAGCTGGTACCGCGCCTTTATAAGGAACGTGCGTAATATTGGTTCCGGCAGCGATATTAAAAAGCTCACAAGCTAGATGTCCGCCGCTACCTAACCCAACGCTAGAGTAGTTCAATTGGCCTCCATTTGCCTTTGCATAAGCAATAAATTCAGGAACAGTTTTTGCCGGAATATTCGGGTTAATCAATAAATACATGGGATATTTAATTGCGATACTAATAGGTGTGAAATCTTTAATTGAGTCGTAAGGCTTGGGATTTTTTAATAGAGTGCTAATCAAATGCGCACTGTTCGAAGTAAAGAGTAGGGTGTAGCCGTTTGGGGGCGCCTTAAGTACTATGTTGTTTCCTAGGATGCCTGTGCCCCCTGGACGATTATCAACTACTACAGCTTGACCCCAATGCTCTTGCATTTTTACTGCAACCATCCGGGCATAAATATCAGTGGGACCCCCTGGAGTAAATGGAACAATAATCGTAATTGGTCGAGAAGGATAATTTGCAGCTGATTGTGCATGCGTATAAAGAGTAACTAGCGCTAAGGCGATGAAAGTAAAGATGCCAAATAGCAGACGATATATTTTCATTCTAAATTCTCCCTTGTATTTCAAATTTACTCGCCCTAATTTAAGGTGGTGATTAAGATGAATGTGAGGCCTATATGGTTTGGTTGATCTCACCAGCCTTCAATCCCAAACGATGAATATCCTCCATCGAAGGTATTGCCTTGGTATAACGAGTGCCTAACCAAGCATAGTAGTCGCCATATAGTCGTGCTATGGGGGAGTATTTTTCGGGTATCAATCTCTTAGTTTCTGGATCAATAATGGCATCATCAATATGAATGGCTTTGACTTGGCCTAGCACTAGAGATCGCCTCTCAGATAATTCAATGACTTGGAATAGTTCACACTCCAAACTAACTGGAGCTTCGGCAATGCGCTGCACATTAATTATTTGGCTATCAGCTAGAGTGATTCCTGCGTAATCAATTTCACTCTCATCCGATGGAATTTCAGCAGAGGCGATGTGCATGGCGCCAATAATGGATTTATCGACCATATTAACTACGAATTGTTTTGTGTCTCTAATATTTTTAAGAGTGTCCTTGGTTCGTCCGTTAGGTTTTGCGCCAATACCAAGTACAACTATTGCGGGGTCTTCGGAGAAAACATTAAAAAAACTGAACGGCGCAGCGTTATAGAGCCCATCCTGATCTTTTGTCGTTACAAATGCAACTGGTCTTGGGAGGACAACCGCCGATAAAAACTTATACCTATCCTGAACACTTAAATCTTCTAGTATTAAGTCCATTTTATGAGCCCCAGTTTATGAAAATATCCGGTTAATAAGCTAAATCATGAAAGAACACTAGGTTATCACCTTATATGATCGCGTAATTTTTTATGTATAGTAAGGATAAAACTTTATTGTAAAAGTTAACTTGTAGGAGACAAAAGTGGACGCTTGGAAATCAGAAATTAGGGATGGCATGCATATTGATTGGGACATGCCTATTAAGATGGATGATGGACTGATTTTACGAGCCGACATTTTTCGACCTGTCCGTGCTGGTAAGTTTCCCGTGATCTTGTCTTATGGCCCCTATGGTAAGGGCTTATCTTTTCAAGAAGGCTACAAAACTGCGTGGGAAATTATGGAGCGCGAGAACCCTGATGTTCTGAGGGGTTCAAGTAACAAATATCAGAATTGGGAGGTGGTTGATCCTGAGAAATGGGTACCTGATGGATATGTTTGCATCCGGATTGATTCGCGAGGAGCGGGAAGATCCCCTGGTTTCATGGATCATAACAATGCACGTGAGACAAAAGATATCCATTTATGCATTGAATGGTCAGCCAAACAAAAATGGTCTAACGGGCGCGTTGGTATGAATGGCATTTCTTACTATGGAAGCAATCAATGGCGCGCCGCCGCTAGTAAACCAAAGCATTTAGCGGCCATATGTGTATGGGAAGGCTGGAATGATAACTATCGAGAATCAAACCGACATGGTGGAATAGCTTGTTCCTTTCGCAAGAATTGGCTAGAGATGCAAGTCAAAACAGTGCAACATGGTGTGGGCGAAAGAGGTAAAAGAAATCCTATTACTGGCGAAACTGTTTGCGGACCAGAAACTTTATCTGAGGCAGAGTTACGTAAAAACGTCGAGGATATTTGGAAGCGCGTCATGGATAACGAGATGATCTGTGATTGGTATAAAGAGCGTTCTGCTAATTTGGATAAAGTAGATATTCCACTTTTAAGTGCGGCCAATTGGGGTGGGCAGGGTCTGCATACCCGTGGTAATTTTGAGGGCTTTGTTCGCTCAAAATCAAAGAATAAGTGGCTAGAGGTTCATGGTGGATCGCATTGGGCCCCCTTCTATACTGATTATGGAGTTGCTGTTCAGAAGCGCTTTTTCGATTTTTATCTCAAGGGTAAGAAAAATGGCTGGAATAAAACACCACGAGTATCTTTGCTGGTGAGAAGTCCTGGTGAAAAATTTATCCCACGCGCTGAACATGATTGGCCATTAAAGCGGACGCAGTGGACCTCTTTATATTTGGACCCTGAGCAAGATACATTTTCACAGTTTCCGTTAAATCAAGAAGCAAAAGTTACTTACGACATGATGGGCGATGGCGTGACTTTTGCCTTCCCGCCACAAACTCAAGATGTCGAGTTAACAGGCCCGATGGCGCTGAAATTATTTATTTCTTCTTCTACTATAGACGCCGATATTTTTGCTGTCGTGAGGGTATTTGATCCAATGGGCAAAGAGGTATTGTTCCATGGTGCACTTGATCCAAAGACTCCAGTCGCACAGGGTTGGCTTAGAGCATCGCATCGCAAATTAGATAAGAAAAAAAGCTTGCCATATCGTCCATGGCATACCCATGATGAGAAGCAGCCATTAATACCGAATGAAATCTACGAACTAGATGTTGAAATTTGGCCAACTTGTATTGTTGTGCCGAAGGGCTACAGCATTGCTTTATCTATTCGTGGGCGTGATTATGAGCATGATGATGCTGCAGCTGTTTTGTCAAACATGAAAAATCCTATGAAAGGGTGTGGTCCATTCACACATGACGATGAGCAAGATCGTCCACCAGCTATTTTTGGTGGTAAGGTTACCTTACATACAGGACCCAAACACAAAGCAAGGCTTCTGGTCCCAGTCATTCCGAAAATAAAAAAATAAGCTCATCAAAATAGGGGGTCGCATGGAGTATCGATTAAAGAGTCGGTCTTGGGGGTTAGCGTTTTTAACTTTATTGCTAGTCTTATTTTGTGAATCTTCTATTGCCCAAAATGGACCATATCCCAATCGCCCCATAAAAATTATTATTCCATTTCCCCCTGGAAATACAACTGACATCATCACGCGTCTGATCGCACCTAAGCTACAGGAACGACTAGGTCAGTCGATCATTGTGGAAAATAAAGCGGGGGGTTCAGGTACGATTGGCATGGATTATGTTGCTAAATCAAAGCCAGATGGTTACACCATTGTTGCATCACAAGGCGGCAATATGGTGGTGTTACCGCATACCAGTAAAAATATGACCTATAACCCGATAACTGATTTCACATCTATCGCCTTAACGACTTATAACTACCAGGTGATTACAGCCAACAACCAAGCGCCATTTAAAACATTTTCTCAGATGATTGAATGGGCCAAAGCTAATCCTGGACAGCTTACGGTCGCCTCTAACGGAGAGGGTGGCTTTCCCCATCTGGTATTTGAGCATCTTGCAAAAACTGCTGGCATTACTTTTACACATGTACCTTATAAGGGTAGCTCTCAGATTAGTACGGATTTAATTGGTGGCCAGGTAATGACTTCAGTAGATGGTGTTAGTGGGCCTGCACCACAAATTCGTTCTGGAGCAATACGTTTGCTGGCAATTTCAAATAAATCAAAGGTTTCGGAATGGCCCAATACCCCAACAGTTTCAGAAACTGTTCCGGGCTGGACATCCAATGGCTGGTTTGCATACTCTGGGCCCGCAGGCATGCCAAAAGATATCGTACGAAAGTTAAATCTTGAAATAAATCGCGCTATGAATGCCCCTGAAGTGATTGAGCAACTCAAGCCTTATGGCTTGGAGGTGGTTTCGGAGTCTTCAGAATATTTTGACCGAGTATTAAGAGATGACTATGCTAAGTATGGAAAACTTGTTAAAGATATCTCATACATTCCACATTGATTGATTAATAATCAACCCCTGATTTCTATTTTAATTCTCAAGCAAAGTAAAAAATGAATAATGGAACGCCTGGTAAATATGAGCCTTTTGGTTGGCATCATTGGCCCGATCATTTTTTTATGTCCTACCAATTTAGAAGGACTTTAGGAGAAACTCAAGAGGGTGGCGGTGCAGTAAGCGAATGTTTTCAAGCTGCTAGCAAAATGGTTCCAGGAGACCTTGATAGCTGGCATGAAGAGTGGTTAACAATTGCCAATCGAAATGACGCAAAAGGAGATGAAGCTGAAAGGCAGGGACATATACAAACTGCTATGAATTGTTGGCTTAGAGCTACTGAATATTATCGATCGGCAGAGTTTTGGTTAGATGCTAATGACCCAAGAAGACTTCCTACCTTTACAAAATGTGAGAATGCTTCTCATAAATGGTTGAAATATTTACCCGGTGAAGTTGTAGAAATCCCATACGAAGATGGCAAAACATTGCCCGCTTACTTTATCAAGTCTTCCGTAGGTGGCGATCAGCAGCCGGTATTAATTTCTTTTGGCGGCCTTGATTCATTTAAGGATGAGTTATGGTTTATGACGGGTCGGGGCGCAGCACAGCGTGGTATTGCAGTTCTTTTAGTAGATGGACCAGGTCAGGGCGGTGCATTAAGACGCCAAGGTATTGTTTCTAGATACGATTATGAAGTTCCTGTGGGTAAATGCATTGATTGGCTTGAAAAGCGATCAGATGTGGACGTTAGTCGGATTGCAGTAAGTGGTTCCAGTATGGGTGGTTACTATGCAGCCCGAGCCGGCTCAATGGAGCATCGGCTGGCAGCTTGCATTTCTCATGGGGCTATTTGGGACATTGAAAAACGATTTTCCGATCGCGGCGAAAACCATGCGCTTGCTGGACATATGAAATGGGTCATTGGTGCAAAAAATATGTCCGAGGCTGTGATCAAAGTCCAGAAATTCAAATTGGAAGGCGTGCTCGATCATATGAAGTGTCCGTACTTAGTTTTGCATGGTGGGCATGATGTGTTGGGTGTCGAGTCGGTAAAACTGGTCTATGATTATGCCAAATCCAAAGGAGTCAATGTGACACTGCGACTCACTTCTGCCGAGGAGACAGGCGCAGAACATTGTCAACATGACAATCCAACCTTGGGCCAAGAAATTATGATTGATTGGCTGGCTGATATATTTGGGATTGATCAGCGTAAGTTATATTGAGCAGCTTTTCTGCGCTGAATGTTTGTGTAAGCGCTATCGGCAGACTTTCTATTAGTCTTAAAAGATTTCCACCTATGGAATCAGACCTCACTCCATAGGTGGAATACTGCGTCAAACTAGCTTCTGATTTTTTAATGGCAGGCTATGAATGGGTTTTCCTATGGCTAGCGAGACAGCATTGACTACGGCAGGTGCTACAACCCCAATTGTTGGTTCGCCTATTCCGCCCCATGGACCGCTCATCAAAGGTTTAATGTGAGTTTCAACTTTTGGCATCTCTGCTAAGCGTAAGACGCGATAGTTGTCAAAGTTGGTTTGCAGAATTCGACCTTGCTCTACAGAGCATTCCCCCCAAAGTGCGGCACTTAACCCATAGACAATAGAGCCTTGTACTTGAGCTTCAATTTGACCTGGGTTAACTGTGTAACCACAATCTAAGGCAAGCACAATGCGGTGCACGCGAACAGTTCCATCTGGCTCTACTGATACTTCGGCTGTGGCTGCTGAATAGGTTCCGTAGCTCATATACTGCGCAATACCCCTATGTCTACCTGCTGGAAGAGTCTTCCCCCAATCTCCTTTTTCAGCAGCCAAATCTAGCATTGCTAGTTGCCTTTTTTGAGTTGGCATGATGGACCTTCTAAACGCCACCGAGTCCATTTTTGCTGCACGAGCTACTTCTTCAATAAAGCACTCCATATAGAACGCATTTTGTGGGACATTGACGCCGCGCCATGTGCCTACCGGGATACTGGTATTTCGCATGGCATATTCAATCGTTAGGTTGGGTACGGTATAGCAAAGCTGTTGATCGCTCTCAGCACTTTTGAACCAACCCTGTAGTTGAAAATCATCTTTAAAACCATCGAGATCTGCAGTGGGGTTCCGCCAAGCATAAATTGATTGTCCAGAAAGACGAACGTCCATTGCGGTCATACGATTTTTCTCATCCAGGCTGGCTGTCATTTTGCACATAGAGATAGGGCGATATTGACCGTGGGTCATATCCTCTTCTCGAGACCAAATCATTTTGATAGGAATCCCGGGCATTTGTTGAGCAATGTTAACAGCTTGTGTCACATAATCTGATACACGCCCGCGTCTTCCAAATCCACCTCCTGGATCATAGCGATTTACAAAACACTTTTCCATTGGCAGTCCTGATTGTTTGGACATGGCCAACATTGCCCCTTCTGGATCTTGCGTTGGAACCCAGATTTCTGCTCGATCAGCAAGGATTAGGGCAGTGCAATTCATCGGCTCCATAGTGGCATGGGCTAAGAACGGTGCAAAAAAAGTTGCCTCTACTTTTTTATTTGATTCATTAAGAACGGCTGCTGCATCACCTTCTTTACGAAATTCATACAAGCCAGATTTTGTAGTTAAGCCATCTTTGAGATAATCTACAATAGTTCTATCTGACACCCCAATATATTTTTCATCATCCCATATCACACTTACTGCTTTCGCTGCTTTATTGGCGTGCCACCATGTATCAGCTATCACTGCAAATGCATAGTTATCAATTCTGACAATTTTTTTAACGCCAGGCATCTTCATTGCCTCAGAGTCATCTAGCGTTTTAATGGTTCCGCCAAATGCTGGGCAGGCAGTGACTGCAGCATTCAGCATGTCTGGTAGCTTGACGTCTACACCATAAGTTTTCCTCCCGTTTAGTTTTGGTAATGTATCTAAGCGATGAAGTGGCTTGCCGATAATGTTCCACTCGCTTGGCGATTTGAGAGTAAGGGTTTTGGGTTCGGGAGGATTAATTTTTGCCGCTGCGTTTGCCACCTTCCCAAATGACACCGCACGTTTGGTAGTGGTGTGATAAATCATTCCTTTGGAGCATGTGAGTTCATTGACAGGAACTGCCCATTGCTCAGCAGCAGCGCTTAAAAGCATTTTACGGGCAGCAGCACCACCTCGGCGCACATAGTCTTGAGAAAAACGAATGCCAAAACTACCGACCGTCAGCATTTGCCCCCAGGCATTTTTACGAGCTAAATTTGCTTGAGGTGAAACTTGTTCTGTGGTGACTTTGCTCCAATCGGCATCCATCTCTTCGGCAACCAATTGCGCTAAACCGGTGAGCGTTCCTTGGCCCATTTCAGTTCGCGCAATACGCACAATAATGGTGTCATCAGGTTTGACTAGTACCCAAGCACCTAATTCCAATTCGGGCATCAGATTTTGACTAGATTTATCGCTACTAGCTGAATTAGCCGTAAAGGGAACCACAAAACCAAGAGCTAGACCAGCGCCATAAGTAGACCCACCAATTACAAAATTTCTTCTAGTGAGATTCATTTGGCTAGTCCTTCAGAGACTTTTGCTTGCAAGGTTTTGCTGCCTATACGCACTGCTGTATAAATTGCCTCTCGAATTCTCTGATAGGTGCCACATCGACAAATATTCGTCATTGCGTCATCAATTTGGGCGTCTGAGGGATTGGGATGTTTTTTCAAAAGCGCCGCCGCCGCCATTATTTGACCGCTTTGACAATATCCGCATTGAGGGACGTCAACTGCAGCCCAGGCTTTTTGTACGGCATGATCGCTATTTTTAGCTAAGCCTTCAATAGTTGTAATTTTGTATTCTGGCTTGATGGACGAGATCTGTACAGCACAAGAGCGCAAAATTTCACCATTAATGTGGACAGAGCATGCGCCGCACTGCGCAATGCCACAACCAAATTTGGTTCCAGTTAAACCAATTTGCTCCCGAATCACCCATAGAAGTGGTGTATCTGGATCAGCCTTAACTTGTATATTCTTGCCGTTGATATTCAATGTATACATTGAGTCTCCTTGTTATTGTTATAGGGGCACTGTCTTCGGCCTTATATAGCGATCCATCATAGCTACTGCCGTCAAGAGGATCAAGCAATTGCAGGATATTTATCGGGTTTCTTAGAGCTAACCCTAATAAATCGGCGAATCGGTATTATTTTGGTTAAATGTAAGCCCTTGGATTTGAGTTGCTGTAATTTGGCCAAAAGAAAATAATAAGCACTATTTAGGAGATGAAATGACATTGACAAGACGTGACTTTATGAAGCATGCTGGTATTGCAGCATTACCTTTAGTAGCTGGCAATACCTTTGCACAAAGCGCAGAGTTTAATTTAAAGTTTGGCAGTAATTTACCTGCTACGCATCCATTAAATATTCATGCTTACAAGATGGCGTCCAAA
>Ga0214250_1000162_pt1 | contig 25613 bp, 29 predicted proteins | sample TroBogypolimnion_35_FD_153088 | JGI IMG/M metagenome (GOLD analysis project Ga0214250, IMG submission 153088) | Freshwater microbial communities from Trout Bog Lake, WI - 29JUN2009 hypolimnion | ecosystem: Environmental > Aquatic > Freshwater > Lake > Hypolimnion/Profundal zone | place: Trout...
GGTACGCTTGGGCGCTCCTGGATGGCGAGCGCGAGCAATTGGATCGGAAACGTGGTGGTCAAAAATTCGATTTTTGGTCAGGCTGCGCAGGGCGCTTTTTGAAAATCGAATTTTGCACGGCCGACTACTTACTTACGCAATTTGCGGCACTCAAAAAACGCGCAATCCTGGAAAAAAGTCGAAAAGAGTGTGTTCTGAAAACTATTTGAATTGGTCCTTCGTTTTTGCACGTTTTTTGCATAGCTGCACGGCCACAAAATTTGATTTTCAGAGGGGAAACTGCCACACTGTAAGCCTGACTTTGCAACTCGCCTTAGTCAGTCTGCGAGCTAAAAAAGCGCTCTGCAAGTTTTTTTGCAACAGTGCTTTTCGGCCGCAGGTAATTCAGGGAAAAATATGGAAAAAATAAATCACTTGACTTGCACTAATCGTGCACCTTTGCTTGTCGTCATCAAGCATGTACGCAATGTTCATCGCAACGTTCATCTTCAAACTGCGTCGTGCAGCGTACATCATGCAGTCACCAGCACGCTGCAAAACTTGGGCTGGCGCAGGCGCGATTACTTTGCTGCCCTAAAGCAGTACAAAAAGTCGCGCTACGTTTCTTCAAAAGCATGTAAGCAGTAGCGCCAGCAGCGTGTCAGCAGCGCGTCAAAACGCTGCTACACGCGGCGTAAATTGACCATCAGCTAAGCTACATGCTGGCGCTGTAATCAGTCGCAAAAAAGCCCCAACAGTTGCAAAGCTGTGGGGCTATAAAGTGGGTGGGTTTCACATTGTGTTGGCGTCTAAAACCCTTTCCTGAAAGCCGCCTTATTGTTGTCCGTCAATACTCGTCCGGCAGCAGCAGGCAGGTCGAACTGCGATCTGCTTCCGTAATCACCCACACCTTGCCCTCACTGAATTTGTACGAGCTGAAAACACGTAGGTCGTGTTGGATGGCGTGCACATTTGCAGCCACGTCATCGGCATCCAAGTCGCCCCAATCACCACCAATGTGACGACCAAGCAGCAACAGCGGGTTGATCTTGTGTTGCTCGCAAAATTGCAAAGCCCCCGGTGTTGCAACGATTGATCCCAATTTGAATAGTGCCATGTGTGCTCCTGCTTCGATAGCGCAACTTTATGAGAAATGGGATGAATGGGCGACCTCTTTCATGTGCGTGGCATGTCACACCGTGGGACTTTTCCCACGATCAGTGGAATCTGCAACTGCTTTCTTAAAGAAGGCAGATTCCGGTTGTTCTCTTGTCATGATGACTACATACTTGCGTTGCTATCAACAAAGGAGCAACGAAATGACAGCACTACTGAAACTTAAACTCGTGAGCGTTCAAGCAGGTCAGAAATCTCCGACCGTCTTGCGTAGGAATAAGCTGACTGGGAAAATCGCCGACCAGATTGCTTACGCAAAAGCCGCTAACGCAGGTGGCATTTATGCTGCAAAAAAGGTGAAATTTGTAACCGATCAGGAGACCGGGGAGCGCAAGCCGGTTGAACTTGCGCGGCGCGTGAAACCGTGGTGGTTCACTGCCGCAAATGGCAAGACCGTGCTGTCACTTCGCTACGGCGCAAAGGTGCTTGAAGTGGTGAAGGGCAAGAATGCCATCGAAGTGGCAGGCATGGATGACCTGATTGCAACGCTTGAGGTCGTGAGGGAAGCAGCGCAAGCCGGTGAGCTTGACGCGCAGATCGAGCAGGCAAGCGGTGCGCTGCGTGCTGGTTTTGCCAAGAAGAAGAAATGAGGTGACGGCATGAACACTTACAAGGCAAGTGTGCGTGTCGCCCAATCCGGCGGCATTGGCAGGATGGTCATGTGGGTGCAAGTAAATGCACAGAACACGATTGCGGCCAAGTCGCTGCTGGAAGCGCAGTATGGCCGGGCTAACGTGATTGGCGTGCCAGTGCTGGCGCGGTGACAAGCCCCCATGCCCATTTGTACCTGGGCATGCAACGAACGATAGACATCTCGTGTCCCAAGCCTCACACTGTGCCAAGAGGCCGCACCTGCTGGTAACCCAGGGACAAGCATGAATCATCTCAGGCTAGCATTGGTAATAACACTTGCCGTATTAGCCGGATGCGGCGGTGGCGGTGGATCGTCACCGGTCCCTGCACCGGTGCCAGTCAGCGTCACGTGCCCCAATGGGACCACCCAGACCGCTGCAACACTGGATTTGGCAAATGGCGCCTGTCCAATGCCGCTGCTCGTGTCTGTGTCACCCACCAATGCCAATGCAGCGGTGTTAGCTGATACGTTTGCATCTGTTGATGTCGTTACCGACAGCACGCTTGACGCCACCAGCATCACAGCAACAAGTGTCACGCTCAAGGCTGGCAGTGCTGCTATTGCTGGCACCGTATCCACTGTCGGGACAAAGGGCCTCAAGTTTGTGCCGACTGCGAAACTGAGCTACGCACAGGCATACACATTTGCTGCGGCAGTGAAAGACACGCTTGGTAGGACACTTGTAATTAACAGCACGTTCACCACAGCTTCAATTTCATGTGTTCCTCCGCAAATCCCAAATAGCACGGGAACTGGGTGTGATACACCACTATTCTCGAGCACGCCAATATTATTGCCTGACCTGAAAGCAAAATATGATGCACTTTGTGGTGCACAGGTAAATGTTCAAAATGCCATTCCCATTCATTTAAATGGTCATACGCGAACGGATTTGGTTTTTAATTTATGGTGCCCGCACACTCCAACTGGTGAGGCTTATATTGGTCCCACTTTGAATACCCTTGTTGCGTTGGTGCAAAACGCAGACGGAACATTTACCGATCAGACAAAAGAAATTTTCGGATCGGATATTGTCGATGTCGGTGGCGCCGGGTATGGCTATGTTGTTGCCGACTTCAACGGTGATGGCTATGACGATATTGTATTTGCTGTGAACCATGAAGACGGACGATACCCGTCTGATGTCGCCGCGTCGAATATGAATTCGCAAGCAGTGGCATTTATGAGCAATGGTAAGGGACAGTACACAAATGTACGGTTCGGTACTCCGCGCTGGGGTGATGATGTGAGGTTGACCAAAGATGTCAATGGAAATAATCAAGTAGTCTTGCTGCCAGCCGATAGTTCTGCCGAATTATGGATATTCAATGGAGCTTGGGCGCAAGTTGCTGGGTATGATTGGCTGCAGAAGAATCCGGTTTTTATTAATTCTCCAACTGCCATCAACTCACCGACGATGATTGTCAATAAATTTAACAATGGTCAAGCATTAGAAGTTTGGAGTGACGCAAGTGCCACCTGGAGTCGCCTGATTAATTATCCATATCTGGCCCCGCTATCAGTACCATTCGTTCATAGCGATGGAACAATTGGAACAACAAATATTTTTCATATGGATGGAAACGATTATATTGATTATGGAGGGTTGTACGAAGGTTGTAGTGCCAAGCGCACATCAAATGGATCGCCTGAGGCAATCTACACCTTCTTGGGGCAACTGATCCCAGGCGGTTATAGCGGGCAAACTTTGTATGATAATTGGGCTCCTCCAACGATAAAAATAGTTTCGCTCGGAGTAAATGTTTCAAATGCAAACATAAATCCAGTCACACTTCTTACAGATAAATTGGACGGAAATTTTTATCATATTGTTTGTTTTGATATGAATGGAGATGGCCTTGACGACATCTTAATTCGAACTGCGGGAAGTCCGATTATCTACATTAACCATGGAAATGGAGGGTATGGCAAACTGAATCCCACCGCTATTCCCAAAGTCCCAAGTGGCGCTTCAGAGATTTATGTTGACATCGATGGGGATGGAAACAGGGACTTACTGTACTTTCCCATTACGGGGTGGCAATTTGAATCTGGTGGATACAGTAAGGTTCAATTTTTATTGTACAAAGGCAATAGAAATATTGTCCAATTTGATTTGATTAATGTGAATTGACAGTTCTGATGTACTGCATAGACAGTCAGTGGCAATGTGGCTTTGATGTGCCTGTACAGTGACATGCTCCCAAACCTCACGCTGTTCGAAGAAGCAGCACTTGCCCGTGGCGAAGGACCCAAATGAATAATCTCAGGCTAACCGTGGTCACAACACTTGCGTTGCTGGCTGGTTGCGGTGGGGGTGGGGGTGGCAGTGGAGCAGCACCGGTTCCGACGGCCAAAGCACCAACTGTAAACATCTCGTTGTCAGCAACGAAAGTTGCGGTGAATGTGCCATTGACGATTACTTGGACATCGACCGACTCAACAACGTGTGTTGGCTCCGAGGCGCTGCCAGCTACCCAACCTGTTAACGGCTCTGCATCGGTAACTCAAATTGCTGGCGGCCAGTTCACGTACACAATTACCTGTACGGGTGCGGGTGGCAGTGCTACCGCTAAAGCGACTGCAATTGTTCCAATGAAGGTGTTCCGGACATCGTATGAGAACAAGAACTCGATTCCGTTTGACGCTACACAAGTTCCGACTGTTCGGGCGCTTGGCATCGCCAAGGTAGTGTCCGGCGAGCAGGATTCAGTTGACAGATCAATTGCATTCGGTGACTTTTTCCAGGAAAGCAAGTATTCTGCCTTCGTGATGGCAGGCAACTCGGATGGAGCTTATGGACCTAACTTACCGGGTGATATCCCTGGCGTGGGGTATTTCCTTGCTCAAGATGCCAGTGGCAACTGGATCGATCGTTCAAGTGAATTGTTCAAGACTACAGCTGACCGCATGGGGTGCATTTCCCCGTCGTTCACGGCCGTGGCCGACTTCAATAACGATGGGAAACCGGACGTGTACATCGCTTGCACCGGGCTGGACTTCGCAATCCCCAACGCAACGCCTCAGCAGGACCAAGCAGCTGGCAGGAGCTTTGGCGTGCTTTACCTGAGCCAGCCCGATGGCTCCTACAAGAGCACGAGGATTGAAGAAACCAACCCAATGTATGGCCACAAGGCCGTGGCCCTCGACATCAATGGCGATGGGAACATCGATATCGTAACCACCGATTTCATCGACCCCAGTCAACCAAATGGGTGTGGCGCTCCATATGTTCTGCTTGGGCATGGCGACGGAACATTTACCCGCGACTACAGTTTCATCGACCAGAACTTGCTGAGAAAAACTCTGACTATGTGCGGCATGTTCGACGTCGATATCATTCCAATCGACGGACGCTACGACATCATGATTGGTGGTCTTGTAAACGATGGCACCGGCCAGGGATTATGGAATGTGTTTTGGGCCAAGGGCGTCAGCAAAGGGTTCGACTTCTCGACTGGAAAGCTGCTTCAGATGCCAGTCGACACCGTGACTTCGTCACAGTTCCAATTTCCCTTTGACATCGTGTTCGACGTAAACACTGCCGGTTTCTACATGAAGACTACAGGCAGCGCGTCTTCGACGGGTACCAATTGGGCCGTGTTGAAGTTCGACAAGAGCGGGAGTTTTGTGGGCGTTATCGACACTTGGTTCAACGCAATCGCAAACTCTCAGCCAACCTCTCCGCAATTCAAACCCTCCCAATCCAACTCTGGCTATTTGGAGGCGTACACAGGAGGGTGTTATGTGGATGTCACCAAAGGGGACTGCGGCCGAAAGGTGGCCATGCATTGATGCGCAGTCCCAGGCGAGACGTCGACTTCTGTGGTTCAATTTTGGCGACTCATTTGCGTGCAGTGACAAGCCCCCCGCCCCAGGTAAATATGTGTTTACAGGGGGCGCACATGACGCTGGAAGAAATCAAACAAAGCAACGCTGCCGAACAGCGTGTCAAACGGCTGAAGGACAATGCGAAATCGGCCAAGAACCGAGCGAAACAGATGAAGGTGCAAGCTGACACTGCGGCTGCACAGCAGGACATGCAGAAGTCGAGGCAGAAGCTGGCACAGTTGCATCGGTCAAATGTCGGTACAACGATCAAGCCGTATTCGGAGTGAGCGGCATGATGGCGAGAGAGGACGACGATGGACGAACTGCGGCGTTATCGTTGCGGAAATTGATGAATTAGTTGAACGGTACAGCTGGCAACGGCTTGCACGTCCTGGCGTCCGCCACGGGCCACAGTTTGGAACCGTTGGTTAAAATGGCGGCAGGCGTGCTGTTTTAGCTGGATAAAAACACATAGCTGCAACTGTTTGATTTAATGCAAGACATGTGACAAATTCGTCACAGCATCAAACATACTTTTTAAGTTGTTGATTTATAAGTCTTTTCTAACGAAAAGCCATGTAGAGGACTACCATGTATAAAAACCTCGTGGCCGCGCTTGCGGTCGCCTGTTGCATTTTCCCCGCTTTTTCGCAAACCGCTGCTGCGCCAGCCACCGTGGCGAAACCTCTGAAGATCGGTTTTGTCTACGTGGCGCCGCTGGCCGATACCGGCTGGGTGCGCCAGCATGAGGAAGGGCGCCTAGCGCTAGAGGCTGCTTTGGGCAACAAGGTCAAGACGACCTATGTTGAAAACGTGGCCGAAGGACCGGACGCCGAACGCGTGATCCGCGATCTGGCGGCCACCGGGCATCAGCTGATTTTCACGCCGAGCTTCGGCTACATGGAGCCCACGCTCAAGGTGGCGCAGGAATTTCCGGCAGTCAAGTTCGAATCCATCACCGGCTACAAGACCGCGCCCAACGTGGCGACGGCAAATGCGCGCTACTACGAGGGCCGCTACCTCGCCGGCATCGCGGCGGGACGCATGACCAAGACCAACGTGGCCGGTTACGTCGCGGGCTTTGCGATTCCGGAAGTGATCCAGGGCATCAACGCCTTTGCGCTGGGCATGCGCTCGGTAAACCCGAAGGCGCAGGTCAAGGTGGTGTGGCTGGGTACCTGGTTCGACCCGACACGCGAGCGTGATGCAGCCATGACGCTGTTCAACCAGGACGTGGACGTGATCGCTTTCCATACCGCTTCGTCGGCGATCATGGCGGCAGCGCAGGAGCGCGGCAAACTGGCCATCGCGTACCACTCGGACATGCGAAAGATTGCGCCCGACGCGCAGGTGCTCGCCGTCACGCACCAGTGGGGCAGCTACTACACGAAGCGGGCACGCGCCGTGCTTGATGGCACTTGGAAGAGTGGCAATGTCTGGGGTGGCGTGCGCGAAGGCATGATCCGCGTCGAAGGCTTCGGCTCCGCCGTGCCAGCCGCCGTGCAGCAGGAAGTGCTGGCGCGGCAAAAGGATATTGCCGCGGGCAAGCTGCAACCGTTTCGTGCGCGGCAGGCGGTGCTGGACAACGATGGGCGCGAAGTTATCGCGGCCGGCCAGAGCCTGACCGACCCGCAGATCCTGGGCATGAACTCGCTAGTGCAAGGCGTGCAGGGCAAGTTGCCCTGATCGGTTAACCGTTAAGCTAGGCGCCATGAAAGCCTACCGCGCCGCCATCCTGCGTTTCGACCCCGCGCGTGAAGCGGCGCACTCGGTGATTTACGACGAAGACGGTTTGCTGGTGGTGGGGCCGGACACCAATGGCAAGCAGGTGGTGCAAGCTGTGGGGTCGTACCAGGAACTTCGCGAACGCTACCAAGGCGTGCCGACTGAACATTTGCCGGGCCGCATCATCGCGCCCGGTTTTGTTGACATGCACATCCACTTTCCGCAGACCAATGTCATCGCTTCGCCGGCCGATGGTCTGCTGCCATGGCTGGACAACCATACCTATCCCGAGGAAAGCCGTTTTTCGGACCCGGCCTATTGCGCCGAGTCGGCCACGTTCTTCATCGCCGAACTGCTGCGCAATGGCGTGACCACGGCGTTGACCTTTGCCAGTTCGCACCCGGCATCGGTGAATGCGCTGTTTGCCCAGGCCCTGCAGCAGCAACTGCGCCTGATCACGGGCCTGTGCCTGATGGACCGCCATGCGCCAGCGGGTGTGCTCAATGCTGCATCGCCCGATGGTCGCGTCGACGCCACCGAGCAAAGCCTGCTCGACACGGAGGCCCTGATCCAGCAATGGCACGGCCGAGGCCGCCTGGGTTACGCGATCACACCGCGTTTTGCCCCGAGTTGCAGCGATGCCCAGTTGCGCGGCGCCGGTGAGCTCGCGGCGCGCTATAGCGATGTCTGGATTCAGTCGCATGTGGCCGAGAACCGCGAAGAAATTGAGTGGGCGCGCGCGCTGTTTCCGGGCTCCAGAAGCTATCTGGCCGTTTATGACGATTTCGGCTTGCTGCGCGCCCGTGCCGTCTACGCGCACTGCCTTCACTTCGACGAGCCGGACCGAGCGCTGATGCGTGAGAGCGGTGCGGCCGCCGCCGTCTGCCCGAGCAGCAACCTGTTCTTGGGCAGCGGTTTCTTCGATTACGCGGCAGCTGATCGCGCCGGTTTGCGCTACGGCCTGGGCAGCGACGTCGGCGGCGGCACCAGCTTCAGCCCGTTTCACACCATGCTGGTGGCCTACTACGTCGGGCGCCAGGGGCAGGGCAAGCAGGCGCTGTCGCTGTCGCCGCAACACCTCTGGTGGCAGCACACTGCCGGTGCCGCGCAGGCGCTGGGCTTGGCCGGCACGGTGGGCAACCTGCTGCCCGGTTGTGAAGCTGACTTCGTGGTGCTGAACCCGCAAGCCACACCCCTGCTCGCGCGCCGCACCGCCTGTGCAAACAGCCTGGACGAACTGCTGTTCGCCTTGATTGTGTTGGGGGATGATCGGTTGGTGGAGCGAATCGTAATTTCACAAGCAGCATCGGTCTAATGTTTCCTTGGACGGGCTATCCCTCTTGCTCCAACCAAGGCGTTGAAATGTCGCCATCCGGGGCGCTTGACTGCCGCCAAGCCGGGTAGTAAGATTTGACTACCACACGAATTTTGGAGCAAGAAATGCACGCCACTCCCATCGCGAGTAAACCCACCAGTTTGAAACTGCCCGCAGTGCTCAAAACGCAACTTGAGGATGATGCTCGGAAGGCGGGTTTAAGCCTGCATGCGTTCATGGTGCAGACTCTGGCCGACTCGGTACGCCGCACACGTCTGCGTGAAGCATTTGCGCGTGACTCTATGGCAGCATTGAGCGACATGAAAACCAGCGGGTCGGGCTACGAACTTGGTCATGTCCGTGCCTATTTTTCAGATTTGGCCAGTCACCGTAAAGGCTTACAAGCTAAGCCTCGAGACCTTGAGCCAACGCGCATGGGCTGATTGGTATGGCCGGTATATTCCTGAGCCAGGCAGCATTTGACGACCTAGTTCGGCTGGAAGAGTTTCTCGCCGAGTCAGATGATCCGATGGCTGGTGAGTTGCTGGATTTTATTTTGGACGCTTTGCAAGTTTTGACGCATCAGCCCGGAATCGGACGGCCGGTTGAAGGTGGACTGAGAGAACTCATTATTTCGCGTAGGCGCAGCGGTTATCTGGCGCGATACGAATTTGACGAGATCCGCGATCTGGTTCTTGTGGCACGCATTCGCCATCAGCGGGAATCTGGATACGCGCAGGACGAACTTTGACCACAACGCGTCGCTGGAGCAAAAGGGATACTCCGTAATTACGTACAGTGCAGGTGCAACACCAACGAATGCAACATGCAAAGGTGATTTGGCATGAATGTCTACCCTTGTCTTTGATTTATCCAGCAGTTGGTAACACGGCGTGGTCGTAGAACCTGGCACGCATGCTCTTTGCACGGGAACCGGGAGATCTCGGGTTTGACCAGCCGCGCTATTGGGCTGCTCCGCATCGGGAAGGCCACGAGCCGTAGCCGATGATGAACGGACCCGAGCAGTCAGACTCCGCCATAGTAGCGATGAAGCCTGCGAACAAGGTCGGGCGACCGACTGCGGAGTGGGCGGAGCCAAGAGCGGGGATAGGTGAGAAAAAATGCCTTGCTTACAATCCTCGAAACCCAGGAGTTGAACGCAATGAGCATCAAGAGCGATAAATGGATTCGCCGCATGGCAGAGACCACCGGCATGATCGAGCCGTTTGAGCCGGGCCAGATTCGCGAGCGCGATGGGCACAAGATCATCAGCTACGGCACCAGCAGCTACGGCTACGACATCCGTTGCGCGCCCGAGTTCAAGGTCTTCACGAATATCCACAGCACGGTGGTTGACCCGAAGAACTTCGATGAGAAGAGCTTTGTCGACTTTCATGGCGACAGCTGCATCATTCCGCCCAACAGCTTTGCGCTGGCGCGCACCATGGAGTACTTCCGCATCCCGCGCAATGTGCTCACCATTTGCCTGGGCAAGAGCACCTATGCCCGCTGCGGCATCATCGTCAATGTGACACCATTCGAGCCCGAATGGGAGGGCTATGTGACGTTGGAATTCAGCAACACCACACCACTGCCGGCGAAGATATACGCTGGCGAGGGTTGCGCCCAGGTGCTGTTCTTTGAGAGCGACGAGGTGTGCGAAACCTCGTACAAGGACCGCGGTGGCAAGTACCAGGGTCAGGTCGGGGTCACGCTGCCTCGCGCCTGAACCAGGTTAATTGGGGGATAATAGGGGTTTGCCCCAATCCACCGGGGCGATCAGCTATCGGATTGGTAGCATTTGACTTTGGCTGTGAATGACCGATTTGAACTCTGATGCGGGCGTAGACATGACCCGCCACAACCTGCCGATGGCGTTTTCCCATTTGCAGTTGGCCGCTCCTCTGGCCCGCGCCGTTGCCGAACTCGGCTACGAATCGATGACCCCGATCCAGGCCCAGGCCATTCCCATGGTCTTGCAGGGCCACGACGTCATGGGCGCTGCGCAGACCGGTACCGGCAAAACCGCGGCCTTCTCCTTGCCACTGCTGCAGCGCATGCTCAAGCACGAGAGCAGTTCGACTTCGCCCGCGCGCCATCCCGTGCGCGCCCTGGTGCTGCTGCCCACACGCGAGCTGGCCGATCAGGTGGCACAGGCGATCAAGGATTACGCCAAGTACACGCAACTGCGCTGCGCCGTGGTGTTTGGCGGCATGGACATGAAGCCCCAGACTATCGAGCTGAAAAAGGGCGTCGAGATCCTGGTGGCGACGCCGGGTCGCCTGCTCGATCACATCGAAGCCAAGAACGCGGTGCTTAATCAGGTCGAGTATGTGGTCCTCGACGAGGCCGACCGCATGTTGGATATCGGCTTTTTGCCCGATCTCCAGCGCATTCTGAGTTTCCTGCCCAAGCAGCGCACCACGCTGCTGTTTTCGGCTACGTTCTCGCCCGAGATCAAACGGCTGGCGGGAAGCTATCTACAAAATCCGGTGACGATCGAAGTCGGCGGCTCGAACACTACGGCCTCCACCGTCGAGCAGCATTTCTACAGCGTTGGTGACGAGGATAAGCGCCATGCCTTGCACCAGTTGATCAAGCAGCGCGAGCTCAAGCAGGCCTTTGTGTTTGTCAACAGCAAGCTCGGCTGCGCTCGCCTGGCGCGCTCGTTGGAGCGTGAAGGTCTCAAGACCACGGCTCTGCACGGCGACAAGAGCCAGGACGAGCGGCTCAAGGCGCTTGAAGCGTTCAAGAGCGGCGAGGTCGATCTGCTGGTCTGTACCGATGTCGCGGCGCGCGGTCTGGATATCAAGGATGTGCCCGCGGTATTCAATTTCGACATTCCGTTCAACGCAGAAGACTACGTGCACCGCATCGGCCGTACCGGTCGTGCCGGCGCAGCCGGTCTGGCACTGAGCTTTGTCTCCAAGAGCGATGCCCGCCTTGTGGCCGACATCGAGAAGCTCCTGAAGATCAAGATCGAACTCGAAGCGGTCGAGTTCGATGAAGACGTGCCCGACATCCGCAAGCAGGGTCGCATCAATGACGGCCGGCGCATGTATGCCGAAGGCGTGACCGATGACGCGCATCCAGGTCATCGTCACGGTGCACTGCGTGACGTCGCGCGCGAAGGTCAGTTCGCCCGGCCAGAGCGGCCGCTGCGCCGCGACTATACGCGGCCGACTGCGGCTTCGCGCGATCCGTTTTTTGACAAGCCCTACGAGGCACCGCCGGTTGCTGACGCGGAGGCCAAGCCTTCCTGGGAAGCGGCGGCCCGCCACGGTGCGCGCAGCATCTCGGCCAACATCAAGCCCAAGCGCCGCGTGGCAGCGCTGTTCAAGGCCGAGTAGCGCGCTAGTCGCTTTGCGTCAGCCCGGTTTCTGGGCTTGGGCGCATTTGATCTGGATGAGTTCCTGCTTCAGGCAGGTTGTGTCGTCGGATGGCGCGGCGCCACCGACGCGCACTGCGCTCAGGCAACCACCCCAGACGCAGCCGGTATCGAGCGAGAGCACATCGCTGCGACCCAACCAGCCCAGCGTCGACCAGTGGCCGAATGCCACCGTGACATCGGCCGTGCGCCGGCCCGGTACTTCAAACCACGGCATGTAACCGCTCGGCGCGGTGGCCGCACCTTCCTTGCTCTCGTGATCCATGCGCCCGCGCGCATCGCAAAAACGCATGCGGGTCAGCGCGTTGACGATCACGCGCAGCCGGTCCGCGCCGGTGAGCGCGTCGCTCCACTCGTCGGGTTCATTGCCGTACATCTGGCGAAGAAAGTCGCCGAGCGCTGCTCCGCGCAGGACGGATTCAACTTCGCCCGCCAGGGCCATGGTCTTGGTGGCGCTCCAGTCGGGCAGAACGCCGGCGTGGATCATCAGCAGCGGGTGGCCGTCGATTTGCTCTAGCATCGCCATGCGCTGCCAGCGCAGCCAGTCGAGCATGGCCTCGCGGTCGCTCGCCTGCAGGATTTCGTCGAGCGTGTCGCTGCGGCCCGGTTGGCGCACGCCCGCTGCCAGTGCCAGCAAGTGAAGGTCATGGTTGCCGAGCACCGCTTGCGCGGCTGGCCCGTATTGCATGAGGCGGCGCAGCGTGGCCGCCGATTGCGGCCCGCGATTGACCAGGTCGCCGAGCAGGTGGAGCGTGTCGCGGCTTGGCGAGAAGGAAATTACATCCAACAGTCGCTGCAATGCGTCATCGCAACCCTGGACGTCGCCAATCAAGTAAAGAGACACGTTCTACACCTCACATATACCGGCCCAACACGGGCAGCCGCTTAACTCTTGACTCAGTTTGGGACGCATCCCAGATAGACCGCCACACCGTAGATTCGCTGCAATCGAAGATATCAGCCAGCATAGGGATAGTAAACAATCCCGTTTCCCGTAGCTTGAACACCTCAAGCGCATCCTCAGAAGTCAACGCCCTAGGTTGACCACCCCACCGAACCCCCCGACTATAAGCCGCCACTTGACCCGCGATAGCCCGTTCCCGTATCAGGGACCGCTCAAACTGGCCCACAGCGCCGAGAATCTGCACGATGAATAGGCCGACAGCACTTGACGTATCTATCGGCTCAGTGAGACTCCTAAAGCCTGCGCCCGAATTGTGAATCGCCTCAAGAATATTAAGCAAGTCCTTCAAGCTACGTGCCACCCGGTCCAACTTGTACACGACTAGCACCTTACCCGGACCAAGCACCTGGAGTGCACAGCGCAGCTGCGGACGATCACCGACAGAGCTTGTCTTTTCGGAGAACACACGACGCACACCAGCCGCCCGAAGTGCATCCATTTGCAGATGCGTTTCCTGAACGCTCGATGAGACCCGCGCATATCCGACCAACATCCACAAGCCCCCATGTTTTTGACCGTACCTAGCTATCGAGCCGCTTGTCTGCAAGCTCAGTGCATAGCCACCATGAATCCCCGAAATGCCCGACCCGATGCGACACGATCACATCGCCATCGTTGACTTGAAAGCATGCCGCCACAACGTCAATCAATGTCCCGTTGAACCGGCACACGTGAACATCGGCCAGCACATCGCCATTGGACCGGCTGTACCGGTTTGACTCGCTGGGCGCATCCTCAAAATCCTTGAGAATGTACTTCGACACATAATTTGCCATCTTTGCCAATGACAACTTATGCCGCCGACCCTTACCAAATCTACCAGAACCTGCGCCAACGAAGCAGAGCCCGTTATCAGCCCCGACAACGTCGCGCCATATACGAGTACCTAATTTCCACGTTAAGACCTTGACGCCCCGATAAAGGGCCAGCTTAGGCATCTTGTGAGTGGCACAGTGCACATGCATTGAACCCCGGTCTTGACACTCAAACGAAGCACAGAACCGAAACGACCCCAGCGCCTTTTTCATACGCCGACACCATTTTTCAAAGTGGACCTTGCACAAGGCCCGATCAATCTGATTTTCCCGATAGGTCAGAGTCAACATCTCATTAAAACCCTCATGAATGATGAAACGACGGCATTGTGTTTTCGCCCTCGATGCGGACTTTTTTAGACTGTGCAACCGACGCTCCTCTAGCCACTCAGCATCCCGCACCGGATCCACCGGGTCAAGATGATCAGACCAGCCCTCACAAGTAGCCTCAGTCCACTCAATGACTGGCCGAGCCGAACGCTCCACTACCCCATTGCAGGACCACGTCCGAACATCCCAACAGTTTTCCACCCGTTGACCCTCAAACCGCATCCCGTTGATAATCCGTTCCATCGTTGAACCCCTTTTTCAATGATCACCCCCGGAACAGTGGCAACTGTTGCCGGGATTTTTTTGTTTCAGAACACCCGATTACGTAAAGTGTTCTAGTAATAAATTAGGGCGACGCCTTCGGCGTCGGCCCTGCGGCTGACGCCACGCAACGGGCCGCCGCCTAGGCATCGACCCCAACCGCTTTCCAAAATCGCTTTGTAACTCGCATACAACCTCGCTTTGCGAGGGCGCAGAGCTGGGGGGAATTTCCCCCCCGCGCTCTTGAGCGCAACACCCCCCTAATGACAACAGGTTTTCTGACACGCTTGAACACGCCACCGATCCGTCACCATGGGGTTCCCCCATACCCCGACTTCCGTTTATCAGTGAATGAGTGAGAACAGAACGCCAACTCAAACCGGAGCCGACTGGACGCCAGCCGCACCAGGAGATGGCGCAGGAGAACCTGCAGAAGACCCGGAGGAAGATTTAGAAGCCTCAGTGACCCGAAGGTATGGATTGAAACGACCATGCAGCACAAAGCCCTCGCAGACCTCACGAGGAAGGGAAATAACCACCCCTTGATTGTCCCGACACTCGCATTTATCGTCAGCACAGAAACCCGCCACAACCTGCCGCATTGAACTCACGACACGAAGATCATCGAATGCAGGCGCAGATTCTGGAAAACTTGGATCAACAGGAATAAAAGCAGCAAGAGAGAAAGGACGGCCTGCACCACCACGACCCGAAGGACGCCCCGACGCATCCAAGGGCTTACCGTCGAGCGCCTTTTGTAAGGACGGAGTAGGCGTAGCCATCTTGCCCGTAATGATCGAGTACGTACGCCACCCGAAGAAACCAAGAGCAAGAACAGCAAAAAACAGAACAACAAGCATCCAAGGAAAAGAGCGAATAGGTTTGACATGGAGGGAAGCGCTCTTATAAGAATTGAAGATAGCTTTAGGAAGCCGATACCGCTTTTTAATCGGTGCGTTGCGCCAGCCCACCGAACAATTATCGGCACACTCCGGCCACTCATACCACCAGCGGCCGAGAACCCCGATATCCCGTAAATGCACATGACGCCCAACCAAAGCCCGAATATTCTTATCGAGAAGATTAGGACCTTGACTGATGAAATAGAAATCCAGACCCCGATGCCGATGGACTTCAAACGCCTGAACTTCAAGAGGGACTTTTGTACCGGGACCACGCGGACGCCATAGCCGTTGAGTCTCATCCACCACCACCGCCGCACCATCAGGCACTTTGTTAGGCCAGTCCCGCGCCTCATCATCAGACAAAGGGATATGTTCTATCGTCAACTCATTGATGCCATTGACATAAACCGGCCTGTCCTTACCAATCAGCGCCAGAAGAGAAACCAGCGCAGCAGATTTGCCCGCACCAGGTGCACCAGTAATCAGAGTAATCATGTACCGGACTGCAAAGCAAAATGTTTCAGCACCATCCACGACAGCGCACCAATCAACCCCCCCGCAGTTATCGCCATCGCATCAAAAAAACCGGTCATCGCCATGATTTGCAAAACCTCACCACTAAGCCCCGTAACAGCCGTTTTAGCCGCAGAGAGAGCCGACCCCAAAGCGGACGACGCACCCACATATGTGACGGTCCCCAAACCCATCGACGCAAACACCCGCGACACCAAAGGCCACGCAATCGACGACAACCAAGAGCCGATATCGTCAAGCATCATTTACCCCTGGCAAAACCGAGGAACGTAAGACCCGCCGCAAGCCACGCGAGCCCAATCACCAAAGGCCGAATCATGTTCGCAAAATCACACATGTATTGGAACGAAAAGGACAACACCTTGCCACCAAGAACCGTAACTGTGCGCGGAGCAGGACACGCACCGCCAGCAGAAGGACCCCAACCTGTATCAGGTGTTAACGACATCGTGCGAGGGGTATCAACGAATGGTTGAGCCGTAACCGTACCGAGGGTGTACTCCTTTTTGCACGCCGGTATATCAGGGTGTAGCGCGCAAAGATCAGAACCCCCGCCACCATCACTGCAAACCGCCACCGAAGGATTAGCTGCACAGTACCCATCCTTGCTACCGACTGACGTCGCAGTACCAACCGCCACAGTACCGTTAGAAGCTGTGAAAGTTGTGGTCGTGGTGCATTGAGCACCGGAGCAAGTTGTGGAGGTAGATTTTCCGGTAGCACTTGCCGGCGCCATTGGATCAATCGCCGTACCCGTTGCCCCCGTAGTATTTGACACCTTTGTGTCAGCCATGATCACATTCAAATCCGCCAACGGAGCGCAGACAGACACCCCATTTACAGTCCCAGGAGCAGACCCAACTGGACACGGATCAGACTTAGCCACCGCCGCAATCCCTGAAGCTTGCGTATAGGCACTGGTAGCACTAGTCCCGAGCGAAGTAGAGTCCATAGTACAAGCAGACCCCGTAAACGTCCCCGTCCCCTGCTTTGTGTAACCACCCGCACCATCACTAGTTGCAATGTCGTAAACAACGGTCAGACCACAGCCCGGAAGAATCACGCCCTTAGACGTTGTTTGAGTACACAAGTGTGTGTAATACCCGTTCGGAGAGCCGAGAGAATCTGCACCACCTGGAACATAAGGTGCCACGTAAAGACCATCCTCGACACCCTTATACAAACCACAAGCCGCATCCGAATGGAAACCCGTACCAGCGACGACACACGTAGAATTGCCGCCTTCTTCATACCCAGAATTACAAGTGCATGTACTGGTGCCGGTTGAATTAGCCGGACACGCCGAAACCTTAGTCGTCAAGTAATAAACATAATTTGGTGCGTTGTAAGTACAGTTATATTGCGAACTACTAACAAAAGCCGCAGAGTTGTAAGTCCATGAAGGCGCCACCGCATTCTTAAATTTGATACAACTACCATCGATAGTTGCATCCTGCGACGCCATAGTAGACCCAACCCGCCAATACACAGGAACCGGAAACGATGCAAACGCCGAGACAGTGAAAACTGCCAGCACCCACGCAACGATTAATTTTTTAAGAGCAGCCATACAGCCCCCAAGACCGCCACCAGAGCAGCCCAAAATTCAGGAGTTGCCATAGTCGCCCCCGGTCTCACCGCGAAGCCCACGAGCTAAAAACATGATGCCGTACGCCGCAATCCATGCCGCCGCCACCATCCACCCAAGCTCAACCCCATCCGACACCCCCAACATGCCGCACGGCTGAGCCGTATAAGCTGTACCCACTGTGAATGATGAACCCGCCGCCACCGGTGTAAAACCGTATGTAATCATCGAACCAGTAACAGCCGACACGTTGACCATGTACGCATCGCCACCAGCCTGAACGATAGCGCCAGCCATCTTCGACGCTGAGACCTGCGCCGCCTGTAGCGCAGTCTCATAGCATGCAAGGTCTACCTGATAACTCATGAAATAGCATTACGCAAAATCTTATGCCACCGAATCACAGCCAGCGCCGCCAGCACAAGGCCAGCTATCCCCGCACCCATCAAGCCCATATCAGTAAGAATGGGAATGATGAAAGGCAGCGCCGCTGCGACCACAATCAAACGCCCTTGCGCAGAAACTTAATTGCGAAAACGACCACGATGGCCACAAGGACCACAGTAGCCACGGTCCCAGCGTCAGTGCCGATAGACGACAAAGCCGTAGTCACCTCAGCGGGCACCGCAGCCATAGCCGCACCACCGCCAACCGTTGCCAAAGTGGCAGCACCCCAATTGCGAATTTTGTTCATTTAGAACTCCTTTCAATCACCGCAAAATCGCGGTCAATAGGGCATGGTGCAATCACTGCATTGACACCCTACAGACTGAAATCTCTTAGGCCGGTTTCGCCGCCCCTTTCAGCGTTACCGGCAGCAGCCCGACGAGAGCCGCCATCACTTCACCTTTGTTCTTTCCCCATCCAGCCACTTCGAGCGCAAACGACGCTTGATAGACACCGACTTTCATGGTTTCACGCATTTTTTCCGGGATGCGCAACGCCCCGACTTTTTCAAGCACACCGTCATCCGACAGGAGCGCGCATTGCGCCGTATGAATTTCAAATTCGTTACCGTCGCGCCCCTTTTTTGTTTCCACGTCATCGACCTTAAGAACTTGCAAAAGCGATGTGAAATTCTTAGCCATGGTTTACCCCTTTAAACACCGCATAAGCGCGGCCCGTAGCCCTCAAATGAAGGCTAGAGGCTGAACTCATGCCGACACCACCACAGCACGTGCACCAGCCGCCAAGGCCCACTGACGCAGAACCGCCGCCTCATTGAGGGTATGAACAAGGAATTCCATAAATTGACCATGAAGGACGAACGACACCGACGAATACGAATCAGCCCGACGAGCCGCCGCCGCCGCCTTGAGCCGCGCAGTACGAGCCAAGGCTTCGGAGCCAGAGATAGGCAAACCAGGAGGGATGTGGACCCCCCGACCATCAACGACCGGAGCCGTCACAGCAGGAGCCGCCGAATTTACATCGGAGGGACCACAAGCAGAGTGACCACTGACAGAGCGAAAAATGCTCTGAACCTCGGCCTCATTGAAAAATTTGGACATGACGGCATCCTGTAAAGTGAAGAAACGTTAAAAAACCATGGGACCCAAAATATGGAAACAATTCTCAAAATTGCAGTAGGCGTTTTTATCGGCGCACTTGCCGCCGCCTTCACGTGGGAAGGTGTGCAAACCGTGCGAGTTGAAATTGCGCTTAAACAAGCCAGCGACAAAATGAAACAGACCGCCACGGAAATCAACGCCAGAAACCGAGCGAACCAGATAGCAGAGCAAACCGAACACGACAGAAACGCCAAAGAACAGCAACAGCGACAGCAACAAGCAGAAGAAGCCCGCCAATTGCAGAGCCTTAGAGACGACGACAAAAAAGCCGCGTTTAACCGATTCTTTCAACCGACGCCCGAATGCCAGCGAGACAGCGCACAAGCCGTCTGTGCAAACGCATACATCAAAGCCCAAACGACTTTCGAGAAGCAATACAAGCCAACGCGATAGCAAATAAGACAATTGGCACCTATGGTGATAAAGTTGCAATAACGGCAGAAATCTGTCGTCTGCACAAATATACAGACATCTTACCATTTGTGCAAATTATTTTTTAAGGAGTTGCACATGAACATCGCCGAACTAATCGCCATTGCCAGCGTCCGCAGCGAAAAAAAGAAAGGTGTTCTAGGGGAAGAAATGGGACACAGCGACGAGACCAGAATCAGCAAACTAGCCTCAGGCCGACTGAAAGCTAACGCCTCGGAAATTGTTTATCTAGCAGAAGCAGCGAAGATGCCGCCTATAGATGTACTTGCAGCGATTGAGAGCGAAAGACACCCAGAACTGGCAAAAGTATGGCAATCCGTGCTCACGAAAATGACCCATGCCGCCACTCAAGTAAAGTGACATGGTGTTTATTCTCGCTGCTGCACAATGGAATTTTTGCTGATTGTCTTCCTGACCGTTCTCAACGGAGTCTTTGCCATGTCGGAACTCGCCCTGGCGGCAAGCCGCAAGGTGCGCTTGAATGCGATGGCAGAAGACGGTGACAAGGGGGCGCAAGCGGCGCTCACGCTGCTCGGCAATCCGAACCAATTTCTATCGACCGTGCAGGTTGGCATCACCTCGATCGGTGTGCTCAACGGCATCGTTGGCGAGGCCGCCTTCAGCGCCGGTGTGGCGCGCTGGCTGCACGGCTTTGGCGTGGCTGACAAGGCGGCGGCCATTTCTGCCACAGCCATCGTGGTCACGTTGATCACCTTCACCACCATCATCTTTGGCGAGCTCGTGCCCAAGCGCATCGGGCAGTTGCACCCGGAGCCGGTGGCGCGCTGGGTTTCTCGACCGATGTTGTGGCTGGCCACGGCGGCCAAGCCCTTTGTGAAACTGCTTTCTGGAACGACTGCCGGCGTGCTCCGTCTGATGCGCATCGACACCAACGCGCTGCGTCCGGTGACCGAAGAGGAAATCAGCGCCAGCCTGGAAGAGGGCGTGGATGCCGGCGTGATCGAGCAGCACGAGCACCAGATGGTGCAGAACGTGTTCCAGCTTGACGACCGTCCGCTGACTTCGCTAATGGTGCCGCGCACCGATGTCGAATGGCTGGACGCGTCGAACAGCGTGGCGCAATGCCTGAAGTTGGCTGCCAGCGGCGGCGAAAAGGGCGCGCATTCCTGGTACCCCGTCTGTCGTGGTTCGCTCGACGACGTGGTGGGTGTGATCAGCGTCGGCCGTTTGCTGGAGTTGGGCATCGATACGCCGGGCACGATCGAGGCCTACGCAACGCCGGCGTCTTTCGTGCCCGAAACTCTCAGCGGCATGGAACTGCTCGAGCAGTTCCGCGCCAAGGCCGGCCGCTTTGTGTTTGTGGTGGACGAGTACGGCGTGGTGCAGGGCCTGCTGACGCCGCGCGACCTGCTGGAGGCGATCACGGGCGAGTTGCAGCCCGGCGCCCAGATCGACGCCTGGGCCACCGAACGCGACGACGGCTCGTGGTTGCTCGACGGCCTGATGCCGGTGAGCGAGCTTAAGGTGCGCCTGAAGATCGACGAGTTGCCGGAAGAAGATCGGGGACGCTACAACACGGTGGCGGGTTTGCTGATGTCGGTGTCGGGCCATTTGCCGGTGGTCGGCGAACGCATTGAGTGCGCGGACTGGCGCTTTGAGGTGGTGGACCTGGACGGCAAGCGCATCGACAAGGTCTTGGCCAGCGAACGGCTGTGATCTGATTTGCTCAGGCGCGCCCCGCGAGGCGATAGGCCAGCAGCCCGGCCAGTTCGTGCAAGACCAGTTGCCATTTTTCGGCTCCCAGCCAGAGCGAATATTGCGTCCAAGCCGTGCTGTCGCCGGTCCGGAAGTCCACCGGGTAGGGCGTCACGTTCCAGCCCGCTTTGCGAAAGGTGGCGATGGAGCGCGGCATGTGAAAGGCCGAGGTCAGCAATAGCCAGTGCTGCTTGGGATCGACACCCGGCAGCACGGCGCTGAACACGGCATTCTCGTAGGTGGTTCGAGAGGCAGATTCGTAGACGACCTGCTGCGGCGGCACCCCCATGCTGTCGAAGAATGCCTTGGCCAGTGCTGCTTCGGACGTTCCTTCGGCCAGCAAATTCCCTTCGCCGCCCGTGAACAACACGCGCAAGTGCGGTTCTTGCCGCAACAGGTTGATGGGCACAGTCATGCGCTCAGCGGCGTCGTTCATGGGAACCTGTCCGTGGCTCTGCCAGATCCGGGGCGACTCCAGTGCGCCGCCCAGCACCACGATGCCTGCGTAGTGGTCAAGCCGGCGATCCACCGGCGGCTCCGGGTATTGGGCCTCGAGCTGCCGCAGCACGGCGTCGGGCAGCGGCTCCCAGCCCTGCAGCAGCAGCACAACCAAGGCGAGCCAGCCCAGGCGCTGGCTCCAGTGGCGTTGGCGCGGCAGGCACAGCAGCGCGACGAACAGCAGCAGCGCAACCCAGGCCAGCGGTTGCGTGAAAAATGAGAGCAGTTTTGAAGCGAGGAACATGGGTGCGTCCTGAGACGGTCGAGTGCGGGGCTTGGTCACTATAGCGTGCAGCGCGATTGGCAGGCGCTGAAGTTTTGCCCCGCTCCTTGATGGACAGATATTGATCTCAATCAAAGGCGACTTTTTTGGTATGAGATATGATTTTGGCATATGAAAATCAGGTCAAAGAGCCTGTGCGGAGGAAATCTTTCTCAAACGCGAGAGGTGACATATGTTTCAGGTTCGGATCCATGGCCGCGGCGGCCAAGGCGTTGTGACGGGTGCAGAAATGCTTTCCATCGCAGCATTTCGGGGCGGCAAGCATGCCCAGGCATTTCCCAGTTTTGGTTCGGAGCGAACCGGTGCGCCGGTGGTGGCATTCTGCCGCATGGACGACAAGGAGATCCGGCTGCGCGAGCCCATCATGGAGCCCGACGCCCTGATCATCCAGGACCCGACGCTGCTCAACCAGGTCGAAGTGCTCAGCGGTTTGAAGAAAGACGGCTACATCCTGATCAACACCCGGCATACCTTTGAGCAAATGGGCCTGGGCGACTATGTCAAGGATTTCAATCCGGCGCATCTGCTGACCGTCGGCGCGACCGAACTCGCGGTCAAGCATGTCGGACGCGCCGTGCCCAACGTGCCCCTGCTCGGCGCCTTTGCGGCACTGAGCGGCCTTATCACCTTGGCAGCGGTCGAGTCGGCTATCGAGCAGAAGTTTGCCGGCGCGGTGGCGCGTGGCAACGTGGCTGCTGCGCGCGAGGCCTATGAACACGTGATGATGCAGAAAAAACAGATGGAGGCATTCCATGCTTGAACAATGCGAAGGCTCGCATGCCGTTGCGCAGGCCGTGGCCCTGAGCCGCCCGGAAGTCATTTGCGCCTATCCGATTTCACCGCAAACCCACATCGTCGAAGGCCTCGGCGAGATGGTCAAGTCGGGCGCACTGGAACACTGCGAATTCATCAACGTCGAGTCCGAATTTGCCGCGTTGAGCGTGGCAATCGGCGCCTCGGCAGCGGGCGCCCGCGCCTACACCGCGACCGCGAGCCAGGGGCTGCTGTTCATGGCCGAGGCGGTTTACAACGCGTCCGGCCTGGGCCTGCCAATCGTCATGACCGTGGCGAACCGCGCCATCGGGGCGCCGATCAACATCTGGAACGACCACACAGACAGCATGTCGATGCGCGATGCTGGATGGCTGCAGATCTTTGCCGAGACCAATCAGGAGGCGCTGGACCTGCACATCCAGGCCTTTCGCATCGCCGAGGAATTGTCGCTGCCGGTGATGGTCTGCATGGACGGTTTCATCCTGACGCACGCCTACGAGCGCATCGACATACCGGAGCAGGAACTGGTGGACCGCTACCTGCCGTCGTACGAACCGCGCCAGGTGCTGGACCCGAGTGAGCCCGTGACGATTGGCGCCATGGTCGGTCCCGAAGCCTTTACCGAAGTGCGCTATCTGGCGCACGCCAAGCAGATGCAGGCGCTCGAACTCATGCCGCAGATCGCGCAAGAGTTCAAGCAGGTGTTCGGGCGCGATTCGGGCGGCCTGATTAAACCCTATCGCCTTGACGATGCCGAGACCATCGTCATCGCGCTCGGTTCGGTGCTGGGCACGATCAAGGACACGGTGGATGACTTGCGCGCCGAAGGCGTGAAGATTGGCGTGCTGGGCATCACCTCGTTCCGGCCATTCCCGATCCAGGCGATCCGCGACGCAATCGCGCAGGCCAAGCGCATCGTGGTGATCGAGAAGTGCTTTGCCGTTGGCATTGGCGGTATCGTCACGCGCGATGTTCGCAGCGCCGTGCAGAACCGTCCGCAGCAGGTGTTTGCCGTGATTGCCGGACTCGGCGGGCGCGCCATCACCAAGGCTTCGCTGCACAAACTGCTGCTACAGGCCGTGGACGATCAGCTTGAACTGCTGACCTTCCTGGACCTGGACTGGGACATCGTCAACCGCGTACTCGAGCGCGAGAAGAAGCAGCGCCGCTCCGGCCCGGTGGCCGAGGGGATCCTGCGCGATATCGGCACCGTGTCGTCTCGCATAGCCTGAAAAATTGCGGGACAGGCTGCAGCGAGCAAGCCCTGCCCCCAACTGGAATAAATCATGGAACAAACAGTTGTCAAGTTCTACCAGACCGGCACCTTCACGGTCGGCAACCGGCTGCTGGCGCCGGAACAGCGCACCGTGCAGGCCAATACCCAGCGCAACAATTCGCTGAACTCGGGCCATCGCGCCTGCCAGGGTTGCGGCGAGGCGCTGGGTGCGCGCTACGCCATCGACGCCGCAATGCGCGCGACGAAAGGCCAGTTGATCGCTGCCAATGCGACCGGCTGCCTCGAGGTGTTCTCCACGCCATATCCGGAAACATCATGGCAGATGCCCTGGATCCACTCATTGTTCGGCAATACCGCAGCGGTAGCCACTGGCATAGCTGCGGCCATGCGCGTCAAGGGGCGAGAAGATGTCCGCGTGGTGGCCCAGGGCGGGGACGGCGGCACCACCGACATTGGCTTTGGTTGTCTCTCCGGCATGTTCGAGCGCAATGACGATGTGCTCTACATCTGCTACGACAACGAGGCATACATGAACACCGGCGTGCAGCGCTCCAGCGCGACACCGCCGGCGGCGCGCACGGCAACCACGATGCCTGTCGGCCCGCATCCGGGCAACGTCTTTGGCCAGGGCAAGAACCTGCCGCAGATCGCGATGGCGCACGAGATCCCCTATGTGGCAACTGCAACTGTGGCCGACCTGCGCGACCTCGAGTACAAGGTGAAGAAGGCGATGTCGATGCGCGGCGCTCGCTACATCCACATCTTTGTGCCCTGCCCGCTGGGCTGGGGCGCGGCCTCGCACGACACCATCCGCCTGGCCCGCCTGGCGACCGAAAGCGGCGTCTTCCCGGTTTTCGAGGCGGAGCGCGGCGAGGTCACGGGTGTGTCGAAGATCCGGCGCCGGGTGCCGATCGAGGACTACCTCAAGCCGCAACGGCGCTTTGCCCACTTGTTCGGCAAGACGCCGGACACCGAAACGATCGGCCGGCTGCAGGCAGCCGCTGACCGCAATATCCGCCGCTTCGGCCTGCTCGACCCCGCTTGAAAAATTGTGGACAGCGCCGGCGCACCGTGTGTTGCCGGCGTCTGTCCCTCAAGGAGTAAATCATGGAAAAACCTTTTGCCATCACGCTCGACGTCGGCAGTTCGCTGGCCAATCACACCGGCTCTTGGCGCACCGAGCGTCCGGTCTATCTGAAACGCCTGCCGCCCTGCAACAACCAGTGTCCGGCCGGCGAGAACATCCAGTCCTGGCTGTTTAATGCCGAGTCGGGAGACTACGAACAGGCCTGGCGAGTGCTGGTCGAACAGAATCCGTTCCCGGCCGTCATGGGCCGCGTCTGCTATCACTCGTGCGAGGGCGCCTGCAACCGTGGCAAGGTGGATTCGCCGGTCGGCATCAATTCGGTGGAGCGCTTCCTCGGGGACCAGGGCATCGCCCAGGGCTGGAAATTTGCACCCGTGGCCTCGCCGTCGGGCAAGCACGTGCTGGTGGTGGGTGCTGGTCCGTCGGGCCTGTCAGCGGCCTATCACCTGGCGCGCCTGGGCCACAAGGTCACGGTTCATGAGGCCGGACCGCTGCCTGGCGGAATGATGCGCTTTGGAATTCCGCAGTACCGCCTGCCGCGCCAGGTGCTCGATGCCGAAGTGCAGCGCA
>Ga0214250_1000198_pt1 | contig 22382 bp, 17 predicted proteins | sample TroBogypolimnion_35_FD_153088 | JGI IMG/M metagenome (GOLD analysis project Ga0214250, IMG submission 153088) | Freshwater microbial communities from Trout Bog Lake, WI - 29JUN2009 hypolimnion | ecosystem: Environmental > Aquatic > Freshwater > Lake > Hypolimnion/Profundal zone | place: Trout...
GGATGTACAAATCCATCGAAGGGTCGATTTCTACATCCAGAACATAACCGTTCGATCACTTTAAGAGAGGCGGCTATCCTGCAGGGCTTTCCCCTGACCTATAAATTTAATTTTTCTCATGGCAAGCAGGCCATTAGCCTGATGATTGGAAATGCCTTACCTCCACCATTTATCACTGCACACGCCAAAGTAATGGCTGAGAGCCTTTTCGATGGTTGATGAAAATATAAAAAAATTAGCAAATCAAATTCAAAGCATATTTGATAATAAACAGTTTGATAAATTTATACACGATATTACTTTTCCACGATTTAAAAAATTCTCAGCATTTGCAAGATTAGAGTTTCGATTTCCAATTACTATTATTGTTGGGCCAAACGGTGGCGGGAAAAGCTCGGTTCTTCATGCCCTATGGGGGATGCCTGAGAGGTGCACAACCAGGGATTTTTGGTTTTCAACCCCAGTTGATCCAATTGAAAATGGAAAATCTAATCCCAATCGATATTGGTATTCGCATTACATTAAAAAAATTGATCACATAGCGCAGAGTAAAAAAACCTCTGGCAGAAAAAAAACTGCGCCAGACTACTGGGAGCCAGATGAGCCCAGAATCAAAGATCGCATGAATAAAATGCCACCAATTACTAAGAGTTTAAAGCCTTATGTAAGCGATTCGGGGGATCGCTGGAATCAAGTTGAGCGAAAGCGAGCTTACGCCAATTCAAAGGCTGAATCCAGCGCTTTTGACAGATTTTTTAATCACGTAGAGTTTGAAAGAAAAGCAGAGCGTCAAAAGTACTTCACTAAATGGTCCGGCGGATTAAAAAAGACTATTGATAAAAGTGAAACCACTTATTACAAAAGAAATGCCAAGGTAAATTTTATGGTTAAGCCAGATAATCTGGCGGCAATAAATAAAATTCTCGGTAAAAATTATAATTCAGCGCATTATTTAATCCACAATTTTTATGACAAAAATGTTTATTCGTCTAGCGTAATTTTTGAAACTAGCACATTAACGTATTCCGAGTGTTTTGCTGGTAGCGGTGAATTGGCTGTTGTGAATTTAGTTCTGCAAATTTCGGATCTAGATGAATTCGGGTTGCTTCTGCTCGACGAGCCGGAAACATCCCTCCACCCGGGAGCGCAAGTAAGGCTTATAGAATACCTATTGGAAGTAACGCGAGATAAAAAAATTCAGGTTGTGATTTCCACGCACTCCCCCACTTTCGTTGATTACCTGCCGACTGCCGCCTTAATTATTCTGGATGAAACGGATGAAGGAATTAATCCTAGAAGTGTGCCTAGCAAGGAATTGGCCTTTTATAGCCTAGGAAAAACAGAAAAAGATAAGGTCATAATCTTAACTGAAGACGCCCTGATACAGGCATTGGTTGAGCGCGTCATTCATCAATATGCATCTGACGAGGTTAAACAAAAAATTATAGTGAAGGCCGCATCTGATGGAGCGACAATGATGCTCTCCAATCACGCTAGATCCTATATGCTTATGGGGAATAGAGTGATCATGATCGTTGATGGTGATATGAATGATGTGAGGGATATTTTTAAAGCCGATCCAAAATCTCTTTCACATCAAGATAAGTTATCAATAATTGATGTCCTTAAAAAACATAAACCGGCCGTCAATATAACCGGTTCATCACATGATGAAAATTCCAAAATTGAGCTGCTGGATGCATGGATGGTGTGGTGCAATAAAAATGTTCTTTTGATAGATTATGTGTGTCCAGAAGAATTATTCATAAGGCTATATGACCCAGGCCACCAGCTAGCAGCACTCGGGGGGTCAAATGGTGAATTCAAATCGGCACTAAAAAGCATATTAGAAATGAATGGAGAAGATTCAGATCCAAAAGCTCAATCAACCCTCCTTAAGAGCTCAATGCGCCTAGCATTAACTAGCAAGGATCACCCCGAGTTTGCGAGATTAAAAGCTTTTGCTGAAAGGATCGTGTTGGCAGTTAGTCAAATAGACGGGGCACCGTAAAAGCGCTGAATATGAGTTGGATAGTGTCCACCGCCTCAGCACCAATCCCCCATCGTTTCCCTCCATCCGCCTGCGATATCTCCTCTGGCGCTACAGTAATACTCTAGTTGCCCATTCCAGATATTCCCCTCAAGCCAGTCAAAAAATTCCTCATAGATGCCGCAAAAGGGTGATGATTGCGCAATTGGTCCAAGCGTTTTAACGATGTTTCGGTGAATAACCTCTGGCATATCTAGTGCAAGCGGGAGATCTTTAATCCGCAAAATCAATACACAAATTGCCAGGTGATCCAGTGCAGATTGCAGATCCCCTCTATTAATCCAAATCTTTTCGCCGATGGCATCCAAAAATCCTGACTTCACTGCATTTGGATCTGCCCCTGAAATAGCAAAGCCATCCCAGTAATAGTCTCGAACGGTTGATTTAACCGCCATTAAAAATGGCCTGATCAACTCAATGGATGGATCATCAACGGTAATTACTGCCCAGACGGGATGCTCAAACAGCCATTGGGTTAAGTCATACCTTTTTCCAACCCTCTCCACAAGCGATATTTGACCTTTTTTACCTGGCTTTGCTCTTGGAGAGCGTGATCCATCACGGTATTTATCCCAATTTCTGTTTGCCCCAATCTTGCCGGCGCGATCAGATTGAAAGTGCTCTGGCTGGAACAATTGCTCTAACGAAGTTGGGTCATGGGTCATAGCAGAATCAGCCACCAGGGCATACCAAGCCTTGACCCGGAACTTTTCAACAGGATGCCTAGAGGGTCTACCTGCCCTTTTTGGATTTTTTATCGCATTGTGGAATATTTTTGGCAAAAGTAGGCTCAGAGTTGAGTAAAGAAATTATGAGTATTAATTTACTCGATTTTTCTGAGTAGATTGAACAAAATCAAACCATCTCACACCAAACAGAAAAAACGCATGAGTTCAGAAGAATTTGATCAATATCACCAATCTTTAGCCCAGAGGTACGGCGAACTCATGGGAGCACGAGTGCTCAGCACAGCAATAGGGTATCCATCCTTGGCCGCCATGAACATGGCTGTTAAAAGGGGAACATTAAGGCTGGAGACTTTCTCCATCGATGGCAGGAAGGGTCACCACGCATTAACTCTCGATGTTGCTAGGTGGCTCTGGAATTTAAAGCAAGTAACTGCCAATGATGGCATTGACCCCATTAATCAAACACCAGGAGATCCCATGAATAAAAGCTAATTCAAGTTAGCCGGGATAAAAGCACAAAAACCGAACTCCGTTGTAGCGGAAATCCGGTTTTTCTTTAGTGCATCAAGCTTTGACGGCCATTGATGTCTGAAGTATCCCCCAGGTCATTTTTCATGTCAAGCCCATTATTTGGGTGTGGGAAGTGCTTTGTCCGATCCGGCCATGTTGGTCAATTTTTAACCCCAAAAAAGGGTTTGGATAACTTCAGACAAGGTATTTGTATGGCGCAACATTTTTTAAAGTCATCGGCATTACGAGATTTTTCTGTCGGAAAAGTAGCGAATATGAGTGAAGCGGATTGCTTTAAGACATTTGTAGAAATTCGCTGGAATGCATTTGATTGCGTTATTTGCCCCGAATGTGGGACGATTGATAGGCATTATTTTCGACGCGCTAGAAAGCAATGGCGTTGCAAGCATTGCGATGCTTATTTTTCAGTGACTACCGGCACGCCATTTGAGGATCACAAGCTTGCATTTAAACAAATGCTGCTGGGGATTGCGCTTTATCTCAGCAGTGCTAATGGACTTTCAATTCATCGGCTATGCCGAGACATGGATGTCAGCCTCAAAACAGCACAAGTCTTTATGGGGAAATTACGCGAATCATTGTATGGTAATCGAAACCAAGAGAAACTTAAGGGGATCATTCATATGGATGGCGGTCATTTTGGCGGAAGACCTCGACATGGTCGCGTCAGAAAAAAATCAATAGGCGCAATCAAAGCGCACGTTGAGGAAAAATTAATGGCCGTTAAAAAAGGGCGTAGAGGTAGGAGTCTTGCCAACCAGGTGCGGTACAAAAAACGTCGGATCGTAATTAATTTGCGCGAACTCTATCCCCAACCTGAAGTTGGGCCAAAACATAAGCTGGGTGCAAGTAAAACCATTGCAGTAATTTGTATGGCTGAAAATGAAGCTAATGCGATCAGTCTTGCTAAAACGTACATCGAGCCCGGCGCTCTGATTATGACGGATGAAAATCCTGCATACAACCCACTATCCATATGGTTTGATCACAAAACAGTGCAGCATGCCATTGAATTTGCAACCATTGATGGGATTAGCGATAACCATGCCGAAAGTTACTTCTCAAGGCTTAGGCGCTATACCCTTGGGGTCGCTCATCGAATTGAGCCAAAATACATGGCTGATATCGCTAACGAGATGGCCTGGCGTGAAGACACGAGACGCAAAACCATGAGGGAGCGATTAGATCTTCTTCTTGGCTCTGTTTTGAGACATGGAAGATCGCAGTGGTGGCGCGGTTATTGGCAGGGAACTAAGCGTCCTGGTGAATTACTTTGGATAACCACTTAGGCCTTGGTGCATTAGGGTCCTTTGGGAGTGCCCATTGACTGTTGGCACTCTTAGGTGTTGGGAGTCGAATTAACTTACCTTCATGCTTGAGCGTTTTGAGCCGATGACGCACTTTGTTTTTAAAAATCACAAATTCGCTATCCGTGAGGTTTAGAGAAAAATGCATTGCTATATCTATTGCCACCTCAAGACTAGAGGCGCTATTGTTTTCACACTTGGTTAAGTATTTATATATGTGGCGCGTTATGGCCCCATAAGCAATAAATCTTGGGGCTTCTTGGGAATTTATTGAGGGAATAATGCTTGGGTTAATTTGAATCTCATGCATTGACATGGACCTATCAATTGCTTCAAGATCTTTCTCTAAAGAGCTGACTAAGACAGGAATCATTGTCTGCTGGCGAATTAGCTCAGACTTGAGTCGAGTTAAATTTGCCTCGGCAGCCTTTATCTTATCCAGTAGGCTGGGAACTAGAGCTTGGTTCGATTTTTTAAGTCTAGCAATTCGGCCCATTAGGCGTGAGCGTTTATCTAAAAGCCACTTTAAGGAAGGCGGGGTTCTAATTTCTGACATACCTCACAGAGTAAAGAATCTGTGAGGTATTTTCGAGTGCATCAGCTGCCACATAGCGTTAGAAGATAAAAAAACCACCCGAAAGTAACTGCGGTGGTTTTGGTCTTGATGAGCAATTATGGATAGTAAAGGTGTCTATGCAGTTGGCGCTAATATCGCCCCGATAGGCCTTTTATATCGGTTGTATGACCATAAATACTGAGAAGGTTTTGAAGTAATCATTTTTTCAAAAAAACCATTCATCACCGTGCAAGCTGCAATGGGGCATTCTGGATAGCTCTCTGTCATAAGTTCAGTCTTAATATGCCAGCCTCTACCAAAATCGAGCCTCTCCGCACTCACAAAAAGTGTTGCCACATTATTGTGGCGGGCCAGTTTTGCTGGAAATGAGGTGGTATAGGCATATTGATTAAAGAATTTAGCCCAAATACCGTCGCCCACACTAGGCACCTGATCAGCGAGAATGCCAACTACTTCACCATTTTGAAGTGCTCTCTTAATTTTTCGAACACCAGCAAGGTCCGGTTCCACAAATTCCATCTGAGGATGTAGGCGACTTTTGAGCATTAACCTATTCATCCAAGGTTTACGTGCTGGTCGGTACATCACCGTTGCTTTCATATGCTCTGCAAAAATACGGGGTACTATTTCAAAGCCCCCTAAATGGGGTGCCAGAATAATTAATCCCTTGCCATTTTGAGATAAATCAATAGTTTGAGCTAAATCATCGATAGTGACTTTTTTGAGGGCCGAGTTCGGGTGGCGCCAAATCCATAAGGTATCCGCAAACATCATCCCCGAATTACTTGCAGCTTTCCATGGTGAAGCAATAAAACCAGAAAAATTAGCTGCGTTTAGAAGGTTCGCATTGAGCCTTACTCTATATTTGGGGGAACCTACATACACCAGCAAACCAACCCCAGCCCCAATAAACTGCAAAAGCAACAATGGGAGTGAGCTAAAGAGTCTTAATATGAAATACGACATTGCCCATTCTAGTGCCTTTAAATAAAGAACTGCCACCGGATTGGCCTAAGAGTCCTGAGGCTAATGAAGTCACCTGTGAATCGGTCTTTATGTGCACTCTTGGGGTAAATGCCCCACCTTAATTTATTTCAATGCATCCATTCTGGATTGGCTTACCGGCAAATCGGTCTTCTATCCAAGGCACATATAGTGGCTCAGCTACTGGAGGCGTGGTGTAGTGTGTTTGCTCTCCAGCCAACTGGATCCGCGTGACATTGGCGCCTAATTGGCACATTTGCTGGCGATATAACTCGCCCATAACTGGTGGAACTGCCGTATCTTTGGTGCCCCAATAAATAATAACTGGTGCAACTGGCTTTACCTTGGGCACGCCACTATCGTAGATCGCCTGAGCCCATGCGAGCGTGTTTTGCGCCTGTGGTTTCAATAAGGACTTATAGCTCTCGCCGAAGTTGTAATTTAATGTATCGACTGCAGTATGAATGCACTTTCCTGTATAAATCTCATTAACCGCTTTTGCACCATCGACAGTAAATAGATCATCTAACTTCGTATTAGAAAAGCCATTTGGTATGGCCCAAAAAGTCATTGAGGCATGCGCAAAATCCATCACATTTGCAGAAAACGATTGCAATAATCCAGCAATAAATTTATCAGCAGCTACGGGGTCGTTGGGTCGAGTAGCGATCGTAGCAGCAACATCTGGAGGTGCCATTGCGACAAAACCCAACAAATCAATGCCATCAAAAGCAGTACCTTTTTGAGAAATATAGTCCGGTGAGCTGGCGGCGGCAAGAACTGAACCGGCTCCTTGAGACCACCCATAGATGAGTGCCTTTTTATTGGCTCCCAACTCTTTAATATTGCCTGCAGCTCGGATGGAGTTAATAGCATCATGTGCTTGTGTGCCAGAAATCATATATTGATGCCTACCACCACCGCCCTGGCCTTGATAGTCTGTGGCCACAACAATGTATCCATTTTGGATCAATTTTTGAACGGCTGGCAAGCCATAGTCAGTACCAGAATTTCCGCCAATCAAAAAATACTCGTTTAAGGATTGCGCTGGGTTCGAGAGTTGGGATGGGCCACAATTTTGCGCAGTCCCTGTAGTGCCATGTGACCACGCCACTACAGGTCGACCCGCCTTAGGAGCTTTACCTAATGGCGCCACTAGCAATCCAGTAGATATTGTTTTGCGTCCTGCCTGGTCTGAGGAAATATAGGCAATACGCCAAGCCTGCGCGCCCTTAATCGAGGTGGCAATGGATTCTTTTTTAATAACTTGACCTAGCTTACCTACGGCATTCATCTTCATTGTCGACTCATAGAACGCAGGGAGATAAACCGTAGTGTCAGCACTTTGGGAAAGTACAAAAGACCCCCAAAAAGACAAGAAAAATATAAGAATAGTTTTGCAATAGAGCTTCATAGATGATCCAGAATAGTCAGCATTCTCTTATAACTATAAGCTATTGCAGGTCTATCCAAAAGTACTGATGGGTAAGATTAACCTCTAAATAGAGTTTAATTAAATAAAAAAACCACCTGGTATAGGTGGCATGAATTTAGCAGAAGGCAAATGCCAGAATGGCCGGGTCGTCTAAAAAGGCATTTGCTGCATAAATACTAGCGCGGTATAGCCAAGGGTGCGCTATTTCAATTAGGGTAGTGAAGTGCTCCATGGCTAGATTATCTACCCAAGAAATCCGCTTTACCAATTTCCACACCATGATGACGCAAAATATCGTAGGCGGTTGTCACATGAAAATAGAAGTTTGGAATAATCCAAGTCAGCAAGTACTGCTCACCCACAAACTCAAAGTTCCACTCTTTGATCGAGAACTGAATTTCTTTTGCTTCGGATCCATTGATCTGCTCTGGCGCAATACCCTCTAAAAACTGAATAGTTTTAGTAATACGCTCTTTTAGCTGCGCAATAGTTGTTTCGTGGTCATCAAACTTCGGCGGCTCAATTCCCGCTAAGCGTGCCATCCCATTTTTAACTTGATCGCAGGCAATTTGAACCTGCTTTGACAAAGGAAGCATGTCCACGAATAAACTGGCATCAACCAATATTGCTTCATTCATATTTTTGCTGGCAGCAAACGCTTCGCCCTTGTGGAGAATTGCCAACAGGTTATTGAGCATCTTAATAAATTGAGGGATAGATACCCGATACATTGAAATTGCCATAAATGCTTTCTAGCTTAGTTACTTTTTAAAAGGGGGTCGAGGTATTAGACATCACTCATAAAATCGCCACCACCACTATCGTCCCAAGAACTTGATCCGCTATCGTCCCAAGAGCCTGTATCGCTGACGCCAAAATTAGGATTATCTGCTGCAGGACCGCCGACTTGATTAAGATTGGGATTCATATTTCCTGGATTGCTAGCGTCGTGCCCACCCATCAGGTGACTTGCCAATGCTTGGCCAGCATACATACCAGCACCAAGAGCGGCGCCTGTTGCTAAACTTCCCATTAGACCGCCACCCATACCGCCAGCAGCGGGAACTCCTGGCGCACCAGGATAGCCAACAGGCCCCCCAGACGCGCCTGGGTATCCAGCGCTAGGGGCGTTATAGACCTGAACTGGCGCAGGACGATTGCGACTTTTGAGAAAGAAAATAATCCCCGCACCTAAGATTGCCATTAGGATCCAAAAAATGGGGCTGGTAAACATAGAGCTGACTCCTGTATTTGCAGGGACCGATGCTGCATCGCCTCGTGCCAATGCAGCTTGTAATTTCCGAACAGATTCTGGCTGGGCAAAAGGTAATCCAGGAGCAAGATTCTCTGCTTGAAGAAATTGATTGCGAGCAACTTCTATTTGGCCCTCTTTAAGATAGAGTTCGGCAGCCACGAAGTGTGCCTTGGCGCTATTGGGGTGGTTTTGCAAAACCTCTTTCATCATAGCGTCTGCTTTGGCCATCTGACCTGACTGTACCGCTTGATATACCTCTGGCAAAGTAGGCTCAGCCATCACCAAATTAGTCGCCAACAATGTGACAACTGCTAATGCGCCCATCAATAGACTTTGTAAATAACATTTTTTCATCATCACTCCTTTAACAGTACTTCTGAATAGGTTTCATTATCTCTACTTTAAGGCTTTCTGGGCTCAAACCAGTGCCTCAATGCATATGGGGTCTTTAGGGTGCATTTCAAGGTTTGTATTGCTACCCAATTTGCTTAATTTGACCATCCGCTGAGATTAAATAAGCTTTAGCCGGCTTATCTTTTCTGATTCTGCCTAATTCTTGCTTGTAATTGCTTAATTGAAGCTGGTACTCTGCGTATTTCTCGCTAGCCTGATCTGGCATGGTCAGCTTGTAGTCGATGATGGCCAAATAATCATCAAACTCTACCAAGCGGTCTAGGCGGAAACTCTTGCCCCGCCCATTAACGATATCAATTTCATTCCAGGCCTGCACCCATTCATTAGAAAAAAGGTATTTTCTGAGAGATTCCGTATTGATCACTGTAAGCGCTCGATTCAAGGCTTTACGTGCTTGCTCTTCATTTATATCTAACCAATGAGACACATCCAGTATGCTCATTTGAGCAAAGTCTTCGGCTTGCATTGCCGTCTGAATTGTTAATACCTCCAATAGCTTATGAAAATGCACACCCTCTTCCAAGATTGCCGAATTGGTTATGCCCTCCCCCTTCTGCTCCTCATTCTGTAATACCTCTAAGGTAAGGCCATTTTCAATATTTTCCAACTGCTTATACCCGTTCTCACGAGCAACATCCCACTCAACGACAAAGTCTTCTACGCTAAATTTTTTAGACATCTCCCGCTCTTTTACCTGTCCATCCTTTACTCGGGAAATGGCAACTTGCTCGGGCAGATCCATATTGGCCAAATGAAATACGGGCAGACCAGCTGCCTTTGCCTTGCCATACCAAGCGCTCTCATCTAGACCGCTAGGCTTACTCTTCGTCGACTTTTGGGCGTTACCACTCATCCATAATCCTTGTCTTGCCCGTGTCATCGCCACATAGAGTAAGTTCCAGTTTTCATTTTCGCCAATGGTTTTTTCTGCTTCATAAATTTCGATACGAGGGCTAGTCAAGGTTTTTGCAGTAAATAGTGATAAATGTGATGGGTTCGACTCTTGTGGCGACCAGTCCATTAAGACACCGCTGTAGTCCACATTAGTATCCGTATTATTCGCATCCAGCATAATTACAAAAGGCGCCTCCAAACCCTTGGCCCCATGAATAGTCATCATCCGCACGCGCTTATGGCGATCCTCTTCCGACATTTCACTCTCATCAATCTCAATAAGATTTTCTTCGGATGCTGCATCGACATCCCCCTCATCCGGAGTCTCATCGTCATCGCCTCGACGAATGTCATTTATCTCACTTATAAAACGACTTAAACTTGGATAACGACCACCATCTTGATTGAGTGCTAGCTCCAAGAAGGCATCTAGATTGGCCAGCACCTGAGGACGGGCAACCACCTTCGAAATTGCTGCATATTTTATGCGTAAATTACTCTCTTGATAAATGCAATCAAGTAAGTCATGGACTGGCAAGCGCTCACCTAAGATGCGCCAATGCTCTAAATACCGCCCCGCCTGTTTCAAACTGGCATCCGGACTATCTTGCAAAGCATCCCACCAATAGCGATATTCATTTGAGGATATGGCAATGGCCATTTGCTGCATTTGCGATTCTGCAAAACCAAAAATAGGGCTTCTCAGAACCTGGGCCAATGGTAAATCATGGCGAGGGGTTACTAAGACGCTCAGTAGTGCAATTAAGTCGTCTACCTCCAATGTATTGAGCAAGCCACCAAGGCGTGAACTCTCATAAGCTAAACCTGCATCTCTTAAAGCGCGCTCATATTCCGGTAGATATCTTCGGCGCTTTACCAGCAAGAGAAAGTCACTTTCTCTTGCTGGACGCCAGATATCCTTGCCCCCTTGCTTATCAGCCACCAATCGGGTTGCCATTACATTAGTAATCAGCTTACCAATCTCTTGACCCTCTTGATATCTCTGTGCAACTCCAACAGTTAGGCCTGGATCAATAATGGCTTTATCAAAGGCACTGCCTGATCTTTGACAAACATCTTTTTCTCCATAGGGAATCAGGGGGAGAATATAAGCCTCTCCTTCAGTGCCATACACCTCAGTGGGCCTACCCGGTTGCCCTGCGTTCCAAGCCGTTTTTTGACCCGAAAAAGGGTAAGTCAATGGAAGTTGTGGTCCTTGGAAAATATGATTTACTGCTTCATTAATTTTGGGTGCATTACGTCTAGTTGTATTCTGCTCCAACGATGCAGCACCTAACTCATGCTGGAGAAAGTGCCTGGCATTAGTAAATAATCTAGGGTCGGCTCGACGAAATCGATAAATGGATTGCTTGGGATCACCCACTATAAATACACTGGGCTTAGCAGTATCTTGGCCATAGCCTTCTAACCACGAACGCAGTATCTGCCATTGCAGTGGGTTAGTATCTTGGAACTCATCAATTAAGATATGTTCATATTTTGCATCTAAGCGTGACTGTAAGTAAGCAGCATTGGCTGCATCTGACATTAATTTACTCACACCAATTTCTAAATCATCAAAATCACGTACTCGCATAGCGTCTTTGACATTGGTAGCATGATCCATCATGGCTTCGCTCAGTGCAAACCAAGCTCGATTTAACGCATAAGCCTCTTGCTCATACTTCCATTGTAAATAGGAGATAAAAGCATCGCCCCATATTTGCTTGCAAGCAATGTAATCTTGCTCATCCCTAGCAATTAACTGAAGATATTTTTTTGCCTCACTAAGAATAGTGCCGTTGCTTGCTCGTCGCTCCAATCCCTTGGTTAAAAAAGCGAACTGGAACAGTTCCGCCACCTCCATAAGCTCACCACCAGCCCTCTTACACATCATGGCCGGCTGTAGGTAAGTCACTAGGCTTGAATCCTTGATGCTACTGTGCCCCCAGACGTCAGCTAAAAACTCTAAATCTGCAAGCATGTTGGGGGTACTCCACATTGCCAGCAATGGATTTGGCAATGTTAATAAGGGTAAAGATTGCTCTAAATGCTCAATGGGCGTAATACCTCTAGACTTGCAATGCTCCACAAAAAAAGTCCATGCACCTCGTTGCTTAAAAAGACTGCCACCGCCCATCAAAAACTTTTGTGTCTCATGTGAGCCGTAGTACTTTAGGAGAATATCGTAATGCTCCTTTAGTTTTGGCGTCAAATTACTCCACCAATCTGCTAAGCACTCCTCTTGAAGGCGCTTAGCATCTTCTCGCAATTGATATCCAGGCTGGATCCCGATAGATACTGGCGCAGCACCCAACAACTTTCCAAACCAGCCGTGAAAAGTATCAACCACAATGGGCTGAGGGTTAGCCAACACCCTTGAATATAATAATTTAGCTGTTGGCAGCATGGTGATTGCCTGCGCTTTACTTAAACCCCGATCTTCGAGATCTTTCAACAGCTGCAAGTCATCACTTTTTGAGAATTGCTCTAGCAAGCTGTAGAGGCGATCGCGCATCTCTTGCGCCGCCTTTCTAGTGAAAGTAAGCGCCAAAATCTGGTTCGGTTTAACGCCAGCCAACAGCAAACGTACCATGCGTGCTATTAGCAGCCAGGTTTTACCGCTACCAGCACACGCAGAGACGATCGCTGATCGCTGAGGGTCACAAGCAGTCTGAACTCGATACTCTTCGTTTGGGATGAGAACTTGATCTATATAGCTAGAACTCACCACATCCCCTTTCGGCAAATACCTCTGACGTCACAATATTTACAAACACCATCTGGTGCAAATGCTTGCATAGGTTTTCTTGACCAAAGTTGTTCGATATCCTCAGTTAGCTGGACTGAAAACTCGGCCATCACTTCCGACATGTTTTGAACCTCAAGAACCCTCAGGACTTTGTCATCATGTTTAGAAAGATCTGCCTTTAAGGCCACCCACTCTGCCTGCCGGACATCACGCCCACAAATCTTATGATTTTCATCGCCCTGATTGGCTGCCCGAGCATAAATTAATAACTGAGGATCATCCAGAATGTGATCTGCACGTAACTTCACTCTATCAAAACTCTGATTTTTATAGTCAATGACTGAGGCCACTTTAGTGTTCCCTACATGAACATCAAAACGATCGGCATAGCCTTCAATTCGAATATGTTTTTCCATCCTGTACTCGTCATAAAATCGCAGATCAAAACCAACCTTGACCTCACCATCCAAATACTCCCAGCCTTGAGATTCCCTTTGTAGCTGCCACTCCACAAAACTGGGAACTTGTTTTTGCCAATCCCGCAAAGTTCCTAGAACCCTAGCATCACCATCAACCAAGCGCTTAAATATCTTTTCAGAAATACTCATCAGTTCTGCTTGCATCCATACACGTCGCGCATCAGAATTTTTTTGCTGAAGACTAGAATTTATTTGGCTAGATAATTGCTGCTCCTTAGTCCTGAGTGCATGAAAAAAGGTTTTGAGGACAGCATGTAAAGTCTGGCCCGCCAAGGAGGCGTCAAAGCCCTCATCAAAACTTTTTATTTGCCTAAGCCCCAATAGACTACGAACGTAATAGCGGTATGGGCAGTCACGCAATGCTTTGTAAGCGCTCGGACTCATGGACCCAGGCATTGGCATATTGGCATCTAAAATAGCCACCGCCATAGTCATCGGTTTAGAGTTGCCGGTCACTATTTTGGGTTTGGGCTCTTCCGCATGCCAGTCGATTTGGGTTTGAAGGCGCTGTATCCATGCTGAAGGTCTTAGGGGTTCGCCACTCCCACTCTTACTTTGCCAAAGAAGGGCTACGCTCTCACATGAGGCTAGCAATTGAGAAAGATCTCTTGCTTGCTGAATAAATTGCGCCTCTACAGTGGAGCCTTTTAGAAGTCGATTGAGGGCGTCCGAAAAAAATAGGGGGGGCTGAGAAAACGCTGGTAATTGCTGCTCATCACAACCGACGACTACAACCGCCTCAAAACTACGTAAGCGCGTAGAGCTCAGAGGCAAAATGCTAAGTGTTGCAAAAGCTTCTCTACCCACCTCTTGATAATTTGCTTCTTCGATAATGGTCTTTAGTAAACTCAGCCATTCGCTAAGGCGCATCGATAATTGCTGGTGCCCCGTCTTTCGCAAATCAAATGTAGTTAATGCCTCTAGCAGTTGCTTACCGGCAGAATCTTTTTCTAAACCTGTCGTCATACCCATTCTCTGCAAGTCCGCGTGCAATTGTTCATACGCTTTAGTGCAATCTACTTTCATACCTAACCAAGCATGATGGCGCCCTCTTACAAACTGCAATAACTCGAGAAGTGCTGGATTCGGTTCATCTGAGCCTTTTTTAAGTGCATTTGATCGCGCACCCTCAATGGCCAGATAAAACGTTTCCCATCCGGAATGAGCTTGACTCGCAATCAAAATATCTTCTAATTGCGCAACCAAGCCAACGTATACCGCCCCATCTTTTACATTTTCTTTGTTGAGACACTTTTTCAGATTTAAAAATGGATTTTGCAAAAACTCTAATAAGGCAATTGCTGTGGGCCCTTCTTTGGGGGATCGCAATAACTCCAGCCAACTATTAAGTGCTGCCGCTGCTCTCGTTGTGGATAACTTCCAGCCAGTTTCATCTTGGATCCTAAGCGATGGTCCCAGACGCGTAAGTAAAGCGCGTACTCTTCTAGCAACTAATCGATCTTGAGCAACCAAAGCAATATTAGTTTTGCCATCCATCAAATGCTGTTCAATAGTTTTTGCTGTTGCCCAGGCCAACTCTTCAAAACGTTTCGCTGCGATCAGGCGCCAATTTTTAAAAGAAGCTTTTTTAGTATTCTCAGCAGCTTGCTTTTCTGATGTAGTTAAAGTGAAGTGTTCATTTTCCGATATGCTTATAGTCTCTGCCCAAAGTCCTACTTTTTGCCAGTCCATCTTGACCTCTGTTACTTGAGCGTACTGCGCATAGCTTTGCAATAGTGTCTCAATGATTTCCCGATCAATCGGCGTGGGGTCCGCAGTTTCCACCCAAATAAGAGGTCTTACTTTTTGCTTATTTTCTTTGCTCAATTTTGCCCGCTCTAGGTGGGCGGCCATAGCAAACTGGTTTCTAAAAGCCGGGTCACTGGCGCTGCCGGTGTATCGCCAAAATGTCAGTAGCACTTGTGCTTCCTGATCGAGGACTTTACGGGCCAGAGCAGAATAGGCTTTTGCAATTGTTGCCTCGAGAAGCGGTTCTAGCTTTTGAAGCCATCCCTCTCCTACGCTAACTTCTTGCAGCCGTCTATTTGTGGAAGTGCCAATCAACTCACTTAACTCCGCCTGAAGATAAGGTGCGACTGAACTTGATAAGGTGTCACAAGCATCAATAATGGCTTGCGCCAACCCCCATGCCCCTGCCTCGCCCTCCGCTCTAAACCAAGTTTGAAGTTTTGGATGTTTTTTGAGCGTGGCATAAACAGCTAGCCAGCGCTCAAGGTCAGATTGCTTCTTGGGAAATTTCCAAGCGCCTGGTGCCGCCTCCAGCCAATCGCTAAAACTCAGAACTTGGGGTAAAAAAGCAATGCTTGGGTCGAGCCCTTCTGGGCGATTCGCCTCCAAAGCCGCCCTTAGACCTATTAGTGGGCCAGCAGTACTTAAAACCACCACAGGACGTTGCTGAGTTTGTTTGGCGCAGGTCCAGACCCCGACAGCTAATTGCGTAAGTGCAGTCGCATTAGGTTCAATAAACCATGTTTGCGTTATCTTTGTTTCGGAAATAGGGGGGAATGGGTCAGGCATTCTGCTTTAGGTGGTTTATGAGTATTTTGCTGGCTAATTTAGGGCTAATATCTTTTTTTAGACACAAAGCTTGGCTTATTGCTAATATAAGCGTTGTAACGATATATCTAAATAAGGAATTTTCATGAGTGCCGGTATTAAACATGTAACTGACGCCTCTTTTGACCAAGACGTTATTAAGTCCGACAAACCTGTATTGCTCGATTTCTGGGCTGAATGGTGTGGTCCTTGCAAAATGATTGGCCCTATTCTAGAAGAGCTTTCCGCTGAATACGGCGATAAGCTACAAATTGCGAAGATGAACGTTGATGAGAACCAAGGCGTTCCTGCCCAGTTCAATATTCGTGGCATCCCTACTCTCATTTTATTTAAAAATGGTACCGTTGCCGCTCAAAAAGTAGGCGCGCTTGCCAAATCCCAGCTGACCGCTTTTATTGATAGTCATCTGTAGATAGTCCCTCACCACAGGCTCTTAACTTGAGCTTGTGGTTTTTATCTACTTTTTTATGCCTTTATCACTGAAAAGTTTGAGTCTTGTGATTTAGTCAGGGTTATTTTGGTGTATTATTAGCCAAACGCACTTATCAGTGCTCCGATTTTCAGTAATTTACCTCTTCTTTTAGCCAACTCCCCAAAATTCAGCTTTTTTTCTGATCTTGCTCAAGGTCGGCAAACCCTCAAAATACATCCCTACATTTAATCTTTACATACACCAGAGAACTACATGCAATTAACTGAACTTAAACTTCTTCACGTATCCGCCTTGCTTGAGATGGCATCCAGCCTAGAGATTGAAAACACACAGCGGATGCGCAAACAAGAGTTGATGTTTGCCATTTTGAAAAAGCGCGCTAAAGCAGGTGAAACTGTTTTTGGTGACGGCACATTGGAAGTGCTACCCGATGGATTTGGCTTCTTACGATCTCCCGAAGCCTCTTATATGGCCTCTCCGGACGACATCTACATTTCCCCGGCACAGATTCGCCGTTTTAACCTGCATACAGGTGACAGCGTTGATGGTGAAGTGCGGACACCTAAAGATGGTGAGCGCTACTTTGCATTAGTCAAGGTCGACAAGATCAATGGTTTGCCTCCAGAGGCACTAAAGAACCGCATCATGTTTGAAAACCTTACACCACTCCACCCTAATCGCACGATTCATTTAGAGCGCGAAATTAAGGCCGAAGAAAATCTCACTGGTCGCATTATCGACATGATCTCTCCAATTGGCTTTGGTCAACGGGGCCTGATTGTCTCCTCACCCAAGTCTGGTAAGACGGTAATGATGCAGCACATTGCGCATGCCATTTCCTCCAACTTCCCAGATGCGATTTTGATTGTTCTACTCGTTGATGAGCGCCCTGAAGAAGTGACTGAGATGCAACGTTCCGTGCGCGGTGAGGTGGTTGCCTCTACCTTTGATGAGCCTGCAGTGCGTCACGTGCAAGTTGCCGAAATGGTAATTGAGAAAGCCAAGCGCTTAGTTGAAATGAAAAAAGATGTGATCATCTTGCTCGACTCGATAACTCGATTAGCGCGTGCATACAACACTGTGATTCCTTCATCTGGCAAAGTATTGTCTGGTGGTGTGGATGCCAATGCCTTGCAGCGCCCAAAACGCTTCTTTGGTGCAGCCCGCAATATTGAAGAAGGCGGCTCCCTTACTATTCTGGCAACTGCTCTGATTGAGACTGGCAGTCGGATGGATGACCTTATTTATGAGGAATTCAAAGGTACCGGTAATATGGAAGTTCACCTTGAACGCCGTTTGGCCGAGCGCCGCGTTTACCCAGCAATCAACCTAAACAAATCTGGCACCCGACGCGAAGAATTACTTGTAAAAGCTGAAAATCTCCAAAAAATCTGGGTATTACGTAAGTTATTGGCAGATATGGACGATATTGAGGCAATGAACTTTATTATCGATAAACTTAAAACTACAAAAAATAATGGCGAATTCTTCGATTTAATGCGTAAAGGCGGCTAATTTAGCCTCGAAAAGCAAGTAAAACTGCGCTTTGTTGTTGATTTCATGGCATAATTTTGTTTTTATCGCATCACTAACTTGCAATTAACTTGGGTAAGTATTTAGCTTAAATTTATTAACTTAAACGGCTACCCGCTAATAGGACTTAACAATGAAACCTGGCATTCACCCCGAATATCGTGAAATCGTCTTTGTAGACGTTTCAAACAACTTCAGCTTCAAGACTCGCTCTACCATGCACACGAGAGAGACTATCAAGTGGGAAGATGGAAATGAATATCCATTAGCTAAGATTGAGACTTCATCCGAATCTCATCCTTTTTACACAGGTACCCAGAAGATTATGGATACCGCTGGTCGTGTTGAGAAATTCCGTCAGAAATTCGGCACTAAAGCAGTTGCTAAAGCAAGTGGTGATGGCGCAGCTAAAACAGCTGAGAAAAAAGCTGCTGCCGCAGAAGCTAAGGCTGCTGAAAAGCCAGCTAAGAAAAAGGCTTAATACAACTAGGGGTCGGGAAACCATCCCCTGCAAAATAAAAAAGGCAGCGTTTGCTGCCTTTTTTATTGCCGCTAAATTCATCTAATTTACCCATGGTTAAACTCACCGCCGCAGCCACCACATCAATTCCGCGCATCATTATTTTTGCGCTGACCTTGATTTATGGTTTTGCAGGCCTCTTTGTACGTGACCCATGGAAAAACGAGGATGCTATAGGCTTTGGTGGCATGTGGACCCTGCATCATGGCAATGCGGTTGACTGGATAGTCCCGCACCTAATGGGCCGTGATGTTTCGTTGGGTACACCGTTTCCTTACTGGTTGGGCGCTACCCTAATGGATATATTCGGTCCGTTTATGGGCATGGCTAATGCAGCTCGCCTTTACTCTGCAATATGCTTTTTTTCTGCAGCTCTAGCTATTTGGTATGCCACTTATCTGTTGGGTCGCCGCCCAGAAGTGCAGCCCATGGTACTGGCGGTAGGCGGTCAACCTGGTCGCAAAAACTATGGCATGACATTGGCTGATGGCGCCCTCCTGATCTTCCTAGCATGCATAGGCCTTGCCCAACGAGCACATGAAACTACACCCATGATGGCGCAACTCATGGGCATTAGCATTGTTTTGTACGGCACTGTGCGAGGTTTAGATAAGCCTTGGCAAGGCGGTCTATGGACTGGTCTAGGCATTGCAATTGTTGTCCTCTCCAGCAATCTAGCCCTAAGTCTCATTGTGGTGAGCTCTACCATCATCGCAGTGATCGCTAGCAATGCCAAACTCCGCTTTCGCTGGACCTTAACCAGCACTGCATTGGGTTTAATCAGTTTTGCCCTTTGGCCCGTGCTCTGGCATTTAGGCAATCTTAGCCCAGAGTGGCGGCATATCGCCGAAGAAGGCTGGCGCAATATGCCACAAATGAAGGCAACTCCTTCTTTAGATTCGCTTGGATTTTTCAGCGTCAACTTTTGGGCTTATGCATGGCCTGTTTGGCCGCTAGCCATCATCTCGCTTGCGCATTGGAGTCGCACAAAAGAATCTGGAAAATGGCGTGCGCCGCACCTTTGCATCCCTCTTAGTTTATTTATTGGTGGCTTGGTTTACATACTATTTCGTCTAGAAGCAAATGAGCATGACTTAATGATTTTGATCCCTAGTCTATCGATCATCGCCGCATTCAGTTTGCCAATTTTAAAACGTGGCTTAATTAGTTTTATTGACTGGTTTGCGATGTTTAGCTTTACCTTAATTGCATTGGCGATTTGGGTTATTTGGATCGCTAAGATGACTGGATTTCCAGAGTCTACTGCTGCCAATATCGCTAGATTACTTCCCGGCTTCCAGGGTCAATTTGATATTATTGGTTTTATTGTTGCAATTGTCATCACCGCGATTTGGCTAGGCATTGTCCGCTGGAGGACATCACGCGCACCAAAAGAAATTTGGCGCTGCCTGATTATCTCCGCATCAGGCACCACCTTAATGTGGGTCCTTTTAATGACATTGTGGTTGCCCACCATCAACTATGCAAAAACCTATCGATATGTATCTAATCGACTCACGCAAGTGATCGCAAATACCCCTGGCTGTATTGATACTAGCAATTTAGGAATGGCGCAACTTGCTTCCTTCACCTACTTCACAAAATTACCATTACGCGATGATCCAAGTTGCAATCTGATGCTAACCCATAGCTCTTTAGAAGCCAAAGCATATGCCAGTCTGAATAAGAAAAGAATCACTCTTCTATGGGAGGACCGACGTGCGGCCGACAGAGATGAACGGCTCAGACTCTACCAAATTACTTCAAGCGCTCTGGAATAAGCAGTGTTGCACTTTAAGTTATCGCGTCTGCGCGAAGACGTCCCTTCTCTACTAAAACTGGCCGCCCCTTTACTTATCGGGCAACTTGCAGTGATCGCCTTTGGTGTTTTAGATACCGCTATGACTGCGCGTTATTCAGCAAATGATCTGGCTGCGTTAGCCATGGCATCAGCGATTTTTATCAGTATTTATGTTGGACTGACCGGCGTCATCTCTGCCCTTGCTCCTATTGCAGGACAACTCTTTGGCGCCAAGCGTTTTGATGAGATTGGGGAAGAGGTAAGACAATCAGCCTGGTTGGCAATAGGACTTACTGTTTTAGGCTGTTTGGTTTTATTAAATGCTGATTATCTTTTGCAAATCGCCCATGTGAGTCCAGAGATTGAAGGCAAGGCACGTCTTTATCTTGATATCCTAGCCCTAGGCTTACCTGCTAGCATGGGAATGAGAGTGCTTATGGCTTTGCATAATGCCGTCTCACGTCCCACTGTAATTACTGTAGTTCAACTGATCGGTTTGGGCTTAAAGTTGCCGCTGAACTGGTTATTTATTTACGGTGGCTTTGGCTTTGAGGGGATGGGTGGACCCGGCTGTGCTGTCGCTACCGTCATTATCAGTTGGCTGTGGCTCATTATTACCCTGAGCTTTGTAGTGCTTGACCGCTTCTATAAGCCATTTAAAATCTTTAGTCATTTCAGCATGCCTGACTGGCGCCGCATCTGGACATTACTTCGCTTGGGGGCGCCCATTGGCTTTAGCTACTTAATTGAAGTAACCTCCTTTACTTTTATGTCCCTGTTTATTGCGCGCCTTGGCACAACCGCACTAGCGGGCCACCAAATTATCGCCAATATGGGTACCGTGATCTACATGGTTCCTCTATCTCTTTCAATCGCAACAATGACTTTAGTTTCTCAAGCAATTGGGGCCGATAAACAACAACGTGCCGAGGAAATTGGCTGGTCTTCGGTTTTCTTTACCACCGTTGTATGTATCTCCATTGGCATTGCCGTTTGGGTATTCCGAATAGCGCTATTAGACCTTTACGATCCACCGGCAGAGGTAAAAGTATTTTCTATTCCCCTCTTTTTGTTTATCGCTTTCTATCAAATCTTTGACGCATTGCAAGTCACAGCAGCATTTATCTTGCGTGCTTACCGCATCGCCTTTTGGCCTATGCTGATATACGCTGGATCGCTCTGGGGTGTAGGCTTGGGAGGGGGTTATTTAATGGGGTTTAATATTCTGGGCAATACTCCAAAATTCTTGCAGGGCGCTAACGGATTTTGGGCTGGCAATAGCATCAGCTTAGGTTTAGCGGCGTGCTTACTACTCTACCTCTTTAGGAAAACAGCGGCACGGTTTGAGAAAACGCACCCGCCGGTTAAAGTATAAATAGAACTAATCAGCGCTATTGGATTGGCCTGTAAGTACTCGGGGCGCCCGCAGGATTTCTGACGGGTGGTGCATAACTAGGGTAACTGGGCACCTGATTCCCTTTGGAATACATGCACTGTTGATAAGCAATGTTGTATTGAGTTTGGGCTTGATTTTCTTTACCAGAAGAGTTCATGGCACCAAGTGCGGCGCCACCAAGCAGCCCAACACCTGCGCCAGTTCCGACATTGGCATGACTGCCGCCACCAATGACAGCACCAGCAGCAGCACCCAATGCAGCGCCAAGAGCAGCGCTCGTTACGCCCTCCTTCAGGGCGGCATTGCTAGTATCCTTCACTGCATTTGCAGCAAACTCTCGACACTGTTGATCATCCTGCTGAAAAACCTCAAATGGCTTGCCTTCACGAGGCATGATTGCAATAGTTGGCCCAGTGGGCGCTGATACGCAGGCAACTAAAGAGCCAATCATTACGACGGTTAACAATACACGCTTCATTTCTAATCCCTCGTTATTTTGATGTACTAAATTTAATTTCTTACTGGACATGCCCTGTATGCCCCGATGGTGGCATAGCGGGCTGCACTAACCAACCAGAAGCACAATTTTGTGCATACGGGAAGTATTTTCCACTAGCTTCGCAGAAATACCAAACTGGGGCCTGAGGTTGGGCGACTAAAACCATAGGCTGTGGAGGTGGCGCGTAAACCATGGGTGCCGAATAAACCACAGATGGCGCGTAATAAACAGCCCCATAAGGGTAGCCATAGCCACA
>Ga0214250_1000201_pt1 | contig 22142 bp, 11 predicted proteins | sample TroBogypolimnion_35_FD_153088 | JGI IMG/M metagenome (GOLD analysis project Ga0214250, IMG submission 153088) | Freshwater microbial communities from Trout Bog Lake, WI - 29JUN2009 hypolimnion | ecosystem: Environmental > Aquatic > Freshwater > Lake > Hypolimnion/Profundal zone | place: Trout...
ATACCATCATCAATGGCACTTGCATCATCACTTTAACGTCCATGACTTTTTAGAGCGCTAGCTATTTTTATAAAAAATAATTTCAAAATAGTTTTGGTCAACTTGACAGGAAATTAAAGTGACCCCCTGTGAGAACTCGAAAGGAAGAATGGGGTGTTGTTAAAAAGCGATATACCATCATCAATGGCACTTGCATCATCACTTTAACGTCCATGACTTTTTAGAGCGCTAGCTATTTTTATAAAGAATAATTTCAGAATAGTTTTGGTCAACTTGCTATGAAATTAAAGTGACCCCTGTGAGAACTCAAAAGGAAGAATGGGGTGTTGTTAAAAAGCAATATACCATACCATCATCAATGGCACTTGCATCATCACTTTAACGTCCATGACTTTTTAGAGCGCTAGCTATTTTTATAAAAAATAATTTCAAAATAGTTTTGGTCAACTTGCTATGAAATTAAAGTGACCCCTGTGAGAACTCAAAAGGAAGAATGGGGTGTTGTTAAAAAGCAATATACCATACCATCATCAATGGCACTTGCATCATCACTTTAACGTCCATGACTTTTTAGAGCGCTAGCTATTTTTATAAAGAATAATTTCAGAATAGTTTTGGTCAACTTGCTATGAAATTAAAGTGACCCCCTGTGAGAACTCGAAAGGAGGAATGGGGTGTTGTTAAAAGGCGATATGCCATCATCAATCAATCCATCTTTATATTTTTCTCTGTTTTATGTTTGGTGTAGTCTATGGCACAATCATGGTCAGGAAATCAGGTTCCTTTGCTCCATAAAACTCGCTGTTATAAGACGTGACATTGTCTATCAAGTTGCTTGTCACAATATTGTCCTTGTTCATGATGAGGGTTATGATGATAAAGAGCACTACAAGAATGAGTAGGATGGTTATGACAGTGAGTACAAGATCTTTTTTAGTCTTTGACTTTTCAAGGAGGCTTGCATCTGTGGGTTGCACACAAAATGGAAGGGATTGATCATCACCCTGGCAATAAGCGGCCTCACACAAGTTTTGGATTTTCGCTTGTGCATCAGGAGTGTATGCATTCGAGTTGGTGCGCATGTTCATACACATCGATTTGATCATGGGGTCATAGTATGAAAAGCCTGTTTTACACTCTTCCATGTAGCTCACTTGTTGGTCATACACATTGCTCCACATGTCCATCTTTTCTGCGGCTGGGGTGTTCACAAAGTACGATGGCGTGGGTGTGTGTGAGTAAACAATCTTGTCACTAACCGACGTAATATATTGAGAGTTTTTCCACGTTTGATAAATTACCTGTTGGGGCGCATAGGTAGGCTCGTCACCTGACTGTCGCATACACATCAAGCCGTCAGGATAATAACGCTTGTAACAAGATCGGCTGCAAAAGAACGTGCGGTTGAAGCGGTTATTGCGGGCCCAATTAGATGTGGTGACCCATGCATCTGGGACATTTTCACATCGCAACATGCCAATGATGAAGCCACCTGTAACCATGTCAAGGACCCCGAGAGTGCCGTAAACAATGACATAGACCACAAGGCAAAGCATGAGTGCCCATGTGATGGCAGCATTGAATATGGCAAGGCCCACATAACCGAGCACGTATGCAAGGAATACATCTATCAAGACACAGAATAGAAAATAAAGGACCAACAAAAATATGGCAAGGATGGCACCAATAATGAACAAGATAAATGCCATCGGATCTGTGATTATGTTGACGATTCCCACAAGGACCTCTGCAAGATAGACAAACGCTAGGATGATTTTGGCAAGGCCACCAAAGTGCTCCACCACGTCCCGCTTCCCCTCGTCGTGATGCAGTTTTTCCCGCTTTGCCTTCCAATTTGTAAAACCCTCACCACTAGCCCTTGGAGGTGTGGCCCCTGACAGCTTGTCAGGAAGGGACGCAATAAACATGGCCACCTTGGGATTGGTCACCGCATCTTGGATTTTGATCACAAGTTTGGCTGCGTTTTTTGTATACGGTTTCCAAATCTCATTTACAATTTTTTCATTCCAAATATAAGTTGCATAATCTTTCACATAGAGGCCCACAATCGCCCAATTGCTACCGATGCCACCACCGGTCATGCGAGTTCGCCACATCCTATTGATATTGTTGTGGCGGTCTTCGTATTTCAGATCTTCGTTGTTGTCCATGACATATATGTTGAGAAGGATCGCAAAGTCCATCATATTTATCTGCTCTTGGGTGCCAAACTCAGTTGCATGTTTACGATCAAAAGGAGCTATGGATTGTTGGGCGTTCATGTTGTAGGCCCGGAGAGCATTGCACATGGTGGCATAGGGTTTGTACACATTGCTGAACTTGGTCATGGTTGTGGGATCAAGTTCGTGATATGTGCTATAGGTGCTATTATAGAGAGCAGCTACCATTTTCAAGACATTGGGATTCAGCCGGCTTTTCAACACATCGTAACAGTTCTTCATGTTGCCGCTTTTTCCAGTCACAAATCCGTCATCTGCTATATCATAAATGAAAATGAAAAACATGAATAAATAAATATAGGTAGTGCTGTTCAGCTGAATGGGGGAAACAGTGATTTTGCTCTTTTGAATTTCAATTCCAAACTCCGTATTGAAAGCTGCAAAGAAATCCATGGCAGCCTTTTGGATGTCGGTAATCTTGCTATCTGTAGGGGCTGGGAGCAGGGCAACATAGTCGAGATAGTCGAGGACTTGTGTGATAAAGGTTGGCATGAATTTCGTCTCGAACACGGACTCGGTGTGGCCAATCTGAAAGGGGCGAGGATATCCCTTGGTCATGACATAGTATATGATGTATACAACCAACAGTGCAAGCAGAATGTAGCCGATTGCGCGAATGAGTTTGCCAAAGATGATGACTGCCTTTATGAAACCTTCCCCTTTCTGAGTTGTAAATGCGCGTTGGGCCTTTGCCATATTGGTTTTGACTTTTTGGGCAATCGCCTTTATGGGTAGAGTATTTCGCATTATTGGCATCTGGCCGGGCATTTGGGCCGAGTATGTTGCTATTGGCGCAGTGGTAGCCATCTGTATTTTCGGATTTATTTTAACCCGGTATTTTTCCGAAAAATGCTAAAAATCGATTTAAAGATAATCCATCATAGACTGTATAGCAATCTACATCCCCTCTATCTGCTCAAAATGGCCCAGCAAATCAGCAGCATCTCCAACATCAACGTCAACGCTTTCAAGTTTACCGATGTCAAGACGCGTGACCTCACCAAGTCTGTGTACTTTTATCATTCGGGCAAGAGCCTGTTCTTTCAGACTCCGCTCCTCACGACCCCGTTTGGCCTGTCATCTTGGGATGATGGCAAGTTCAGCCTCAATGTGTCCCTGACCGATGAGGTCTTGCTGAACAAGATCAAGGAGATCGAGGACAGGTTCATCGACGAGGGGGTGGCCCAGTCCATGCCTTGGTTCAAGAAGGCCAAGGCGTCACGTGATGTGGTTGCCGAGCTCTATACATCAACCATTCGCTACCCCAAGAACAAGGAGGGTGAGATCACCGACCAGTACCCGCCCACGCTCAAGATTACCCTGCCCTACAAGGATGGCAAGATCGACTGTGCTGGCTACCGCAAGATCAAGAGCACTGGTGAGGTGACCGAGATGGAGATTACCAAGGAGAACATCTTTGGGCGCTGCAACTTGGTGGCCATTATCAAGTGCACCAGCATCTGGATCATTGGCAACAAGTTTGGATGCACCTTCAAGGCGGAGCAGATTATGCGTGTGGACCCGGATGCCTCGGTGGTGGGCGGAGGCTCCAAGCGCCTCGGAGCTTTCGCTTTTATTGAGGATGCGGATGATGACGATGCGGCCTCTTCTGTGCCTGTGAAGGGTGTGGCTGTCGAGGAGGATGATGAGTAGTTTCTTGCAGATTTTGCTGAAATTTGAAAAAAACATATTATTTTGATTGTATTATTGTGTAAAAGCATGAATACATTTACTTTTTTCGTCATGTTGAGGGCGCTTTATGAGGCGGTCGCCAACAAGAGTGTCAGCAAAAAAACCGAGTTTGTAGAGCGCATCGACGAGGCCATGGAGGAACTAGACACGTTTGAAGACATCAGTGTGGCTAGCAAGAGTCTATTGGCAGATATACTAACCACTATTCAGCTTTTCCTGATCAATGATGTTTGCACTCGGGATATCATGAGCGAGATCATCATAGTCGAAGGCATTGTATTGCATGAACTGGAGTCATCAGAAGACTGTGAGGCAGATGACGAGATGTTTACAGTACACGTGCCTATGGCAAAAATGTCGCTAACTGCCTCTTCACACTCCAGGTGATCGTTTCTGGCTCAAAACAACAGGTGGAGGTTTAAAAAAACATATGGGTTCACTTGGCAGAGTGTATCGTAATATCTGGTCCATGTGAAAAATCACATCATCGCCTTTTTTAAAATGTTTGTTTTTGGGGGGCGTGTTCAAGACGTTTCCCCTCACGATTGCATCAGATATACTCTTTATTCTGATGGTATAATCATTGTAAAAGGTCCCGATGACAACCTCTTGACCACGGCCAGGAATGCAAATAGGAATCGATGGAGACCGCTCGCGCCATTGGTCTAAGCTCATTATATATATTTTTATTTACTTTTGATTTCCAAGTGAGCGTGTTTTATTTGCTATCAATAGCCATTTCGTAATGATAGTTTGTAAAATATCACCACCTACTAAACCAGTATCGGTAAACAATTCTGTGAGATTTCTTTTGATCAAAGTAATATTTTCTAAAGAATATACGTTTAATGATTGAAATTCTCCATTTCCAATAATTGTAAGGATTTGGTTGTTGTCGACAATATAATTGTCAGGTCTTGTATACGTCCCATCACTTACAACATTTACAAAAATATGTTTAGAAATCAAGAGCAAGCTTGGTGGCTCTGAATACTTGAAATAAATATTCAATTTAAAATCGGATCGTTTATCAACCCCTGTTTCTAAATACTCGACATTCTTAGCTTTATGCTTTGTACCGGCAGCATTTATTTTCGACGTAATAGGGATAGACGACGGTACACACTCGCAATATATGAAGCGATTATCAAACACGATCTTGAAACTAGCATGTTGGGCAGCATCATTTCCTTTAGAATTGTCATCTTGAGCTTTTACAATTTTAGATTTGATGGTGCTATACTCTGAAAATAGTAAATCATATAGGTTCTGCAGATTTTTGGATTTATATTCTTTGGTTGCTGACATTATTTTATATACAATTGCGATGTTTTTTGTTGGTATAAGCAGGTATGCAACATCTTTGTAAAATGATGCAAATGATGCAAATACAGCAAAAGCACAACGTGATCTTGAGTGGGGGTGGCATGAAGGGCGCCTACCAGTACGGGTTCTTCAAACGCCTTTATAAGCTTGTTCCCGACTTCCAGATCAACAAAGTGTATGCAGTGTCGGTCGGATCCTTGAACGCGATCCCTATTGTCACCGGCCACATGGATATGTTGGATCAGTATTGGGCGCGTGCGGACATTTTGCCCTTTGATACGATCGTCCAAGACTGGCACAAGATAAAAAGTACAAATACATACTACAAGAATATGCACAGGATGCGCTCACTAGTGCAACATGGTAGCATATTTCACTCGCTCGACACCAAGCCCTTTGTACAAATGTTCGAGAAGCTTACACCTGTGGAGTTGCGCAAAGTACGGCACTCACTCCTGATCCTTTCGTGGGACATGCGGGCGGAAAAGGTTGTGATCAATCGATGTACAAGCATGACAAAAACAGTGGCGGCCATCAAAAGCTCGTCCATGTTTCCTGGACTTTTTAACATTGAGAGTCACGTGATCGATGGGGCCAACATCGACCTAGGCAAGATCATTCCAGAAAGTCCGCGTGACCCATGGATCTATATCGATTTGCAAGGTAAATTGTATGGATGCAGTAAACAGCGTAATAAGCACAAACATGTGAATGTGTTTTCTCCTACAATCGTGAGTTCTCCAACAATGAATGTAGTTTCGTGCTTACTCGTGAACAGAGCCATGATAGATGATCTGATTGATAACGGGGCTAAAGATGCTGACAAGTATGTGGCAAGACTTGATTAAAAAATAAATATTTGTTTGAATATTTTTACTCGTCACTGTTCTTGTAAAGATGCACAACCTTTTTCACAATGTCAGAACGGATGACATCCTCATCTGTAAATTTGACGATATCTATAAAGGGCTCGTGATTTGCATCCTCGTACTTGTCACACCGCTCAAGTAGGTTTGATAGGCCGTTTGACTTGGTACGCAGATCCGATTGTGAAAGGTCGCCTGTGATGACCGTCTTGCAGTTGTCACCAATGCGAGTGAGTAGCGTGTGAATTTGGCTGTGTGATGCATTTTGCGCTTCATCTCCAATTATGTAGCAATTATGAAAGGTGCGGCCGCGCAAGAATGAAAAGGGGCAGATCTCAATGACCTCGTTCTTGAGGTACATGTGCAACTTGTCCATCGTTATATATTCAAGAAAGCAGTCATAGATGGGCTTCATATAGGGTGTCATTTTGGCCTGCAAATCCCCTGGCAAAAAGCCAAGGCTCTCATCAACACATACCGCAGGGCGTGTGATGACCAACTTGGTTACTTTTTTTTCAAGCAACTTTTCAATGCCCGCCTTGCATGCTAGGCTGGTCTTGCCCGATCCGGCCTGGCCAACACCGATAACAATGGGGTGGATGGACATTGGCGACGATACCAACTTGTTGTACAAGGTGTGGTTGCAAGTAAGAGGACGCTTCACAGAAAGGCGGGACATTTGTTTTGGTGTCTAGCTGTTTGAATACGGCGTGTTTTTAAGTCTTGTACATAGCTTTTTTGAATATTTTTACATTATCTAAATGCAGAATGACCAACAATGTCGGTTTACACAGTCACAACCACCAAGAGCATCCAAGGTGTAACCAGTGGTTCGACAACAAGTGAATCATTGACGTTGAATAAATACAATACCACATATTATGGTCTTGATGCCGGCTACAACAATGCGGGAATGGAAAACACATTCCTTGGTTACCAAACTGGGTACAATACATTGACCGGTGGTTACAACTTGTTTGCGGGCTATAATGCGGGGTACAGCAACACCTATGGCAATCGAAATGTATTCATGGGCGATGGGGCGGGGAGTAACAATACTTGGGGGTCTGACAATACGTTTATAGGTTACAAGAGTGGGCTTAATGTCACTACGGCCAATGGCAACATCGGGATTGGTACGGGAGCAGGTATGAATTTGCGAAGCCACTACAATGTGGCGATTGGGTATTGCAACAATGCTGTGAGCAATGGTGGTGATTATACGGCGAATGGAGTGGTGTCTATAGGTACTGGGACTACTTTCACAGGGCCGTCAAACGTGATCATAGGGAACAATCACATGGTTGCAGCGGCGAATTCTGTCGTTATCGGCCAGTCGATCACCAACACAGGAAGCAACTCGCTCATCATAATGGCTGGCGGGTCTGGTGGCAGCCATTATTCAAATATCCAGAATAATATTACAAATATTAATAATTTACTGGTGGCAGATTCTGGGGCGTCCAACATTGTCCTAGGTGGGGGTGCAAGTTCCTACAATGTTGCCTTGTGCAATATTTACAACATGATCGACTTGGGAATTTCTAATATATCTCTCAAATCGAGCAGAGGGGCACGCAACTATTTATCCATTGTAGATAATTGCGTGCAGCTCGGAAACACAGTTGTAATTCCGGGCGACCTCATCGTGACGGGTAATACGATTCTGAAGAATGTCAACGTGACACCGGTTTTGACACAATCTAATTATCAAGAAATTTTGAGCAATATATACACCATGTGGGGAGGGCCTGGGACATTACAAGGGGATGTGGGAGGGAGCATGGCCAATACTATCGAAATTTCAAACTGGACACCGCCTTGGCTTTCCAATCCCAATTATGCACCTCCCTGGGTATCTAATACATCATATGATGCTCCGTGGCTATGTAATGCAAGCGACTATATCCCGCCATGGTTTGACAATTCCAACTATATCCCGCCGTGGTTGAGCACAACAAATGCAGAGAGCAATTGGTGGTCTGCTTGCAACTATCTACCGCCTTGGCTAGGTGCAGCAGCAAGCAACTATGCTGTGCCGTGGTCTAACTTGTCCACGTTTGCGGCGCCATGGAACTTGTCCAATTATACCCCACCGTGGACACAAGATTCCAATTATGTTGCACCATGGTTACACTCGCCATCCACATTCACAGCTCCATGGCAAGGCAACTCGAACTATTCAGCGCCTTGGATGCAAGGTGTCGTGTGGTCCAACTATTTGCCGCCTTGGCTAACCACAACGTATACAGTGCCATGGTCTAATCTATCCACCTTTGCCCCACCCTGGTATGGCTGCAACTATACTAAATGGTCACCGCCGTGGTCCGTGTGCAATTATACGGCACCATGGACCGGCTCAAACGCTAGCACATTTGTCCCACCGTGGTCTAATAACACGTTGTTTGTCCCTCCGTGGCTTAGCGCTACTTTGACGACGCAAGGCAACTCGTTTGTACCGCCATGGTTGGCATCAAATGTTGGGACGGCATACACAGTGCCATGGTCCAATGTTGCGACGTATGCCCCACCATGGCTAGGATCAAATGCGAGTGTATACATCCCCCCGTGGACCGTTTCTAATTATACTGCACCATGGTCAGGGTCTGGAGCTAGCACATTTATCCCCCCGTGGTCTAACAATAATGCTTTTACTCCACCTTGGGCATCATCGGGTTTGAATTTATCAACTTATAATTCATATGTTCCGCCATGGGTGTCAAATGTGGCCGCGTTTTCCGTTCCGTGGTCCAACATTGCGACCTATGCCCCACCGTGGCTAAGCTCGACGTACATTCCACCGTGGACCGTGTCAAACTATGCGGCACCATGGGCAGGGTCAAATGCGGCCAAGTATGTTGCACCATGGATGGGCAGCAATGCCACGGGATATGTAGCGCCTTGGATGGGCAACACTGCGAGCAGCAGTAGCCAGTGGGCCAGCAACTATACACCTCCTTGGGCTTTGGCAAGTGCGGCCTTTTCTGTACCTTGGTCGAATGTGGCCACTTATTCACCCCCTTGGTCGGGCTCCAATTCGGCCTTGTATACGCCCCCATGGATTGCTCCTGCCACGGCGTCTGATTTTATAACACCTTGGTCTAAAACAGCTAGCCAATACCAGCCTCCGTGGTGGCAAAACTCGAATTATTTGCCGCCTTGGTCTACATCTGGAGACCTCACAGTAAATCTTTCAAATTATACCCCCCCTTGGATTTCTTCGAGTAATGTATATACAGCGCCATGGTCGAATGTTGCTGCCTATATGCCGCCTTGGGTTGGTAACAGTGCGTATATACCACCGTGGCTTGTCACTTCAAATGGCGTCTGTACGTCGTTTGTAGCTCCATGGACTGTTTGCAATTATGTCCCTCCTTGGATGTCGAATGCAAACTATATTCCGCCTTGGGTTTTGCCTGTTGCAAAATCAGAAATAAATCTTTCAAATTATACAGCTCCGTGGATTTTGGATTCTAATGCATATGTGCCACCTTGGCTTTCATCAAATGGTACAGAGTTGCCACCGTGGTACAATAACACGTCCTATACACCGCCATGGCTTGGGAGCAATGTGGGAGCATATACGGTTCCGTGGTCCAACATGACATCCTACGTGCCCCCGTGGTGGTCAAATGCTTCTACGTATGTGCCACCGTGGTGCTCCAACAAAAATATTGTGAATGCGTCATTGTGGTCAGCACCTTGGGAAGGATCAAACGCATCAGCCTATGTGCCACCTTGGCTTTCCACTAGTGAAGAGCCACCATGGCTTTCGACCCCCACCGTATTTATCCCACCTTGGACCATATCCAATTATACAACACCGTGGAGCGGTTCTCAAGGGTCGGTATTTATCCCCCCATGGACCGGCTCTAACGCCGTCATATTCTCGCCACCTTGGGCCAATCAAACAATCTATAGTGATAATTATACGCCACCGTGGATCTCCTCGGCCGCAGCTTATACCGTTCCGTGGTCGAATAGCGATGCGTATGCGCCACCTTGGCTTACACAGGGGCTTCCCCCATGGGCCGTTTCCAATTACGTGGCGCCGTGGATAACCGACGCTGCCCTCTATAAGCCGCCGTGGCAAAACACTAGCAACTACCTGCCACCGTGGTCTTCTGTGGCAAATACCGTTTGGAGCGGTTACGCACCACCTTGGCTTTCTGAAGGAGGCACGTCTCTTTATACTCAACCCTGGGCGGGATCCAACGCTATAAAATATGTTGCACCGTGGCTAGTTGGGACCGGTTATTCAGTCCCATGGTCGAATGCTACCGACTTTATTCCGCCGTGGGTATCGAATCCGGGTGAATATGAAACCCCTTGGTATCAGAATTCTGATTTCCTACCGCCTTGGCTCGCGTTGACACAATCAAATTTAATCAATCAAAAATATGTTGCGCCATGGATCTTGTGCAATGCGGCATACACTGTCCCATGGTCCAATGCTAGTGCCTATGTGCCGCCGTGGATTTCCAACAGCAATGCATGGTCTGTCCCGTGGTCGAATGCTGCCGATTATGTTACCCCTTGGTCGGTGTCAAATTACCTCCCACCTTGGGCCACAACACAAATCAATGTCGACTCGTTTACACCGCCGTGGATAACCGCTGCCGGCGCATCTGTCTTTAATGTCCCTTGGTCGAATGCAGCCACATATGCCCCACCGTGGACATTGGCTGCCAACAAGACAGTGTTTGCCGCACCTTGGACTATTACAGATTATACACCGCCGTGGTTGTCAAGTGCGGCCGAATATGTTGCACCCTGGCTGAACAATTCCAATTTTTTGCCACCATGGTTGGGGCTTGACGAGATATCTTTATCAAATATTGCGACACCGCCTTGGCTTCTTGATAGCAAAGCTTATGTGGTTCCTTGGTCGAATGCGGCAACATATGCACCACCTTGGCTCGGAAGTGCAGGTTCAAGTTATACACCACCATGGTTGTCATCGCCCTCATCATATGTGGCGCCTTGGACAGTGAGCAACTATATACCCCCGTGGTATGGTTCGAATATTGCAGCATATGTTCCGCCATGGTCATCCACAACTGTATTGTCCAACAACTATTTGCCACCATGGACATATGATGCAGACCTATATGTTGTACCGTGGTCAAACACGTCATTTGTCCCACCTTGGGTGACAGATCCCCTTTGGACAGTGCCCTGGTCGGGATCAAATGCGGCGAAATATGTGGCGCCCTGGAGCACATGTAATTGGACACCACCTTGGCTCGCCGTTGGTAGTGCGAGCAATTATATTCCGCCATGGCTTTTATTAGGCGCCTCGAACATTAATTTTATAGATTCAAATAATTATTTACCACCCTGGACATACGCAGCTTCTAATTACAATGTGCCTTGGTCAAATTTGGCGGCATTTGCTCCGCCTTGGTCAGTGGCCGGCATATATACGCCGCCATGGCTCAAGTCAGGAAGTGAGTATACAGTTCCATGGTCCAATATTGCGACATATATGCCGCCGTGGACGAAATCAAGCTTTGCACCGCCATGGTGTAGCAATGGTGCAACGGTTGTAGACTCGAACAATGTATTTGTTCCCCCGTGGCTAGTCGATAATGCAGCCTTTCAAGTTCCGTGGTCTAATATTGTCGAATATACACCACCTTGGTCTACAGGAGGCAAAAATACATATACGCCGCCTTGGCTCGCATCGGGTTCGGAAAGTGAATATATAGTGCCGTGGTCCAATATGGCAATCTACGCACCACCGTGGATCAAGGACAGCGCATCATTCGTGCCACCATGGTCCACGCAAGGTGATGCTGACATGAGCAATGCTCTTGGTTCCTATCTTCCTCCATGGACCCTCACCAACGCCTACCAAGTTCCGTGGTCGAATGTCGCTGTTTATACGCCGCCTTGGACTTTAGATTTGGCCGAGTATGTACCGCCTTGGACAGGTGCAGGGTCAAACTCGTATGTTGCACCGTGGACCAAGAGCCCATCCGCTTTCAAACCCCCATGGCTTACTTCCCCCACCAAGTACGTGCCTCCGTGGAATCCGAAAATGGCCGCGCCCTCTAACTATACGCCGCCTTGGACAGGTGTCGGGTCAAATGCATACGTTGCACCATGGACTGTTACCGACTTTACAGCGCCTTGGGCTGGGTCCAATAGCACATTGTATGTCCCGCCGTGGAAAGGTAAAGGTAAAGCAAGTATTGATTCGGAGTATTCTGTGCCATGGGCAGGCATTGGCCTTTCAAACTATGTCCCGCCCTGGCAAAACAACCCCGAATATATTCCTCCTTGGTTTAGTTATATCTATAAATATTTGGGAAATGGAAAATGTAGCACAAGTGGTGAAGCATATTATCCATCGTGGTACAATCCAGACGAGTACTTGCCACCGTGGCTAAACAATGATCACTTTAACGCACCATGGTCGAACATCAAGACGTTCCAACCGCCGTGGCTAAACAACAAAGACGTTTCATATGTACCGCCTTGGTCGGGGTCAGGCTCGTCCAATTATACACCACCATGGCTAGGTGTTTCCAAGGAAGATTACGCGGTTCCCTGGCACAACAATAGCAATTATGTTCCGCCATGGCTGACGAGCGCAGATGTTGATACGTCCTCTTATGCACCGCCTTGGGCTAGCGATTCTAACAAGTACTTGCCACCATGGGCCCTGTCCAACTTTGTTCCACCTTGGTTAAGTGGGGTGAGCTCGTATGTGCCACCGTGGCTAGGCTCCAACGCGGCCAGCTGGGTCCCGCCATGGAAAGACGAGTTGGCGTCTGACTTTGTAGTGCCGTGGACAGGTTCCAATCTTGCACAATATCAACCCCCTTGGCTACCTGCTGTTTCTAAAAGTTGGTTGCATGCAAATAGTAACGAAAAAGAATACTTGCCACCATGGTATGGTGTTGGGGCAAGCAACTTTGCAGCACCGTGGTCACTACCGACATTCATGCCACCTTGGCTCTCTGAATCATCAAACTATACACCACCATGGTTAGGATCTAGAGGTGCAGAATTCGTAGCCCCGTGGTCGGGATCAAATGCAATTGCGTTTGTGCCACCTTGGATGGGGTCCAATGTGGTTGCCTTTGTGCCACCATGGCTACCATCATTGTCGCTGGACCCTTTACAATATGCCCCGCCATGGTCTGACAAGGGGGAGTCTTTTGCAGCCCCATGGCTTGTGGATTCGTCCTTTGTGCCACCATGGACCTTGTCAAACTACATTCCACCTTGGTCCACGTCCACGTCCTATGATGCCCCATGGTCGGGATCAAATGCGGGTGTGTTTAGACCGCCATGGTTTCAGAGCTCCAACTATGTCCCTCCATGGATTTCTATGAATAATAGTAATTTGTACTCTGAATATTCTCCTCCTTGGATAACAAATCCAAATAGTTTCAGCGTACCTTGGTTGGGATCATCTTGGGTAGCTCCGTGGTCCAAAAGCAATTGGTCACCGCCTTGGTCACAAAATGATGCGGAAGCGGTGCCATGGGTAGGTTCTAACGCGGCACTTTGGGTTCCTCCGTGGATGAACAGCGTGGACTATACGCCTCCTTGGATTTCATATTCTAATAATTATATCGGAAATGGCTTGGCTTGGAGCAATTACGCACCGCCTTGGATGACGGGCGGGGCGAGTTTCAATGTGCCATGGGCTGGATCCAATCTGTCCAGCTATATAGCTCCGTGGTCGGGGTCCAACGAAAAGAAATACGTTCCTCCGTGGCTGACAAATAACAATGTGGTGCCGTGGGCAGGCTCTAACGCTGACTCGTTCATCCCACCTTGGTACGGAACATGCAACTTTCTACCCCCGTGGGTTTCGCTGGGTCGCGTTTCAGAACCGTGGTCCAACTATGTAGCTCCGTGGGGTGGGGCCAGCGGCAACAAGTACATCCCGCCATGGTTGACCACCCCTGAACTCTTCTTGGTACCTTGGTCTTTTAGCAACGAAGAGTATACACCACCGTGGCTTGCGAGAAGCAACAATGCGGTGCCGTGGGATGGATCCAACGCTAGCTCGTTTATCCCACCGTGGTACGGAACTTGCAACTATCTACCCCCGTGGGTGTCTCTAGGCAAAACGTCGGATCCGTGGTCCAACTATGCAGCTCCTTGGGCTAGTATGGAGAGTAATTATGTCCCACCTTGGTTGGGAAACCCCGAGCTCTTTGCAGTTCCGCCTTGGGTCAATAGCAACGCAGATTATGTGCCGCCTTGGGTCAATAGCAACGCAGATTATGTACCGCCTTGGACAGGCTATAGCGGATCTGATTATACACCGCCCTGGTTTGGTTCCAATGTCTATTCCTTTGTGCCGCCATGGGCCACATCGTCTAACTGGGCAAGTGAGACAAGCTACACACCACCCTGGGATGGAATCGGTGCGAGCAATTACACCGTCCCATGGTCCACAAGCGTCGACTATACTCCGCCATGGATCCTTGATAGCAACATTTATAATGTGACTTCATTTCCATGGATTGAAAACCCTGCACTGTTCATACCGCCATGGACTGGCAACTCGAACTTTACTCCGCCTTGGCTAGACAACCTGATCTATATTCCGCCTTGGTTGTCGAACGGTGTCCTATCGTCTAATTTATTAGGTTATGAAGCTCCCTGGCTAGTTGACAGCAACGCCTATATTCCACCATGGGATCTTGCAAATTTCCAACCACCGTGGTTGCTTTCGCCTTCCAACTATATACCTCCATGGCTCACTACTTGCAACATATCCTTTTCAGACTCGTATGTGCCGCCGTGGATCGCCGATTCCAACTACTTTACACTTCCCCCATGGCTCATCGCGCCTGCTACATTTATCCCGCCTTGGATATCTGATCCTAATTGGATAAAAACAATAAATAGCTTGGGGCCATCTACAATTTATCCCAATCCCATGCCTGGGGATGGCACGTCTAACTGTTGTCAGCCTTGGAACAACCCGGGATTCTACGAGGATATTGTCATCAATGAATTTGATTCTTCGGTGGCAGTGACAGGTAATGTGACTGTTGAAGGCTATATTTCGTCAGCACTTCAAGTGACCCAAGGCATTCAGATTAAATCGGGCAATGCCTTTTGGGAGTTGTACATTGAAAATTGCACATCGAGCAACCCTATGCTTGTCATTGGAAGCGCAAATGGTGCGTTTGTCAAAATGGACGGTTCCAATATGTATTTCAACGGAAATATTGTATTTACAAATCAGAATCTGCCACCTCCTTGGTATAGCACTGTGCCCGGGAACTGTGATTGTCCGGATGAGGCATATAACAACACGTTTGAAGGGTCGCTTCTCGTCGAATGCAACTTGAAAGTCAAGGGAAGTATATGCGCGACCAATATTTCAGGCCAGCCCCGTTATGATCTCTTGTACATCACTGCCTCAAACGGGGTCAATAGCTATTGGACTGAATATTTAGATGCAAATAGTAATTTGATATTTCAATCTAGCAAGGGATCCGTGGTGGAATTTTCAGAGATGTTCAAGCCAGAGGTGCTAAATTTCACGGGGAAGCATAGATGCAAGTTGGCCAAGGGGCAACGGACGCCAGAAGTGGGCATGGTCGTTTACGCCACCGGTAAATATGCCGACCTCGATGACAAAAAAGAGATTAGCATTGATGAAGCTTTGCCGATTGTCAAGATGGCGTATCGCAAAAACGATGCGCGGGCTTTTGGGGTGGTGGGTGGTTTTGATGACGAGGGGCGCTTCCAGATAGGAAACATTTGCTTTGTCAGACCACAGATGACACCGCGTATCATTGTACAGTCACAAGGCGAAGGCGGTATTTGGGTGTGCAATGTTGGTGGGGCGTTGCGCAATGGGGACTTTATTGCCACATCGGACGTCCTTGGTTATGGCATGAAACAGCGGAGCACCCTTCGGCATAACTATACCATTGCCAAGATTACATGTGACATGGACTTTCAAGGGGGGAAATGTAAGAGGAAAGTTATCGGTGGGCGCCGTGTCTTGGTGGCATTCGTGGGATGTGTTTATTGTTTCTAATGCTTTAGATTTGGGCAAAGGGTTAAAAAAAAAGCTTCTAGTTTATATCCCTTAATAATTATAAATGTCATATTATACCAATCCTGGAACTCCATTGCTGGGGGGTGGGGGTGCAATCATGTACAACAGTATTAGTGCGCCTGATACAATAGGGCCATCCTATCCTGATCCGACTTATTACACAACTCTTGGCCCCGTTTACCTACCCCGCATTTACGGGTCAAATCTGAGCACCCTTGAAGTGGGCTCTTCCGGGACCATTTCGTACACTCTTTATGATGTCCACTCACTAGACATGACAAGAAATTCTATTACAAATACGGTGGCCATGAATACACCGACTGCAACCGACTCTTTCCAGATTAATGTGGCGAATTGCAACATGTCGATGACCATGGACGCAAAATCCAACAATGTCAACATTTACGGTTCTAACAGTGTCAACTTGTCGTCATCCAACCAAATTAATCTTGTGGCAACAAACCTCAACATCAATACCAAGAACAATCTCATATTCGGTGCAAGTGGGGGCTCTTTCAATGCCAATGCGAATAGTTGCAACCTTGTGTTCAACCTGGATAGCAACACCAACTCGGCATCGCTATCAGCCACATGCAACATCAACTTGCTGGCGAGTAACAACCTTTACGAACGGGCCAACTCTAATGTGACCATCTCAGCGGGACAAGCCGTTTCGATCACGGCTGTTGCGTCCAATCTTGTGCTGAATGGCGCAGGCAACACTGGCTCGTTCACCATGAACGCCCTTGATAGGTCTGCCTATTGGTACTCGGCTTCCAACATCACAGTGGGAGCGTCTAATAACATGTACGAAACGGTGGGGCAATCTTTCGCAGTGTCGGCAACAGGCGGTGCTAATACCCTGCTCTTTGACAACTATACCCTTAATGCGACAATGAGCACCCGATCCAATATGGCCCTAAATGCGTCCAATGCCATGACAGTTAACGCGGCCAATAGCTTTTACAAGCTCACCGCTTTTGCCGGATCCAATCTGCAACAAATGGATGGTGTTGGGATCACCCAAAGCACCCAGGGGTCATTCTATGTCAACTCGTCGAACGATTTCGTGGGCAGTGTATCGTCCAATATTACCCTAGTGGCTTCGAATACCAACTTTTCAGCCACTGCGGGGAAAAAAGTCTTGATCACCGCCCAAGCTGACCTCTATAGGCTGTCTGCCTACCTAGGTTCCAACGTGCAACAACTTGACCAGGTTGGAACCACACAGAACACCCTCGGGTCCTTCTTTATCAACTCTTCCAATGACTTTATTAGTAGCGTCACTTCCAATATCAAGCTTGTTGCTTCCAACAACAACTTTGTTGCCACTGCCGGAAAGCAAGTTCTAGTCACTGCCCAAAACGACCTCTATAGGCTGTCTGCCTACCTAGGTTCCAACGTGCAACAACTTGACCAGGTTGGAACCACACAGAGCACCCTCGGGTCCTTCTTTATCAACTCTTCCAATGACTTTATTAGTAGTGTCACTTCCAATATCAAGCTTGTTGCTTCCAACAACAACTTTGTTGCCACTGCCGGAAAGCAAGTTCTAGTCACTGCCCAAAACGACCTCTATAGGCTGTCTGCCTACCTAGGTTCCAATGTGCAACAACTTGACCAGGTTGGAACCACACAGAGTACCCTCGGGTCCTTCTTTATCAACTCTTCCAATGACTTTATTAGCAGCGTCACTTCCAATATCAAGCTTGTTGCTTCCAACAACAACTTTGTTGCCACTGCCGGAAAGCAAGTCTTGGTCACTGCCCAAAACGACCTATATAGGCTGTCTGCTTACCTCGGTTCCAACGTGCAACAACTTGACCAGGTTGGCACTAGTCAGAGCACTCAAGGTTCGTTCTTTGTCAACTCGTCCAATGATTACGTTGCAAGTGTGAGCTCAAATATCAAGCTTGTTGCTTCCAACACCAACTTTGTGGCGACTGCCGGAAAGCAAGTCTTGGTCACTGCCCAAAACGACCTCTATAGGCTGTCCGCCTTTTATGCCTCTAATGTCGAGCAAATGGATGGTGTTGGGATCACCCAAAGCACTCAAGGTTCGTTCTTTGTCAACTCGTCCAACGACTTTGTTGCAAGTGTGAGCTCAAATATCAAGCTTGTTGCTTCCAACACCAACTTTGTGGCGACTGCCGGAAAGCAAGTCTTGGTCACTGCCCAAAACGACCTGTACAGATTGTCTGCATTTTATGCATCCAATGTTGAGCAAATGGATGGTGTTGGAATTACACAGAGCACCAAGGGTTCTTTCTTTGTTAATTCGTCTAATGACTGGGTGGGTAGTGTTAGCTCCAATATTACCTTTGTTGCCTCCAACACCAATTTCAGTGCTAGTGCTGGTAAAAAAGTTTTGATCAATGCCCAGACTGATATGTACAGATTGTCCGCATATATTGGTTCCAATGTGCAACAACTTGACAACGTGGGAACCACACAAAATACCCTTGGGTCATTCTTTGTCAACTCTTCCAATGATTTCGTGACTAGTGTGACATCCAATATCAAGTTGGTAGCTTCCAATACCGACTTTACGGTGATTGCGGGTCAAAAGATCAACCTTGTTGCCTCGAACAACTCCTTCAGTGTCAATGCCACAGGTGGTTCCAACACTTTTGTCATGGACAATGCTACATCAAGCGCGACTTGGAGCTCCAAGAACAACATATTTGTCAACTCTTCAAATGTAATGAGCAGTGTAGCAACATATGGTTTCAACTCGACCACAACTGGAGGTGGCTTCCTTGTTGCTGCCCAAAATAATGTATGGATGACTTCTAGTAACGCCGCAGTTGTGCTTACTGCCAACACTGGGGTGAATTATAGCAAGATGTCCATGGATAACACGGGTGTGCTTCTAACCACCACCAAGAATGCCACCTTTACCACACCTACTGGCTTTAGCCTCACTACCTCGACCGGAACTGGCGCTGTGACCCTGGCTCGCAACAACAATGCAGACTCGTTCGCGCTTGACACCGCAGGTAATGCCGACCTCAACGTTGAAAATAATGTCAACTCGATCGCAGGTCAAAACCAGAACATCGCAGCCACTGCAGGCTCTGTGAATGTGAGCGCTGCAGGAAGCAACATGACCTACACCATGAACCAGGCTTCCACCACAATTGCCCAAGTTGCTGGTACATCTGTTGTGTCTGGTGCCTACACCCGCACTACCTGGGGCAATGAGACTGCATACACTGCTACATCGGTGACCTACAATGCAGGTCTCAACATGACCTATGCGGCGTCCAACAATACCCTTGTGACTGCCAACAGCGGCTCCACCAAGATCAACATGAATTCGAGCCCCCATGTGGATGATATTTCCACACAGAGTACGTCTTTCAACATGTACTGCACAAACAACACCATCTTCAGTGCCACAAGCAACACTGTGATCATCAACGGTAACTTGCAAGTTGCAGGCGTGATTGACAGCATCAATGTGACACAATCAAGCCTACTAGTCGAAAATAAGATGATTTACCTGGCTTATAGCTCCAACACCCAAGTATCGGATGATCTTGTTGGACAAGCAGGTATTGTTGTAGAAGGTATGGGTCTAAAGACACTTGCCATTCCCACTGCGGCGAGCAACATTGCGGCCTTTGAAAAGTCGGTCAAGTGGAACAATGGTTCCGCGGGCATGTACATCAACAACACCGCCGCTGCCGAGAGCTTCTGGGAGGTCAAGGGCGGTGGCGTGCGCATCACCTCGAGCTGTGCACAACTTGACAATGCCACGCAGTCATATATCACAGCGAGCAACCCAATTAGCTTTGGTTTCAGGATCAATACCTCGTCTGGAGAATTGGAAATTTACAAGATGTATATCCCTTCAGGTCAGTCTACAACTACCACTACCACTGTCGCCAAGTTTGGCCGCGTCATTATCCATTAGATTTGTTCATTTTCTAAATAACTTCCCCATCATCCATTTTGATATTGAGCTTAGAGATGCATTTTGACTTTGTGTCATAGACTATAGTGAGCAACTTGTTCCCCATGAATAATTCTTTTATTTTTACGAGTGTCATCTCGGGGTCAATGCGATCCAGACTCGAGACGTAATCTAGAATGTGCTTCCACTTGAAACACATATCCATCATCTTCCAGCTCTTGTTCTTCATTGCGTGTGCCGATTCTTTTTCGAAAACGCAGTCATCCACTTCAGTGTCCTCCACAAGGAGCTTGCGCTTCATCTGAAATTCCAAAGTGGCAAAGTTGCGCTTTAGATCGCGCTCGTTGCCTCCCTTGATCTTGTCCGTGGACACAATGTTGTCGAATATGTGGTTGTAGGACAACATTTGTGTTTTGTTTGCTTTTATGTTGATAAAGCGTGTTGCTCTTATATAAAGAACAATTGTTCTTGTTATTGTAGTAGAAAAGTGACAATTATAAAAAGCATTAATTTATATCGGTAAATATTGTGAAAATGGTGGACAAGCAAATGCACTATATCAACATGCACGCCTTGATGGACAAGTGCATGGTCAAGGGCTACACGCACGCCGCGATTGCCGAGACTGTCAACATGGTGTTGAACACGTCACTCACGGTTGCCAATGTCGATGAGCGCGCGTTGGTGGTGGCCGGATACAGGAAGCAACTGGACAAGCTCAAGGAGTTGCCGAGGATCGACCAGCGCACTCCCGAGTGGTATGCTGCTCGCCAGACACTGATCACAGCATCTGATTTCGCGCAGGCCCTAGGCGAGGGAAAGTTTGGGACACAAAAGCAGCTCATTCAGAAAAAGTGTGGATTTGAAGAGGACAAGTTCAACAATGCGCTGCCAGCACTGCGGTGGGGCACCATGTTTGAGGACGCAGCGTGCACGATCTACTCCCAGAGGTACGGGACACACATGTACGACTTTGGCCTGATTCGCCACCCCACCATAGATTCGCTCGGTGCAAGTCCCGATGGTGTCAACGAGTGTGGCATCATGGTCGAGATCAAGTGCCCGTGGCGGCGCAAGATCGATGGTACAGTGCCTATGCAGTACTATTACCAGATCCAGGGGCAGCTTGACGTATGTGGCCTGTCCGAATGCGACTACTGGGAGTGCGAGTTCATCGACAGCGAGGACGTCGAAGAGATTTTTGCTGGTGCGTCTGCGTGTCTTGGAGAGCGTGGGGCCATTGTGGAGCTGGTTGACAACAAGTACATCTATGGACCCGTGTCAAAGGACATGACAGCTGCCGAGCTTGTGAACTGGACAGATGCGACAAAAAATGAGTGTGAGAGCGAGGGCAACGACGTGGTCAAGCTCCATTACTATCTGTTGACAAAGGCCTCCATGATCCGTGTCTACAAGGACCCTGACTTTCTCGCCGAAAAGCTAGATCAGCTCAAGGTGGTGTGGGACAGGATCAAGGGCTACCGTGCTGACGAGGAACTCTACAACAAGGAGGTCAAGTCGACCGCCCCAGCAGCCAGTGCAAGCGGTAAGGCGTCATACAACACAAGGCTGCAGGGTTTTGCGTTTGTCAACGTATAAATTTTCATTATGATTAAATTTATTTTTCAAATATTGTATCCCAAGTTCTTTGCCAATATGCTGAAATTGGGTACACTGGTCATAGGACAAGCTGCGTCGAAATATTTATAGTGATTGTTCAGTATCTTTTGAGGTGCAGTGGACGTGCTAGCTACATTCACATGGCCGTTGGCGTCCCCCTGGAATTGGATGTAGTTGGGTGAGTTGGCACTGTTCAATGAGGTCTGGGTCATGTAGAAATAGGTCTGGTTGGTGTCAAGATCGCGTAACATGGCCACCACTATGACCATATCAAGTGTGCATGTAACCACAATGTGATAGAACAACTTGGGATTGTTATACAAGTTGGGTGGGTTTTGTTGCAAATAGCCCTTGAGCCGGTTTGAAAAGTCGGTGTGGACATTTACAATTTGGTTGGTTGTGGTGCTCGTCTGGAATGTTAGTGTCATGAA